>Ga0073902_10001350_pt1 | contig 13342 bp, 14 predicted proteins | sample KloWWTmeKNB19Kit_FD_66667 | JGI IMG/M metagenome (GOLD analysis project Ga0073902, IMG submission 66667) | Active sludge microbial communities from Klosterneuburg, Austria, studying microevolution and ecology of nitrifiers - Klosterneuburg... | ecosystem: Engineered > WWTP > Aerobic digester >...
TTCAAAAACCCGAAAAAATTACGCTATAATTTGAGGCTTCATTCCTCGATAGCTCAGTCGGTAGAGCGCCGGACTGTTAATCCGTAGGTCCCTGGTTCGAGCCCAGGTCGAGGAGCCAAAAACTCTAATGAAATCAAGCCCTTACGCCACAAGCGTGAGGGCTTTTTTTCTTTGTGGCTCGCCGTTGCTACCGCGTTGCTACCAGTAGCAATCATGTAGAGTGAACTCGCAAAAAGGAGTCAACTTGAAAAACGCATTCTTGGAAGAACTTCAAACGCTGGCCGAAAACGTTGAAGTCAGGCTGGATTGGAAAAATCCTCAGCCCTACCCTGATGCGCAAAGTACCGACAGCGCAATGTGGGCGTGGGAATTCTTGCGAAGAAACCGTCATTACGTCCGCGACTTCGATACCTTTGTCGAGAAAAATGATCAAGAGGTTCATGACAAGTTGGCCGTCGCTTGGGGCATTTCGAGACTAGCTGACCCCGGCCACTCATACGCAAAACTGCGCGAAGAAGACGTCAATATCAAAAGTGCCTTTCTCTTTGATGGCAGCGAGCCCTACGTTGTATTTCCTTACTATTCCAAAAGCGAAGCTATTGAGCAGACTCGCCCCAACGGTCGGCGACTGCCTGACCCCACTGAGCTTACGATGCTGCTTGCACCGAACCAGATTGCAGTGATCCTCAACCTCGACGGAAACATACAACTCCAAATTGACTCGCTGCTAGCGCAACTAAAGCAGCCCAAGATGCCTGGACAATCAAGCCGGGATACACGCTGTTTTGTCTTCGAGGTTGATGCATCGGGCAATCAGCCGTCGGGCGATAGTGAAACTCACCTAGTTGGGTTTGAACACGAATATCCAACAGTGCACGTCCTCCTCTCACACCTTTGGCTTTCGCTTCGGTGCCTAGACGCGATGGGCAAATTTCAATCACCCAGTTTGGCGATCACTTCAAAACATTTTGTCGATCAATTGGTCGCAAAATTCAATGCTGAACGGGCATCGGGTGTCAGCGCCGCCTCGACATTGAAAACCAATCCTGATGAAAACTGGCGCAGGCAAGAAATAGTGGACGCTCTGCGATACGGCTTGCGCTATGGCCTCTCAATGAGGCACATCACCGTCGCATCAACTGACCTTGAGAGTCAGGCAAAGAAGTTGCGTTCGATCAAAAAGAAGCCGTCCAAATAGTTGAGCCATCGGTCCACCAGGGTGCAAATTTTGTCGATGCCGCGAGAAAAGACTTTCTGACTTATTTGCTGTTTCACATCATCCGGCTAGTGCAGAATTCAACCTGTACCTACAAAAGCCACGCTTTGGGGTGAGCGAAAGCACATCGCCAATTCAAACGCGGTACGCATCTCGGCGCTTAACGGCGCTATGAGATTAAAGGGTCAAACCTAAGTCGCTTTGCATCGGCATCGCGCAGAACAACGTATGTAGCGTTGCAACCTTCACTGCTTGTTGCATCCACTTACGGCACACGCCTGCGGCTCTCGAACTTAGCTTTATTGAAAAGTTTTGGCAACGAAAAACGTCGCCAAGGAGTAGCTATGTCTTTAAAAAATATGCCGCCACCAGCGGCACCACCACGCCTGATTGATAGCGTTCTTGCATCCGAACTACTTGATATGGATGCTGGCACCCTTGCGCAATGGCGATACCTCGGGCGTTTCACCGATGAACTCCCATGGATCAAGATCGGCCGCAATGTCCGCTACCGCGAGTCTGACGTACTCGCCTTCATCAGCAACAACCAAACTTCCTGCACCGGAATAGGAAACCAAAAATGAACACCACATCCATTGAAACCGGCCTCACATCTTCCATTGAAGAGATTGTGGCAACAGCGATTTCCTCATCGCAAGAAATGAAACGTCTCGATCTGAGCGCCATAAAAGCGGACAAGTCATTGTCCCTGCACAAGTTGCTGAAAACTCGCATCCACACGGACAACTTTGTCGCAAACGTAATGGTAATCAACCTCGATCATGTTTACATGTCTGATGAGGCTGGCGCTGCACTTGCACGATGCTATTTGACTGCACCTTACCTGCTTGATCGTTTCGGTAGTCACTACTTGAAAAACATCATGGCAACTGCAACTCGCGGGAACCTCAAAGGCTTGAACTATATCGACCCCGAGGCTAACACTTTCATCCATGAAACTGATAGCGACATGGACATTGTCGTGTCTGGTAAATGTGTTGAAGTGGATGGTCAAAACCTTCGCCAAATTCACATCACTTGCACTGAGAAAACTGCTGCAAGTAGCACCAACTAATTAACCACTGATCACAGCCAAACCGGACTTTTCGGAGTCCGCTGGGCGGAGCTTTGCCCAAAACGCTGTGATCACAAACAAAGGACTTCAAAAATGGCACAACCATCAAAAATAAATTGGACGCAAATGACTTGGAACCCCATCGTGGGTTGCACCAAGGTCTCTCCCGGCTGCAAGAACTGCTACGCCGAACGCCAGCATGTTCGTTGTGATGCGCAATGGGAGGGCCGCGCCAAAAAAGGAACGCAAAAAGCCAACCCTAACGGAGGCCGCAATGACGCTCGCTAATCAACCGTCAGCAACTCTGATGCTCAAACACAAACGAGTCATCACTCTGCGCGCCGATGCTATCGGATGTCAAAGCGGGACGAACCCCTATGCAGGTGGCTTCAACAACGTTACTTGCATTCCAGATCGCCTGAAGCAACCAAAAAACATCAAGAAGCCCAGCCTGATTTTTGTCAACAGCATGGCCGACTACCTGCATTCAGATGTGCCGGACGAGTTCAATGACGAGATATTTCAGGTGGTACGCGAGTGTCCAAAGCATCAGTTCCAGTTCCTTACCAAGCGATCGCAGCGCATGGCTGAATATTTCGCAACACGCAGCGTGCCCGACAACGCCTGGATTGGCGTGTCTGTTGAAGATAAACGGTATGGATTACCTCGTGTTGACGATCTACGAAAAGTGAATGCCAAGACCCGATTCTTGTCCATAGAACCGCTTCTCGAAGACCTTGGCGAGTTCGATCTGACTGGGATCAACTGGGTGATCGTTGGCGGTGAATCCGTCGCCAAGAAATACGCAGCCCGCCGCATGATGCCCGAATGGGTGGACAGCATCCAACGTCAGTGTCATGCGCAGGGTGTGGCCTTCTTCTTCAAGCAGTGGGGCAACTGGCACCCAGATGGCACATGGTAACGCAACAAAGACTTCAATTTGTTGCATGGCCGTGAATGGAACGAAATGCCAACCATCGCCTGATTCGCAAAAAAAGCAAGCCTTTGATTCCGGAATTTGGTTGCAAAAGGCTTGCTCGAACCTACAACACATTTGAAATAACCCGAGCGCCAATGGCGTTCCCAGTGAGAGAAATTTGATCATGAAGAAACGACCCTTTATCCACCATCCAATCGCGCCATCAGAGATTGCATATGACGATGGCTATGACCTAATCAGATTGTTCCTTGACCGTCCTGAATTGCCCTTCCCTGTAAGCAAACTTCAGCCGCACAGCTACGCTGTCTCACAGATATCGCGTCAGCCCAAATATCAGTCCAATCGGAAACTCGGAATTGAAATCTTTCAGCCCACCTTAAAGTGTCTTGAAGTGTTGCGCGAAGGCCTTGGTCAAGAAGTGGGTGTAGACATTGTTTACGCTGAAATCGGACGCGATGTAATTCACGATGATCAACGCATCATCAAACACCTGGAAGCTGCATTCTTGGAATGCGCGGAGATTCCATATTTCCGTGACCTCGTTCTGCCAGTTGAAGGAACAACTTGGTATTTCTCACGACGCAAACCCATCGGCCACGTACTTGCTATGTATGCCGACAAGCCCAGCAAGCTAAATAATTCGCGCCCCAATACATACGATCCCGCATGCTTGCACATTGAATGGCGCACAAGCGGTAAGAAGCCTCTTCAATCCATCGGCATTAGCTCTCTGGATGATCTGATCAATTTTGACTTTGATCGCCACTGGAAAGACCGCCTCAAACTGCACGACATCCCGAGCCGTACCAAGCTGGGGAAGCTATTGGCAATGGTGATCGGTGGAATGGCTGATGCGAGCGCCACCGCACACTTGAAAAGGGCTAACACCTGGCTCAACAGACACCGCAAATTGGAAAAGTTTGTGTTGCAAAACGCACTGACTGTCAACCCAGAAATGGCGATCAAGCTGCCAGTGATGACCTGGCTTGAATGGCTTTACGCCTATACGAACGAATGACCAGCAACGCTTGTCAGCCGGATGATAAATAAGCGAATAGTTACGTAAATTTGATCATGAAGCAGACCATTTGCACCGGGCTTCATGATCAAAAAATGCATTGTTTTGCTGTGTATTTGCAATTTGCATGGCACATGCGCACACCAAATTTGCGCCAAAAAAGTCATAACCATTTGACAGTCACCGCTCTGTCCTGCTCCTGCTTGTTACAGGCAAGAAAGACCCCCCTGTATGAATGCTCCTGATATTGATCATCACGAGAGAATTGTCAAAACTAAGCTTAAAAGCGTCAACGTGCAAGCCTGTCCTGGTGGCGGCAAGACCACCACCTGTGGGCATCGTATTGGGCATCTCATCACCGATGGTGTGCGAGCACACGATATTCTGGTGCTTAGCTTCTCAGACGATGCAGTTGGTGAAGTGCGCCGCAAACTGGACGAGCTAGCCGCTACAACGCCCAGCCGAAAATTTGCCAATAATGCTCGCCATATATGCGTTCAAACTGCGCACGCCTTTGCGCTGTCGGTCGTCAAAATGGCGACCCCCAATGTGAAAGTAGTAGACAACGCGAAGTCGCGGCAACTGTTGGCACAAGCAATTCGCAAAACGCTTGTCGATGCCCGCGCCAAACTGCTCTGGAAGTCCGTTCCCTCCCCTGTGCGCAAACGACGGATCAAGTTGTTGCGCCAGCTACTTTCTCAGACCACTCTGCATGCACTGTTTCTGTCCGCTATAGCGTACACACATGCGGCCAATTTGACCCTCTTAACGACGGTGTCAATGACCCGTTTTAAGCGCCTATCGGGCTATATTGACGTGATCAACTCGGTTGTACGCAGGTATGCGGCTGCAAAGCAGTTGGCAAATTACATTGACTATGGTGACATGTTGACTCAGGCATGCTCATTGCTCGAACTACAGCCCAGTTTGGTTCGATTCAAGCATGTATTGGTTGATGAATACCAAGACAGCAGTCCGGCACAAACTTTGGTGCTTAAGGTGTTGGCCGAAAACTGCGGTTGTAGCGTCATGGTCTTTGGCGACCGCGACCAAAACATTTATGGATTCGCCGGTAACCGCTACACGGCTTTGTCCGCCGTCTTGAACGGTGTGGTGGAAATGCCGTTGCCTGTTTCGCACCGGCTTACAAGAGAGGTTGCCGCTCTGGCCTCAGCGGTAGCCGGTCATGATTCAGAAAAGCGAATTGTTTCGCACCGTCAAGGTGTCAAGCCTCGGCTGATTTCAAACAGTGGTTTGACATCACAGACACACCAGGTCGTAGCAGATATATTGCGGCTGATCGACTCAGGAACGGCGCTCGATCAGATCGCAGTATTGGCCCGCACAAGAGACTTCCTCAGGCCGGTAGAACAACGGCTGCTGGCACATGGCATTCCGACACAAAGGCTAGGCGTAAAAAGAGACATTGGCCATTGCCTATCCACGCTTCGCCTTGTACGGTTGGTGGAACGTTCTGCCCGTCTCGGGCACAAGATTGATGAAGCGTCTATTCGTCAGTCGATGCGAAAGATTACGGTCGCTGAAACCAGATGGCCAGGCGCAGTTCAGAGGCTCAGAATTGCAGTGCGCGCCACCTCGCTGGATGGACGATTTGGGCAATGCGCAGATGCATATATGCATTTGTTGGGCGGTATCCGTGCTAACACTGAAATTCAACATGAACTGAACCGGTGGGAGCCGATGTGCCGTGGATACCCCGATGCTGCATCGGCTCGTCAGGCGTTTAAGAAAATTGCTGGACAGCACCACAACGAGCCTGTCGGCGTTGGCGTTGTGACCGCCAACATTCACGCCGCCAAAGGACGCGAATGGAATCATGTGATGGTGGTCGGTTTGGCCCACGGCCAATTGCCGTATGTCAAGGCACTGGACGATGCACAAGCTCTGGAGGAAGAGAGGCGAGTACTTTACGTCGCAATCAGCAGAGCGCGTGAGACACTGCATTTGTACTATGCACCTGTGACTCACGCCCCAACTGGTCAACGCTTTAAACTTCTGAGCCAGTTGTTGGCTGCACATAAAGTATCGCGTTTGTTGGCAATGGAGTATGGGCCGGATGTACCTGTTTCGGATTCCACGCCCACTGATGACATCTATGTCAATTCTTCACAAAAGACGCGTCGCTTACGGTCTTCGCAAATAAGTTAAACGACCATCTGTACTCACCCTTTTATGCAGCGGATTCAGTCGGCTCACCAAAGCTGAAACAAGTGCTGTAACGCGCCGTTAAACATGGTTCACGTATGCACTTCATTGCAGCACATATCAATCCATTACACGATTGGAAGCATCCAGTTTTCAGGCCGCTAATCAACCGGTTCAAATGCAATGGCAGAGATCAGCCTGACAGGTTCCGGCGTGTAGCAACCGGGGCCGTCCATTGTCCAATGTCCAGCCCGTTGCTCTGCTTTACTGTCTGGCATTCGCAGCCTGGAATTGCTGTGTGACCAATGTGGAGCGGCCTCTGCGGGATCAAGAGTAAGAAGCGTATCGATTTGACTTGATTTTCCAGTGGTGACACCACTAACGCCTGTGCCCAATTGCCAGTGGGCATGTCGATCTTTTAGACTACGGTAGGCCAACATCGTAAGCACCCCATTGCCGAGCTTTTTGACAGCAAACTCGCTGACGCTAGCAGCACTGGTTGCGTGGGGCGTTTTGTCCTCATTGCAATGACGCATAGTTAACCGCAAGGGCAAGTCCAACCCGTCGATGGCGGCTTTCAATTCTGGTCCTGTTACTCCGGTGTAGTAGTACGGCTGCATGGCTTCCCATAGGCGTGCAGCCGTCCCGTACTTTCTGCGTGTGAGGTGCATCAGTGCGCTCGGTTTTGCCAAGGACATTATCGATACGACCATGCATACACAAAGCAGTCCGCAGCAACTCTGGATATCGCCCTGGAGCATGTGGACCGGTTGTGGGGCTTCTCGCTTTTGCTTGACTGTCAGCGTATGACCTTCTTGCAGACTGATATGGAAGCGTTGAAATCGGTATGTCGTGGCACTGTTCTTGGAAAATTGCGCCGACATACTAATAATTTTCTGGCGTCAAAAAAGTTGTGACTTCGCGCTGTCTTGGGTCGCCATCGATGGCATCGGAAATCACCCAAATTGTGGGCAATAGATGACGCTTTGATCGAGGCGTTGACAGGATCTTTTCTGGCGACGTGAGCCTAAAAACACTCAGGATTCTGGAGCCATCGTCAATTGCACTTTTGTTCATTTCCAAGTCATCGGGATGAACATCTCCGAAGTCACCATGAAGGTGGCGATTTAGTAATGCTGCTGCGCTGAAGTTGTGTAGCTGCATCAACGCGATTGAATCTGGGGTGGCAATCACTTGTCCAGGAAAGAACAATACGCCATTGCTGACAATGATGGTGACCGGCGTTTGTGAACGCGCATCATCAGTGTCTGTGTCATTGTTGGTCATGGTCTTCTCCTTTGTTTGAAACGTATGGACGCGCGTTGTTCTCCGAAGTCAGTTGTCGGATACCAATGCACGCGGTTAGAAAATCAGTGCGTCGCTTCGCCTCGAATCGGCGGTGTCAGCGGTGCTTGCTAAGCGACTACTGTGCAGCGGCGTATAGCGCCTGTATGACCGCCAGTTGCGTTATGGCTTGCTCGTGTTGACTGCGCTCCATGCAACAACGCTGAATGGCCTTTTGAGTGGTCACGAAGTCCAGATGCCCTGCCAGTGGTTCGTACTGTTCTGCAGGCAGTCGGTAGCCAATCAGCCACCAAACCAGTTCTGCGATGTGAGCCGCCGTGAGTGGCTGGTCGTTGGCCGTGGCAATGCACGCCTCAGCCATTGCAGGCAGGTACCACCGATACAGTCTTTCAGTCGGTACTCCGGGGTCCGGCAGCATTGACCAATAAAGTGAAAGATCAGTAAGGCGTTGCAGCATTCCGGCGCGGCTATAGTGAACGACTTCCAGCACATCGGTTAGGTTCTCCGTGCCCTGAAAGAAACTGTCCAGCGTCAGTGGATACCGCCACGGCTGCGAGTCGATGAGCCGCATTCCGCGCAAGCGACTGGGTGCAGCAAAGCACTTCGCAACTTCTGATTCTGATTCGTCCAACAGCAGCGACAGCGCGCCATGGGCTTGCCGTTCGTTGCAGAACTGAATCTCGCTCATAACGCCCTCGATGACTGGGGGCAAAATGCAATTTGCAATGTGTGTCCAAAGTAGCACCTTCCGCTCCGCTTGGCCGAGGTGAAATACTTCGGTCAACCAGTCCAGATTGCGTACTACTGCGCAGACTTGATTTGGGGTCGCCAGTTCAAGCGAATCCAGACGGTACCTAAAGGCAGCAGGAATAATCTCCGGGGTGACACGTTGCTCAGGTGGTAGCAAAAACTTGGGCACGTTCGGTCTGGCAGGTGCTTCAAATTGCTCGCCAAAGTGATACGCAAAGTAGTCCCTGATCTGGATGGCAACCCATGCAAAGTTTTCATTGGTGGTGATACTGCTCAGGTTCATCCCTATCGTCTTCATCAACACCGCTTCCATGCGCTTGGCAAAGGCCCTGTTTGCGGGATGTGACGGCACGGCATAGGGAGCAACCGGGTCTGCAATAGGGCCAACGTCAGCATCGACGCTGCCTGCTTGTTTTGGGCTCATGACGGTTTCCAGACCCGGTCCAGCCGCCCGCGCGGTCAGCCAGGTCAACAGGTTCATCGGGTACAGACGAGCGAAAGTAGGCCGATGCTTGAAGGCGATCAGGCACACGGTTCAGGCTCGTATGCGGGGTGGAGTTCTTCTGCCCGGTAATCTTGGGCAGTGTCCCTAAAACGTTCTGTTTTAGGGGTGGGTGAGACAGGCTGTCTAGGCTTGCTCAAATATCCATCAGTGGCTCTGAAACACAGTGAAAAACCGCTATTTCTGAATATTGACAACCGATAGCGTATTTTACCAGTTTTATATGTTTTTTTGCATAAAGAAACGACAAAACATGCAAATTGACCATATCAAAATGGTCGTTTTGACCCCTCAACTGGCACTTTGAGACGGTCAACTGAGCCAAAAATCAGCTTTATGGCGGCTGACCAAACAAAAAACAGCAATTTTGGCCGTGATGCTTAAAAAATAAGCACTTCTTTGCTTTCGATCGTTGTTGCTTTGGTCAATGGAAAGCGTAAAATATGGTTATGTTGATGTAACCAACTTACTGGTGCAACCACTTTGCGTGTAATTCTTGACACTTCTGTACTCGTGGCCGCAGCTCGCTCCCGCGATGGCGCAAGCTTTCACTTGCTGTCCATGCTTCCAAGCAGCAAGTTTGAGATTGCGCTGACGGTTGCCCTTTATACAGAGTGGCAATCGGTTTTGACCAGACGAGAGCACTTGCCACCTGGCGGCAATGCCGAAGCAGCAATTGGATTCTTGCGATATTTGGCTTCGATTGCCCATTTGCAAGACGTGCATTTCTTATGGCGTCCATTTTTGCGCGATCCTGACGACGACATGGTTTTGGAGTGTGCCGTGGCATCCGGTAGTCAGTACATCGTCACACACAATGTGAAAGACTTTAAGCGCGCCCCGGAACTGAAGGTGAATGCCATCACACCGGCAGAATTTTTGACTTTGCTGAGGAGTAAATCATGACCGCATTGACCGTAAGACTACCCAATTCAGTGCACCAAAAAATTAGGGAATTGGCCCTGCGCGACGAGATTTCTGTGAATCAGTTCATTGCCTCAGCCGTCTCAGAAAAAATGGCTTCGGTTATGACGTTGGACTATCTCAAGCTGGAAGCCGCAAAGGGCAGCCGCAGCGACTTTGATCGGTTTATGAATTTGGTACCAAACGCGCCTGTCGCTGAGGGCGATGAACTGCCGAACAACTGATCGGAGTACGCCAAAATCAGAAACACAAAAGACTACGGCTGCTCAAGTCCTGGTCAGAATCAATGAAAACCAAAAAGGCACCGAAATGAACGATGACATTGATCCAGTTGATTCGACAGCTGACAGTTACGAGGAAGAATATTTCGGCTACGAAATTTATATCGAAAAAAACAAAGACCGATATCGAGGCGGGTTTGAATGGTTTGTATGCAAAGACGAAAACGAACTTGACGTTGGCTTATCCTTTTCAACCAATGACGCACTCACTGCGGCACGTAATTTCGTGGACTCCGTCAGAACACCACTTGAAAACTCATTAGAGCGCGACGAATAAACCTCAGCTCAATACAAACCCTTCTTCAATGAGTCGATTTCGAATTAAAAGTATTGCAGCGGCCTGCCTGTCAGTGGGTATTTTTCCAAGGGTTGAGGCTAGAAGCAGCAGTTGATCTTCTTTCGGAGTTAACTCTTGACGATCCAAACCCCATTGCCGAAGAGTTTTCCAACCACTGCACTTATAAGTTAGAACTTCCGAAACCGCAGCAAACCCGACATCGATCTTTGCGTTTGAAGTTGCGATTGCTTTTCGTTCGGCATTTTCACCGAATGAAATTAACTCAGACTTAAGGTCCGCACTCAACTGTAGTTCTCGCTGACTGATGCGTTGCCAAGCGAGTTCCTTTTTTGCCCATTCTGAAATATTTTCGAAACCTTTATCTGGTGATGTAATCGCTGAATAGACTGCCTCAGCGATTATCTGAAGTTGAGACCGGAGCGCCGGAGACATAGTCTGATTTTTCCAAATATTTTGTGTATTCAGAACTTTACCGTTGGCCTGTTGAGCGATTAATAACTCAAGTTTTGCTATGGTGTAAGCCACGACTTGTGACCGATAGGCTCCGTCATACCAAGGCTCCTTTGGAATCAGTGCTTCCAGTTCTCTAAATACGATGGTGTGAGCTACCACCGTCCTAAAGTAATCATCATTGAATTGAAGTGGCTGACGCTCCCATTCGGAAACTACATATTTGCTGAAAAGTCCAAAACTCTTCTCTGCCCCTTTGCACACTTCATGAGGAAGTTGCCGCCAAGAATTCTCAATCTTGGCCAAATCAGTCTTGGTAATTAACTGCTTTCGCGGGTTATCACTTTCAAAACGGATTTTTTCTGCTGGGCTCATTTTGGATGTTTCAATCCGATACTGGCCTTTAGCTCGTTCGTAAAACCAGCTGCTCGGCCGCTGCGACCCCGTGCGAGCGGGCGCTCGAAGTCTGCGGGAAAGCTCCTCCATTTTTCGGTGAAACTCATGATTTGAGAAAAGATCAGAGTCCGCAACTTTAGTTTGACTATTGGCGTACCTGGATATGTTTGAAATCAACTCACCGGAGTGATCTTCGTCCACAACGGATAACTTCATTTGAACGAATATTTGTGATAAGTCCGCTCCGTCTTTCCTACGGGAAAATGCAAGGGACGCCGTCGTCTGACCGCCATTGACAATTTGCAGATCCTCCGCCGAAAGAATGCGCATTCCTGAACTTGTATTCTCAAAATTTATTGATTTTGCAGTTACGGCTATGCCATTGTTGTATGCAAAAAACATTTCAGGCGTCGAAAGAATTGTGTTGCGCATGCCTTTGTTGACCGCTCGCTCTTTTCCCAAAAACGAGCGCACATTTCCTTCAAGCAATCGACTCCCGTACTTTTCGTAGATCTGTGCAAGTGCAGATCCAGGTAAAACGCACAAATATCCGCTGTACTCGGACAAATTAAGACTGGCAGGCAAGCAAGGGAGCCCGCCATCGACAAACGACGTGAAATCGACAGTCAAAACATCACGACCCGACTGACTGGCAAATGCTGTGAAAAAACGATCGATATCCCAAATGTGGAACTCAGCAGGAACACCTTGAATGATTTGCTCGGGCCAGTCTCGAATTCTGTCGCTCATCAGGCCATCTGTGGCAAGATAGATTCGGTATCGAGTAATTGAACTGCTATGCGTCAACAACATTCCGGAAAAATCTGTAACCGGATCTTCATCGGCGGGTAAGTGATCATCACTACCAGTGAGCGCCTCTTCAATAAATGCGGTAACTTTACCGAAGATGGCTTTTACAGCGGTTTGGGTAATCGTCTCAGGCAGAGAGGCACCGCCAAATTCAGTGATTACGATGCGTAAAGACCCGTCAATATCGTCAAATGCGTATCCATCAACGCCTAGACTCCTGCGGCGCGTTCCCGTACCCCGAAACGGACAGGGCACATAGTCAACCAGTTCTTCAGCCTCTTCCAGCAATTGCCCGGCAATTATGCTGAATCCGGCACTTGGGTCCGTGTGAGCAAGTTCATTTTTGGCTCGCTCGATGACATCAGCCCTAAAGGCATCACGTTGCTCTCCCATTCCCCCTCCAATCACGTTTTCTTAAGGAAACATTGATGAATCTGTGTCCATTTGTGCTCTGAGCACCCCCCCTGGACAGGCCTTACGTTAACATACCTCCAAAAGAAAAATTTCATAAGTTAGAGGGGGCAATGGTCACAAAAAATGATGTGCATATTCCGACACAAAGGTTAATTCATCCAAGCCTTGCTGTTGGCGGTGAAATGTTTCCGATGCCGGACTGGGCCTCTTGGCTGATTTGGCTCGGAGAGTGGATGAAGCTACAGACTCAGAATGAAGGTCGGCGAGTGGCGGTCATACGTGTTCCATGCAGAAGCACGGCTGCAGCTTTCACTGTCCTTGGAGTTTTGCTTGCGGCAGCTCGGATCCACGACGACTCACTTGATTGGGAGTCCCTTAAATCGCTTCCAGTTGGCACTCACGTTTACTGGAGAGAAAGATCACCAGCTGACAGCGGAAAAGCCCGGGCCAAGTCAGGGAAAGTTATCGGCTTATCCACCTACGGTGATCGTGAATTTATGGTGGTATCTGTTGATAGCAGATCAAAACAAGGGCAGACGACCCATTCGTTCTCGAAAGTCAGTGCTCTTAGCTACGGCATCACTCTAGGGTCCATCTCGGCGAAGACAGACGCCAAGCTGTCTGGCCTGAACAGGGTACTAAATGCCATGGCCGTCGACTTTAAGCCCTCTTGGCTCGTCGCACCCAATTCTGAATGTCTTTTGCTTTCAGAAAAAGATAGTTTTTTGTCTGATTTGGCTGGGCTTTCAATCGATACATCCGACGGCATTCCCGTGAAATTTGAGACTGCCTTGGCA
>Ga0073902_10001352_pt1 | contig 13333 bp, 10 predicted proteins | sample KloWWTmeKNB19Kit_FD_66667 | JGI IMG/M metagenome (GOLD analysis project Ga0073902, IMG submission 66667) | Active sludge microbial communities from Klosterneuburg, Austria, studying microevolution and ecology of nitrifiers - Klosterneuburg... | ecosystem: Engineered > WWTP > Aerobic digester >...
GTCCAGGGCGGCCAGAATGGACTCCTTCAACTCGATATACGCTGCATGGAATTCGGGCATGCTCGGCACCGGATCGGGGAAGTTCGGGTTCCCGTTCATTTGGCTGTACACAACAGCTGCTCGCGTTGCCTTTTGGTTTGCTGATAGGCCGCGGAGACCTGCTTTTACTTTTGCCATCATCTTGCTATTCGCTTGACCTTGTAACGTGACTTACGCGATATAGGTTGCGATTGCACAGGAACCGGTGTTGGTTGCAGGCCCGTTCGCCGCGCATGCACGGGACCAAAATGCCCATGCAGGCGTTGGTGGACCGTGTGCAGCAAGTAGGGTAGCACTTGCCGGAAACCGTTAGGTAAGCGCACCTCTATTTCCTGCAGGTGCGCTCCCCGCTCCGGCACCTGCAGGGCGTCTTTTTGAAGTTGCTTGTTCTTCGTTGGCCCTTGCAACGCACGGTAAAGTATGTGTATTTCCGGGCACTGCAAGTACCGGGCATTTCATGGCACTCGCATGTTCACTGCTTGCATTTGCATGCGACGTGAACGCGGATGCACAGAACTCCTTTGCATATGCTATCATTTACCTGGACCGGCGTATCTACGCCCTTATGTATACCCACGAAAGGCTGGCACAGCTACCCGCCGAAGTGCCCCCCGCCCGGCCTGCAACAGCTTACACCCACCGAGCGCGAAGTGTGGCGCCGCATCGCCCACCCGAATGATGAGAAGTACAAGAGTATCTACGACAGCATGGGCATGAGCAAGCGGAATTTCGATAAGCACGTGAACAGCCTCTACCGGAAACTGGATCTGCACAGTCGCCCGGGCGCAGTGCGGTCGTGGGGCAAGTTCGGTGGGTAGGGGTGGAGAGCATCCGTTGTTGAAAGGTTGTGTGCCTTCCCTTTGTGGAGGGTAGCAGGGTGTTGCGTTATCTCCCCACAATTGGGGAGGATCTCGGCAGCTGCTGCTAAGGACCTGCTTGCACGGCGATCGGCACAGCGATGGGTAGTGGTCCTGAACAACCAGAACCCCCATGAGCAAAGCACACATCCTTCCGATCACGTTCCTCGTCCTATTGATCACCTCGTGCAGTTCCAGCAACGACGTGGTGCAAAAAGGCATATTCCAGCATCGCAAGTACAACAAGCCGGGCTGGTTCATTGATATGCCCGACCGGAGTGGCCGTGCCAAGGTGAACAAGGTGGAGCACCAAGCCGAGCAACTGAACGCTATGAAAGATCCAGCCGCAGATGGGCTGCAGGAACGCGAGTCGGTGATCGCCCCTTTAGTGCTAGTGGATGTAGAATTGATGGAACTTGCACCGAAGGCTGCGCGAACCGGACCTGTTAAGGCCGTGCGCAAGAATGTACCCAAGACAGCGCAGGCCGTGGCAACCTCCACTGAAGTGTTCGCATCCGTCGGTGGTGCCCCGGCTGCGGAGACCTCATCCAGCACTTACCGCTCTATGTTTTCGAAGTTGATGAATGCCGAGGTAGCCCCACCGGCATCGGACGAGGTGGGCGGGGTGAACATCTTCGCCCTGTTAGGCTTCATTTTCGCCTTCATTTTCCCGATCGCGGGTCTGGTGCTCTCGATCATCGGTTTGAACAAAACGAAAGGAGGCGGGAATGGGCATGGTTTGGCCCTTGCGGGGTTGATCATAAGCATTGTATTCCTAGTGGTCTACGGCGCAGTGTTGATCTGAGCCGATCGCGCAAACCGTGCTGGGCCGAGCGCAGCGTCCCCTGACCCGTCCTAAAACAGGTTTACAGTTTTGAGTTGATGTCCGAAGATAGGTTGACGAACTGTGTCAACCTATTGCAGGACAAGACAGTAGTTCACATTCAGTCCAATGCCCCCGCTCACGGTCATCGCTCAACCACCAGCTTCACCGCCTGCCTACACGCGCTATTTTGCACCAACGCTGTGTACAGCCCCGGTGCATGCCCACTAAGGTCTATCTCTTGGCCTCTGGTGCGCAGGACTAGGCGACCTTGGGGGTCGAAGACCACTACATCCGTCGGATGTGGTGTGCCAGAAAGCCTGAAATGGCCAGGAGAAGGGTTTGGGCTGGCCAGCTGCTTCCTACTCGCAGCATTCTCATCTATGCTGACATTCCACAACCTACAGCATGGTGGGCCGCCTGGAGGGAATCCCCAAGGCGGCAATTCCGTAACTCCATACCACGAAAAGACCGTGCTATCCCCGGTCATCGCGCAAAAGTGATTATACTGACTAAGCCCGCCTTCAATGTTCAAGACAAGGCCATAGGAGGTTCCCATACCACGTTGCCAAAAGAATTTCTGAGGTACGAAGTCACTGGAAGAACTATTCCAGTAATTGACCTCATGAAGAAAATGGCGTGTAACGGAAACATCCAAGTAGGTTACCTCCACGATCGAATCAACAACAACGTCGTACAAGTATGGAAGGAGCAGTTCCCCGACTCTCCAGATCATCACATCCCGCACCGTGTCGCCAAGTGCGGCTGAAAGATCACCTATCAAGTACTCATTCAGGGAATCCGGAATGTACATGAAACCCTTCCCATCGTTGGCTGACCTTATGTAGTGTGTCCTATCTATTGTCCAATACGTAGGCCATTGGCCAGTTTCAGTATCGTTATAAAACTCGAACACGCGCTGGTAGGTCTCGCCTTGGATTACCGTATCGGCTAGCTCTGGCTTATGGAAGTTGAATTGAGCGAATTGGTCAGCTGTACACCACGTGGCACTGCCGGTGGGGTAGAATTGGGCTGGGGATCTCAACGCGAAAAGGCATGCTACACTCGTAATGACTTGGTATTTGAACAGGCCTTTCATCGCTCAATTGTGACTTTATACCTCCGCAGGGTGAACCGGTTTAAACCTTCGCCGGGTCTGTCGCGCTTTGGCGACGACCCTGCGATCACGGGATCGCACATTCACCGTTGCACCTGGAACGCAGTACGCGTCACCGAGCCGCTTGCCAAAACCACCAACTGATAGGTACCGGCAGCAAGATCGTGATCGAACCGCAACTCCCATGGACCATTCGCGCTGGCGCGCTGTTGCCATACCATGCGGCCACTGGCATCCACGACCGAAAAGTGGATTGCGCCTGTCGATCGCAGATCCGGGATGGAAACGTTCAGCGATCGGCCATCGGTGGGATTGGGCCATGCGGTCATCGTCGTGTTGCTGGTTACCTCGCTTACGCCAACGGTAGTTGGAGCGAAGAGGCGGAGCAGGCGGTTGCGGCCTACACCATTAAAGGAGGTGAAGCTGCCACCGACCATGAGCTGGCCATTGGGCAGCAAGGCCATTTCGTTCACGGTAGGTATGGTAGCGTAGCCGTTGCGGCCAAAGCCCGAGCCGATGGTGAAGTCCGGGTCCACCGCACCGCTGGTGGTGAGCCGAACGATGTGCGACAAGGGCTGGCCGTTCACGGTCTCGAACAAGCCACCGACGATCACGTTGCCTTCGAAGTCCAGAAGCAGGGTGCTCCAATTGCCATCGAGGCCCGTGCCGGGATCGAAGGTGGTATCCAACGATCCGTCCACATTCAGTCGTGCTATGCCATTGCGTGCAACGCCGTTGAAACTTGTGAAAGGACCACTCGCCACCACGCGACCATCAGGCATTGCCAACACGTTGTGCACATAGCTATTGAACCCGGTACCGGTGTTGAAGCTGGGGTCGGGTGCGCCGTTCGGCAACAACCGCATGATGCGACCAACGGCTTGGCCGGACCATAACGTGCATGTGCCAGCGACCACGATGCGGCCGTCGGCCATCACGGCCATGCTCTCGAGCAAGGCCCCAACGGGACCAACGCCCACATCGAAGCTCTCGTCAACGCTACCATCTTCGTTCAATCGAGCAACAGCACGGCGCGCGATGCCATCGATGGTGGCGAAGTTGCCGCACACGAGCGTTCTTCCATCGGCCAGGATCGCCATATCGCTTACGCCGCTGGAAGTGCCACATTGCGGATCGAATGACGGATCGATGGTGCCATCCGGTTCCAATTGGATCACATCACCCACTTCTTGTCCATTGTAGAGGTACATCCCCGAAACGAGGATCCGTCCATCGGGCCGCACTTTGATGTCGGTGGCATTCCTGAACAGCCCAGTTCCGGCATCGAACGTTGGATCGAAGGTGCCATCGGTGTTCACGCGTGCTATGCCCGGTGTCCATGTGGTGTTCACCCGGGAGAATTGGCCGGAGATGATCGTCTTGCCATCGGGTTGCACGGCGAGTGCGCGAACTTCGTTGTTCACGCCCCAACCGGGGTTGAAGGTGCGGTCCAGCGCGCCTTCCGGATGGGCGCGGCTTAGGCCGAACATGTAGCTCAATTCGAAGCCGCTGTAGTTGCCACCGAGCATCAGGCGGCCATCGCTGAGTTCCGTTATCTCGGTGATCTGTCCCGAAATGGTATACGCTGTGTTGAATGCTGGATCAACGGTACCGTCCGGGAGCAAACGAACCACCCCCTCATGTTCCACACCATTGCACTCATCGAAAAGGCCACCGAGGATCACACGACCATCCGTGCGCACTGTCGCGCAGTAGATGTTCGCCGTTACAACACCGTTGTTCTTGAATTCAGCATGGAAGCTCGGATCCAGTACGCCATTGGTCGACACTTTCGCGACGTGCGGTTTGGGTACTCCATTCACGGTCGTGAAGCCCCCCGCCATCAGCATGTCGCCATCGGGGAAGAAGGAGAGGATGGCAGCAGTGCCATTGAACACAGCGGCCGGGAACGTATTGTCCAGTGTGCCATTGCTGTTCAAGAGCGCCATGTTGTTCACGGGTTGGCCGTTGTAGCTATTGAACGTGCCTGCAATGAGGATCTTGCTATCGGGCCGGATGAAGATGCTCGTCACCGCTTGGTTGTTCACGCAGATCCCTGCACCACCGGTATTGAAGCTCGCGTCCAAGGAACCGTCCGTATTGAAGCGCTTGATGCAGTTCTGCACCACACCGTCGCCGCAGAAGTGGTAGCCACCAAGGAGCACTTTTCCGTCCGCTTGGAGTCCGAGCGATTCGGGTTGTCCGTAGAACACAAGAGAGGGGGTGGTGCCTTGGTCGAAGCCTTCGTCGAGCGTGCCGTCGTTGTTGAAACGAGCGAGCCCCCAACGCGGCAGTCCGTTGATGTTGAAGAAGTATCCGGACACGAGGATCTTGCCATCCGGCTGAACGACCATGTCCCGCACCGTGTTATCGGGGCCAACACCCACATCGAAGGTGGGGTCGATCCCACCATCGGGCAACAATCGAGCGATGCGCGAGCAGGGCACACCGTTGTACTCCGTGAACCAGCCGCAGACCAACAGCTTACCGTCGGGTAGTTCGATCACCTCCGAGACCGCGTTATTGAAGGCTCCTCCATAGTTGAAGCCAGGGTCCGCCGCGTTGAATGTCGGATCCACGCCCACGGACTGGGCCAACAAGCTCATGGTCGGGAACACGAGCGCTAAAAGGAGTGAACGGACACGCATGGGTGGTGGTATTTGGTTTGGAAAGTTAACCATCTGTCCTATGGACGGTAGCAAAAGGAAATAAGATGTCCACATGGATTTCAAGGGACCAGTTCAGAACCCGGAGAGTTCGGCTCTGTGATGTGTTCTTGCAACCTACGCCGCCTCCCAAATGGTGTACAAACCGCGCGAGGGTTTCTTGAGGATCGAAGGGACCTTAGCACCCGGTGTATCGAGTCCAACTTCCTCAATGCTAACTTGCCTGCACCAAACAACACAGCATGCTCATCGCCATCAAGGATGAAACGTTCGCCGGCACTATTCTGGGCGAGATCGAACTGGAATTCGCCAGCGAGCTCGTCACCATAAAGGACATCATCGAAGCCCGCGTGCTGGAAGAAGTGCGGCGCTACAACGACAAGCGGCCGGAGTTCTTCAACGGTCTGGTGGAACCCAGCGACGCCGAGCGCACACTGAACGGGTTCAAGTTGAAGAACAAGCGCGCGGTGGACGGAGAGAAGCAGGTCTACATCGCCCTCGATGCGTTCAAGAGGAACGCGTTCTTCATGTTGGTGGATGACCGCCAGGCCGAAACGCTGGAAGAGGAAGTGCGCTTGAGCAAGATTACGCGCATCAGCTTCGTGAAATTGACACCGTTGGTGGGCGGATAAACATGGGACTGCTGGACAAACTGAAGGGCGCCATCGGCTTGGGCGGTCATCCGGAATATGATCGGGTGATCGCCGATCTGGAAGCGGAACATCGGGCCAACGGTGGAAACTATGCGGGTCTGAAGGTCGCGTCGATGAAGGCCTGGACGGAAGCAGTATCCACGTGGCCGGACAAGAAGCGCGTTGACCTGCTCGACTACTTGGCTCGCGCCACCCATCAATGGCAAAGCGGTAGGCGCTCGATCACATTCGGTAGCGATGACTACATGCGGAATGAGTTCCGCATCGCCTTGGTGCAACAGGTACTTCGGGTGTCGCTGGTAGTGGACGATTCGGATGTCGCGCGCCTGTTGGACACGTTCGCGACCCATGGCCGCTGGGGAAACGTCAACCTGCTATCGTGGCCGATCGGGATGCTGCTCAGGCACATCGAACGCCAGCACAAGGCGAAGCCCGTTTCGGACGGACTGCGCGCGACGCTGATCGCGACGCGGATCACGGTAAACGGATCGACGAACTATTCGAGCGAGAAGGAACGGCTGAAGTTGATCGACCGCATCAACTCCATCCTCGCCGGACCCGCAGGTGAAGGAGAGGTGCATCCGGTGCTCATCAAAGGCGATGATCCGTTCGTTCCGGAAGTGAACAGTTCGGTACAAGCGATGTCGCCGGATTTGCGTGACAAATGGTACCCGATCCTGGGCCACGCCATGAAAGCGAGCGGATCCAAGCCGAGCGAGAGGTACCTCGCGGCATCCCGCACCCTGATCGACGGCCCGGGCGTGGAAGCGTTCAAGCAACAGGTGATGACCTGGTTCGACTTCGTCATCAAACTGAAGGAGAAGACCACCGAACACGTTCACCGCTACAATGGCCGTGAGCAGACCTATACCACCACGGAGTTCCTGCACACGCAGAGCATGGACCTGCTGAAGGGCCTGGTGTGGATGTGTTCGCACTTCCACGATGCGCGCACCATCACTGCCGTGGCGGCCTTGGCCGAGCGTTCATTCCGCAAGATCCCCGGTCAAGGCCCCGCTGCGGCCGGGTTGGGCAACGCATGCCTGTTCACCCTGTTCCGTTCGAAAGGTCTCGACGGCATCGGTCAATTGAGCCGCTTGAAACTGCGCATCAAGCAGAGCAGCACGGTGGCGCTCATCGACAAGTACCTCGCGGAAGCGGCGGCGGACAAGGGCATCACGGTGTACGAGATCGAAGACCAGGCTTGCGATGATCACGGTCTGAAGGACGGCTCTCGTGTCTGGGACTTCGACGGCTACACCGCCACGCTCACCGTGACCGGTCCGGGCGATAGCGAACTGGAATGGCGCAAGCCCGACGGCACGCCGCAGAAATCGGTGCCCGTAGCCGTGAAGGAAGGACACGCGGCAAAGCTGAAGAAGCTGAAGGACACGGTGAAGCAGGTGGACCTGGGTACCACCGCGCAGCGCGACCGCATCGACCGGATGTTCCGTAGTACCCGCACCATGGCGATGCCGTACTTCCGGGAGCATTTCATAGAGCATGGCCTGCTCGGCTTCTTGGCAAAGCGCATCATCTGGAATTTCCACGAAGGCGAACGCATCACGCCTTCGATCCTGGTCGACGGGACATGGACCACTATTTCCGGTGAGGCCTTCACGCCCGCCGATGCGATGACCGTTTCGCTCTGGCATCCGGCCACGGCCAGTGTCGGTGACGTGCGCGCATGGCGCGAGTTCATGATGGCACGCGAGATCCGCCAACCGCTGAAACAAGCCTACCGCGAAGTGTACCTGCTGACGGATGCCGAGATGAACACACGCACGTACAGCAACCGCATGGCCGCGCATCTGCTCAAGCAGCACCAGTTCAACTCGCTGGCCAAGGCCCGCGGCTGGAAGTACGCCTTGCAGGGCGCGTTCGACAATGGGCAGGACGGTTCATGGGCAAGCATTTCCCTTCCCGACCACGGCATCGGCGCGCAGTTCTGGTTGAACGAGGTGAATGCGGATGGTGCCACGAACGACACGGGTATCTGGTCCTACATGGCCACCGACCAAGTGCGCTTCGGACGCATCGGTCACGAGGATCCGATGGACCTCGTGGATGTTCCGGTGGTCGCCTTCAGCGAAGTGATGCGCGACGTGGACCTCTTCGTGGGCGTGGCCAGCGTGGGCAATGATCCGGAATGGCGGGACGGCGGCGGCGCATTGCCGGGCTACCGCGATTACTGGCAGAGCTACTCGTTCGGTGACCTCGGCGAAGTGGCCAAGACGCGTAAGGAGATCCTCACGACCCTGATGCCTCGTTTGAAGATCGCGAAGATCTCCAGCATTCAGGACAAGTTCCTCGTGGTGAAGGGCAAGATCCGCACCTACAAGATCCACCTTGGAAGCACGAACATCCTGATGGAGCCGAACGACCAGTACTTGTGCATCGTGCCGGACCGCAGCAAGCCCACCACGCAGAACCTCTTCCTGCCGTTCGAGGGGGACAGCGGCTTGTCGGTGATCATCTCCAAGGCCTTTCTGCTCGCCGAAGACGACAAGATCACCGACAGTACCATCACCTCGCAAATCAACAGGCGCTGAGCATGGACCGCTATGCGCCGCAGATCGCTGTGGTCGAGATCGGCGCGGAAGGGCAATTGAAACTCGCTTCGGCGAAAGTGTGCATCATCGGCGCTGGTGGTCTGGGAACACCGGTGGCCACCATGCTCGCAGCCGTAGGGGTGGGCTCCATCATCATTGTGGATGGCGACCGTGTGGCGCCGTCGAACCTGCACCGCCAATTCCAGTTCACACCGGCCGACATCGGAAAGCCGAAAGCGGAAGTGCTGGCAGCGCAACTGCGACTTCAGAACCCCGCGATCGAGGTAGTGGCGATCGCGGAGCACCTCACCGACGAGAATGCCGAGCAGCTCATCTCAAGTGCTGAAGTCGTGGCCGATTGCACCGACCAATTGGAAAGTCGCCTGCTTGTGGATCGCATGTGCGCTTCGCTGAGCAAGCCACTTGTATTCGCTGCCATCGGTGGTTGGGAAGGGTACCTCACCATACTCCATCACCACCAACGCTTCGCACTGGACCAAGCCTTCGACCTCGCCGGTTTCTATGCCGATGCGGTCTTGAACTGTGCCCAGACAGGGATCGTGCCCACCACCTGTGGCGTGGTCGGCAACCTACAGGCCAACGAAGTACTCAAGATCCTTTTGGGCCTCGACGATGTGTTGGATGGTCAACTTCTTTGTGTGGATCTGAAGAAGGTCGTGTTCCGGAAGTTCGTGCTGAGCAAGCCAGCGTAAAGAACTACACCATGCTAAGTTCGCTTGAAGCACTGGACCACGATATGGTCTCCTGTGGAACGAAGGAACCCTAGCGCCCTGTGCATCGAGTCCGTTGTTTACCTATTTCAGGCCGGGAGTGATCTTGCGTCTGCTTCGATCGGTTCCTGCAAAGGCCCAGCCTAGGGTTGCTGCTGCGGCTTCTTGTGTTGGTGATGCAACCAATGGTGTTTGCTCGTTCACATTTCCATCCCATCTCGATGTATCCCCAAAACCAACCTATGCGATCATCGTTACCCTATGTCCTAATGCTTGTGCTTGCCATGGCCGCGCACTGCTCCACCGCACAAACGCACTTCTTCCGCAGCTACGTTACCGGATCCGCCAGCTACGGCACTTCGCTTTCCCCCGGTCCTGAAGGCATGATGTATGTTACCGGGACGGCGTCAATGGGGCCGGAAACGGACCAATTGTTGATGACCCTGGCGCCGAATGGTGATCCACTGCTTACGCGCAAGCTGGATACCGACGTAAGAGAATTCCCGCGGCGCGTGATCACCGTTGCGCCGGGCCGCGTATTGCTTGTGGGCAGCGCGGGGTCCAGTAGCAGCACCTACGAGCGGGACATGATCCTGATCAAGACCGGCACAACGGGCACCACTGGGCAGATCCAAGCATGGGGCACGCCCGATTCCGCAGAGGTTTTTGCGGCTGTGGCGCAAGCGGGTGCCGACCTGCTGCTGCTGGGCTCCACGGACTATGATCGCGACACGCAACGTCCGGCCTTCTTCCTGATCCGGTGCGATACGGCCTTCAACGTGGCTTGGGGCCGCTCCGTGAACCAGGGGACCGACCTCCACCTTGGCATGGCAACGGCCTTGGCACCGGATGGTAGCATTTATGCGCTCGGTTGCTTGGATCCGGATATTGACGGGCAACCGGTGGAGGGTGTGTTGGCGCTGATGAAGTTCACGGCCAATGGTACGCTGCAATGGACGCGCAACTACGATGTGCCCGGTAACATGCTCGCTTCCCGCATTGATATGCGCGTGGCCACCGACGGCACCGTGTACTTCATGCAACACTACAACGGAAACGGCAGCGGGACCGCACTTTTCCACGTGGCGGACAACGGCGATCCGCTCTGGTGCAAACACATACAGGCTCCGCCACCACAAAGCCTGCAGTTCGCCCGCATCCTGCTGAACGATGATGTGCTCTATCTCGCGGGCAGCTATGGCTTTGGGTCTGGATCCAGCGATCCCGTACTGCTCCAATGCACCACCGCCGGCACTGTGAACTGGGCGCGCAGGTACGGCTCCGGCGAAACCGTAGGCGACCTGTTGGACCTCTGCATCACCACTACACCAGCGGGTTCGCCATCGCTCTGGGCCGTGGGCGAATTGAGGCCGATGTCCGGTGATGCACAACAATTGTTCGTGATGAACGTGGGCCTTGATGGGCATGGCCTTCCCGATTGCGAACGGCAAGACCTGGTGATCACCGTTACCGATGAGGTGCCCGTGATAACGACCCCAACGCCGGAGGTGATCCCTTTCAACAGCCCAAGCACACATACCTTGACGATTGCGACCGCAGAGGTGGATGTGTTCACGGCCTGCACCACCATCGGCATCGCCGAAGAGCAACCCGCCACAATGGGCATCTATCCCAACCCCACGACGGGCCGGTGTACCATCACCTTTCCTGATAAAGCACCGCGTCGTGTCGCCGTGTTCGATGCCACCGGGCGGGAGCTGCGCGTACAGGTCACCCCCGGTACCGGTCGCGTGCAGGTGGATCTGAGCGGTAACGAGAATGGGTTGTACATCGTGCGGGCCACAGATGCTATTGGGCAGAGTGTGGTGCAACGGGTGGTGAAGGAGTGAGGGGAAGAAGGCCTTTCTACCAGTTCGCGACGGAAGGGTGAGTTACAGTCCCATTACTTGAACCGATTCTAGCGAAGGAATGCTCCACGGTCCTGCTTCCATTCGGAATAGCTTGCCGTGGCGGCATTGGCTTGGCTCATTGCCAACATCGTAGCTCTTTAGGGTACTTCGAATTACCTCGAACGTCCCGCTGAACTGCGGGAGGCACAAGCGCTTATCGTTCTGGGCAGACAAGGCGCGACGACAGGAAGTTACCCAGAGGTAACTGACTAAGAAGCAACGCCGGATGACCGAATGAGAAGTGCCTGCCCGAAGGGTCGGCCCGTGGGCCGATGCCGCCGGAGTGAGGTAATTCGAGGTACCCTTTAGTGTTTTGGAACCACCGCTATTGGTAAGACCTTGCTGTTCGGAGGGCGCTCTGCCATGGTGCTAATGAATATAGCTAAGCATCGCGGCCACCCGTTCGCCACCCTAACTTGCCCACCCAACCAAACGCCAGAACTGCATCACCCCAATGTCCCCCGAACTACGCACCGTCAATGTAACCCGCTACATCACGCCCTTGCGTGAGGGCGGCTCGTTGCCGGCATTGGCCGAGGCGGACGATGGCATCAAGTACGTGCTGAAGTTCATCGGCAACGGCCACGGGCCGAAGGCGTTGATCGCCGAATTGATCGGTGGGGAAGTGGCGCGTGCCTTGGGCCTGCGAATGCCGGAGCTGGTCTTCGCCGAATTGGATGAGGGTTTCGGACGCACCGAAGGGGACGAGGAGATCCAGGAACTGCTGCAGAAGAGCAAAGGCCTGAACCTTGGGCTGCATTACCTCAGCGGCGCCATCACCTTCGATCCGGTGGTCACCACCGTGGACGCCGACCTCGCCTCACGCATTGTTTGGCTGGATGCCTTCTTGACGAACATCGACCGCACGGCGCGCAACACCAATATGCTGATGTGGCACAAGGAGCTGTGGCTCATCGACCACGGATCTTGCCTCTACTTCCACCATAGTTGGACCAATTGGGAGAAGCACGCCAAAGGCCCGTTCGAATTGATCAAGGACCATGTGTTGTTGCCACAAGCCACGCGCATGGAAGAGGCCGATGCGCACTGTCGTGAACTGTTGAGCGAAGAACTGCTGGCCAACATCGTAGAGCTGATCCCCGATGCCTGGTTGCAGTGGGACGATACCGACGAAAGCCCCGAGGCCATCCGTGCCATCTACCTGCGCTTCCTGCTCACGCGGCTGGCGCATTCCACCGTATTCATCACCGAAACGCAGCATGCACGGCAAGCACTTGTATGAGTACGCCGTGATCCGGGTGGTACCGGCCGTGCACCGCGAGGAGTTCCTCAACGCGGGCATCCTGCTCTTCTGCAAAAGCGCGAACCTCATCAAAGTGCGCATCGCGTTGAACGAAGCGAAGCTCCGCAGCCTAGCTGGCGACGCGGACCCCGAGCAAGTGCGCTTGAACCTGCGCTCCTTTGAACGCATCGCATTGGGCACGGCTGAAGGTGGCCCCATCGCACGCCTCGATGCGCCTTCGCGTTTCCGGTGGCTCACCGCAGTGCGCAGTTCATCCATCCAGACCTCGCGCCCACACCCCGGCTATTGCGATGATCTGGAGGGGACTGCGGAAAGGTTGTTCTCGGAGTTGGTGGGGTGAAGGGAATTGTTCTGGTGTTCAATGCATGGTCAATGATCCCCTACCAATACGTGCTGCGTCGGGATGTTAGCCATGGTGTCTTGGCCGGAGTACCCGAGTGAGGTCATTTGATGGATCGCAGCTGAACGCACCATTCTCGATTGCACAATTCGAAGAATCCAGCAAGGGAATTTAACTCGGCACCCAACCTGCGCAAGGGATCTCACGTGTATGTGAATGACCGTCGGTTGTTCCGCCGGAGAACCAAACCCATCAGTCATCATGAAACAGACAACTGGATCTTTTCTCGCGATCATTTCGTTCTCCTTGTTGATCACTGCGTGCAAGAAGGACGAACACCATGTTGCAGTTGGCCCACATGTGCCTTCGGCGAGCAACCCG
>Ga0073902_10001360_pt1 | contig 13273 bp, 9 predicted proteins | sample KloWWTmeKNB19Kit_FD_66667 | JGI IMG/M metagenome (GOLD analysis project Ga0073902, IMG submission 66667) | Active sludge microbial communities from Klosterneuburg, Austria, studying microevolution and ecology of nitrifiers - Klosterneuburg... | ecosystem: Engineered > WWTP > Aerobic digester >...
TGGCGTCCTGCGTCAGTATCATTTGTATCAGCTGGTTTGGATGAGCCGTAGCCAACTGAGCTTAATCTTCCTGGTACAATGCCCTGAGCAGTCAGATAGGTCTTGACTACGTCGGCACGCTGCTGTGAAAGCACCTTGTTTGCTGCAGGATCTCCGGTATTGTCTGTGTGTCCACTCACCTCAATCCTGAGAGAGGGGTATTTTGTAAGGATCGCTGAAAGATCGTCCAGCTGGAATTTTGATTCCGCAGTGAGGATGCTTCCTCCTGATTCAAACTGTACATAGTCAAGGCGAATCGTTTTAAGCGCAGCCTCTTCTTCTGGTTTAAGGGGAATGCCCGTGTTAACAAGCGCTTTCTCAACGGACATATTGAGCGCCTCACGGTTTTGTATAATTTCGAAATCCATCAGCTTGCCTTTATTCGGGTCACTGTCCTTTCCGCGTATACTTGACTGGTAGTATGATTGTTGTTTTGCTAACCATGCATCGTACTCAGGTTGAGTAACAATGCGCACAATACGCCTCATACTGTAGTGGGATTTACCACACAATTCAGCGCAGGCCAACTCGTAGTTGAACTCTTCCCAAAGCATTTTGCTTTCAGGGTCGTTTGGATCCTTGGGTACATTGTATTCCGGATAATTACGCAGTTCATCGCGGTATTGCTCCGTTGTTTTCTCAGGTGTAAAGACAAAGTAAGTCGGAAGGCCCGGTACGGCATCCATCTTGACCCGGAAATGAGGGAGATAAAAATTATGCAGAACGTCTCTGGCAATAATCCGTACCCTAACTTTCTTGCCGACTGGCAGCCATAATTCATCAGGATGAAAATCATCGAAGTTGTGAGGATCTGTCCAATCCTGTCCCAATGGATTGTCGGCAGTAATCTTCTTATAATCGCGAGCGCCAATGATACCGTCAGCGCCGGGGTACCTTAGGTGCCATGCAAACTGATATCCTGTAGCTTCAATTTCCATGTGGTCTTCTCCGGGTTTGATATCGGCCATCACTGTATTCCAAGCTAGAAGACCTTTAATCACAAGGTAGGTCATCACCACTGCGGGGATAGCAGACCAGACAATTTCAAGCGTGTTGTTGTGCGACCAGTGCGTTGCCTTTGATCCCTTTACTTTCTTATATTTCCAAGCGAAGTAGAAGAGTGCAATGTGTGTGAGCACAAATACGATTCCTGTAAACAAAAGGGTCACATTGAACAAACTATCCAGGGAGGCTCCGTGTGCTGATGCAGCTTTATGCGGACCATAGCCCATCATATAGTTTTTCCACCAATAGGCTGACAGAATACAGAATACAAGCAAGCCGATCATGAAGAGGAGCATGACTCTGGCCTGATTACGGTTCATGCGTTCTTCTACTTCCTCTTCACCGCGTATGCGGCCATACATATCTGTCAGTTTGCTGATCTGTAAGATTACGATCACCAAGAGCAGTATACTTAATCCAATAATCAAAGCGGTCATTTGCTATCTAGCTTTAAATACTTCATTCAATAGTTTATCTCTAACTCACCAGTGATTATGTATGGTGAGATACACTTTCCATCAGGTAAGGATCACGCCTTGGCAAGAGGCTCGCTTTCTCCAGTCGGCTGAACGCGAAGAAGAAGAACATTCCCAGAAAGCCAATAAACGTTCCTATCTCAAGGAAACCAGGCATTGAAAATCCTGGTGTAGGTCCACTTACATGGTGCCCTGCTGCGTCTCCTGCACTGGCCGCCAGTTCATGCGCTGTATGGATGATACCTGGTTTGAGCATGAGGAAGAAATCTAACCAATGGCTGAAAACCAGTACACACGAAATAAAAATCAGCGTTCCATATTTCCGTTTTGTGTCATTCCTGAGCAGCACTAGAAATGGAAGCACGAAATTGAGTCCGATGTTCAGGTAAAAAAGAACCGGATATTCATGCAGACGCGTATGATAATAAATCGTCTCTTCAGGAATATTTCCGTACCAAATCAACATAAACTGGGAGAACCACATATACGTCCAGAAGATACTGAATGCAAACATGTATTTACCGAGGTCATGTAAATGTTCAATCGTCAATAATGGAAAATATCCTTTGACTTTAAGGTAGATCAAGGTAAGGATCGTCAAGGCGATCATGGTTACCATCAGACTGACTGAAGAATACCATGCGAAAAGGGTACTGTACCAATGTGCATCAACTGACATCACCCATTGCCAGATCATCGCAGCACTTGAAAAGCCAATGATGGGCAGAGCTGCAGCTCCCCAAATCCTTAATTTACGTGCATGGGTAAACTCTGTATCACCGTTTGTGTCCTCATCAACAGACAATGCCCGAATCCGGGTAGCCAGGAAAATCCATAAGCCAACAATGATCATACTGCCGAACGTATACCATCCCTTGTTGAGAAATGAGCTTTTACCTGTCAGAATAGTATCCGCCTCTACTGATTTGGTATCCGCCCAGTGGTACAGGTGATGCCACCCACCCCAAATACCTAGAGCGATAATCATGATGAGGACAAATCCAACAATCAGGAAAAGCGAGTATGCTTCCCATACCCTTTTGAAAATGGTATGCCATCCTGACCAGGCTGTAATCTTGGCTGCGATTAAAAACAAAGCCATGAGTGCCACGCCGGTAAAGAAAACAGAATTGTGAAGCACGTTAGACCAGAACCGGGTATGGGAATGATCATCTCCCATATAGGTTATGACCAATGAAATGACGCCAATCAGCATCATCACGCCTAGCACTGTCTTTTGTCTTGTTTCGAATATAAACTGATTCATATCTGTTGTAGTCGATTCGGTCACTTATTAATGTTGATTCGTATGCTGCGGTGCAGCTTCAGCAGGATGCATAGATGCTGAATCTTTCACCATTGCTGTTGCATCCATTTTTTTCATGGAAGCTTCTACCAGAGCCCATGGAGCAGCTTCTTTATTGAACGTATTCGCTTTAGATGAATACTCAAGTTTTTTCGCCTGAGCCTGTAGTGAGCGGATGTAATGAATCACATCCCACCGTTCCTTATAGCTTAGTTTATCGGCATAGGATCCCATCACATTTCTCCCGTACATAATGCCGTGATAAAAACGACCGACATTAGAATTGACAAAGGTGTCAAGCATAAAATTTGCAGGTGCAGCAGGATATACACCGGCTACAATTCCCTTGGCAGGATCTTCTTCGCGAACCAGGTACCCGAGGCCATCACCCTTCACTCCATGACATATACCGCAATAAATGACATACAGATCCTTACCGTGTGCAAGACTTGCATCTGTAATCGGGAAAGGATTGGTGGTAATTTCTCTGGTTGCTTTCGCCCTGTCCTCCTCGGTATCAACATAATAGTAGGGAACATGCCCATTAGGAGTCATGGCTATAGAGCCTTCACCTACGCCACTGAAGGCTGACATAGCCTCCATCCTTGCTGTTCCATCCTGAGCATTGGCAAAAGAAATTTCTCCCCGTGCTACTGTTCCAGGAACTGTGGTTCTGGGTGAAGCGAACTTTTTATATTCAGCCTCTGTACCCCATCTGTTGTAGTAATAATAGTCATAGAGATTCGCTTCATACCCGATGGTGTGGGTCATATCAGGCATGAATTCATGCCCGGTGCGATCTCCTTTGGATGGGGAGCATGCAATGACAAAAGCCAGGCATGCAAGGATCGATAATTGTACCGTATATCTCATGATCAGATCGTCTTCGTTTCTACCAGACTGGCTCCGGTGTGTTGGAAAAAATGCCTGAGTTTGTCAACATGGCCATGTTCATGACCGTCTGTAGTAAAGGCAATACAGAATTTGTCGTCTGTAATACCCGGATGGATAATCGTATTCTTTATCCCTGGACCCATTCCATTAATGACATAGAATGTTGTCACCATGCCGATCGATGCAAAGAGTACCGTCAGCTCAAAAGTGATTGGAACAAAGGATAAAATCGGCCAATAAGGTTTACCCCCGTAAATCTGCGGCCAATCCCTGGTAAATATCCAGGTCATACCAAGAAATGCTGTCAGCGTGCCGAGCATACCGTAGACAAATCCACCGATGTGCAACCTTGATTCGGCCAGACCCAATAATGGATCCAGGCCATGCACCGGAAAGGGTGTGAATACATCCATGATCTGAAGATGATCCTCATTGGCTTTAATGACCGCCCTTTTGAGATCTTCCTCATCATCGTACAATCCGAATATTATATTTTTTTCACCGTGCTTCATGATCTAGTGGATCACTTTTATTTAAGGTTAAACTATTGTATTAATGATGCTCTGGTCCGTGATGACTGCCATGACCTGCTGCTTCCAATTCCATATTTCCACTTTCAACTTGCTGGAAAGTAGTTTTTGCATTTGGTTTGGCATACTGATCTCCTGCTCCCTTGAGGATGTGCTTGATTTCCGCAATGGCCACAACAGGAGCGACGCGAACGAAAATCAAATAGAAGGTGAAGAAGATACCTAAGGTACCGATGTAAATGCCAATCTCCACGATCGAAGGCACATAGAAACTCCAGCTGGATGGCAGATAATCTCTCGCCAATGTCGTGGCGATAATTACAAATCGCTCAAACCACATCCCAATATTGACGAAGATGGACATGAAAAAAGTCATTGTCACATTCCTTCTGATCTTCTTGGACCAGAACAACTGAGGAGATAACACATTACAAGCCATCATACCAAAATAGGACCACCAGTAAGGCCCGAGCGCTCTGTTGAAAAATGCAAATTGCTCGTATACATAACCTGAATACCAGGCAATAAATAACTCAGTGAGATAGGCTACCCCAACGATTGTACCCGTCACCAGTATGACCTTATTCATGGACTCAATGTGTCCCAGGGTGATATAATCCTGTAGGTTAAGTACTTTCCTTGTGATGATCATCAAGGTCTGTACCATCGCGAAACCAGAAAAGATAGCGCCGGCGACAAAGTAAGGAGGGAAAATCGTGGTATGCCATCCTGGGATGACTGACGTAGCAAAGTCAAAACTTACAATCGTATGTACTGAAAGTACGAGAGGGGTTGCGAGTCCTGCAAGTACAAGGGACAAGGATTCGTGGCGTTGCCAGTGTTTTGCAGCTCCTGTCCAGCCAAAAGCGAGGAAGGTGTACATCCTTTTACGGAATCCTTTTGCCCTGTCTCTTACAGTTGCAAAGTCAGGTACAAGACCTGTATACCAGAAAAGAAGTGATACTGTGAAATATGTTGATATGGCAAATAAGTCCCAGAGTAGCGGGGAGTTGAAGTTAGGCCATAATGGTCCTCTTGTATTCGGATATGGGAAGAAGTAAAATACCACCCAGATTCTTCCTACGTGGATCATCGGAAACAAAGCGGCGCAGATAACCGCAAAAATTGTCATCGCTTCCGCAGCCCGGTTTACACCTGTCCTCCATTTCTGGCGGAAGAGTAACAAGATGGCTGAGATCAATGTACCAGCGTGACCAATACCGATCCACCAGACGAAGTTGGTAATATCCCATCCCCATCCTATGGTTCTGTTTAGCCTCCAGGTACCAATACCTACCCAGATGGTAATGATGATACAAATGACCCCAAAGGTCAGTGCACTCAAGGCCACTATAAATGCAAGTGTCCATGCCCTGCTGGGGGCCCGCTCTGTAGGCGAACAAAGATCTTCCGTAATCTGGTGGTAGGTCTTATGTCCTTTTACTAACGGTTCTCTGATCGGTGATGTAGGTCCTGAACCCATATGTTATTGTCTAATGATAATAGGTTTATCGTCTCTTTACTTTATTCCGGCATCAGGCGTCTACGCCTTCAGCTTTATTGATGATTCTGGCTTGATAGTTTACTGCCGACCGCGTGTTGACTTCTTCAAGTACAATGTAATTCAGTGGAGAAGCCAACTTCTTACTCAGATCACCTTCTTCATTGTTCATGTCACCAAAAGTGATTGCTCCGGTAGGACAAGCTGTCTGACAGGCAGTCTTAACATCAGCATCTCTAAGTAATCTTTGTTCTGTCTTAGCTCTCAGCTTACCTTCCTGGATACGCTGTACGCAGAAACTGCACTTTTCAATTACACCTCGTGACCTGACCGTTACATCCGGATTGAGGACCATCCTGGTCAGGTTGTCTGCGCCATAAGGAATGGTATCATCCTGGGATTTCAAACCAAGGTCAGCTTCATTGATCGGCCACAAGTCAGCTGCATTATAATCCAACCAATTGAAACGGCGCACTTTGTATGGGCAGTTATTGGCGCAATACCTGGTACCAACACAACGGTTATAAGCCATCTGATTCAAGCCTTCTGAGCTATGGTTAGTGGCATTGACAGGACATACGTTTTCACATGGGGCATTGTTACAATGCTGACACATCAGTGGCTGATAGACAGCACTTGGGTTATCAACATCGCCATAGAAGTAACGGTCAATTCTTAACCATGCCATTTCGTGATGACGGCTCATCTCCCGCTTGCCTACAACCGGTACGTTATTTTCGGCCATACACGCAACGGTGCAGGCGCCACAACCAATACATGCGTTGAGATCAACGTGCATTCCCCAGTGATGACCTCTTGCATAGGTCTCATCATGTCCTGGATAAATCTGCTTTGTATTTAATTGCTGATGATGGTGACGCTCATCCTGAAGATCTTTTACAAACTCTTCAACATGATCAAGGTGACTCTTTCGAATGATTGTCCTGTTGACCAGTGAACCCTGGAATCCTTGCCTGACTAACCCATACGTCATGTATACGGTAGCCGCCTCATCAGCATTGATGACTTCCTTTGATTGGCTGTCCTCCCCTGTGACACCCATGGTGTGGTGATATTGTACACAAGAGAAATAATCTTCTTCTCCCTTTTTACCTGTAACAGTGACACCGCTTGCGTAATATTGAACTAGTCCATCTGCATCTGTTTTCATCCAGGGGTTGACATTGACACCAACACCTGATCCAGCTCGTCCGGTAACTATGCGACCATATCCAACTGCCAAAGCAAATGAATCAGGGGTCTGACCAAATTGCTTGATGACAGGTACTCTCAGCGTTTGATCACCTACTGTGACATCTGCGAGATCTCCATCCTCAAGGTTTTCATGCGCGATGAATTTTCTAGTACCATCAAAGTGAACAGGAAGTGCGAGATAATTACCCCATGCGCATCTTGTAACCGGATCAGGCATTTCCTGTAACCAAGGATTGTTTGCATTCTGGCCTGCGCCGATAGCGACAGTTTCCATAAATGTGATTTCAGTACCGGTACCAGGCTGAGTCAACTTTGCAGCAACGGAGGCCAGGTTATCTGTGTAGGAAGCTCCTGATGACGCAGGTGTATAACTGTATACTCCGTCATGCAATAACTCATTCCATGAAGCAACAGATCCGGCAGTAGCTGACCATCTTGCTTTCAGGTATTCGTAGTAAGGTTGATCGCTGCTGAAAAGCGGATTTTCGCCGCCAATCCATTTCAGCAAGCTTGCTTCACGTTGTCTGGTGTCAAAGAGTGGAGCAATAGTTGGTTGTACCATACTGATATGTCCACGAATGGCTTCAGCATCACCCCATGATTCGAGGAAATGATTTGATGGCGCTATTGCACGGCATAAAGAAGATGTTTCATCAATGTCCATCGAAGTACTGATGGTCAATCCAACTTTGGCAATGGCTTCACCAAAAGCAGTTCCGAACGGAAGTTCGTAAACCGGGTTACTACCATATACGATCAGGGCATCCACCTGGCCGCTATTCATGGCGGTCATTAAAGCATTGACTTTGCTTTCGTCCCCTTGTCTTTGCAGCGAATAATTTTCAAGATCAACTGTCTTGCCCTCATTGCCAAGCAGGTGATTGATAGCACAGACCAGCGATTGGTCTGCTATATTATTTGATCCGCATACGAGGAGACTTTCCCCAGGTGCTTTCAACAATTCATCGGCTGTCTTATCAATAGCTTCTGTCAATGCTGCACTCAACGCGGGTGCGTTCACAGCTGAACCTCCTTTGGCTGCGGCAATCTTATTATACAATCGACCGAGTACTGATCCTGTTTCACTTGGCTTGATCCGGATACGGTTGTCTGCATTCGTGCCTGTCAGGGACATGTAGCTTTCGATCTGAATGTGCCTTGACATTTTTGGTGCTTTCGGATCAGCGATCTTACGGCCAGCGGCATACTTATGTGCAAATTGCACTGGTGAGATCCATGTACCGAGGAAATCGGCCTGAATAGCTACGATGACTTTAGCCTTGTCAAATTGGTAGCCTGGAACCATCGCCACACCGTACATCAGTTCATTAGCACGAACGATCGCAGCCGATGAAACCGGGTCATATACAGTAACTGTAGTATTTGGATATTTCGTCTGGAAATCTTTCACCACTTGCTTTTCCGTCGGGCTAAGCATTGAATGGGATAATATAGCAATGCGGCTTTCTGGCTTCAATGTAGTGGAGACCAGATCATCTAGTTGTTTCCAGGTAGTCGTCTCAAAATGTCCCCCGTCATTTTTCATTTGAGGGCCTCTGAGGCGATTGGTGTCATACAGCCCGAGAACAGAAGCCTGAGCACGCGCGGAGGTTCCTCCTCCATTGACAGGAGATAATTGGTTGCCTTCCACCTTGATAGGCCTTCCTTCCCTGGTTTTGACCAGGACGCTGCAATAATCGCCTCCCTGAACAAAAGATGTGGCATAATAATTAGCGACACCAGGCACCAGATCATCTGGCTTAGTGACATAAGGAATTGCCCTTTTGAGGGGTATTTCACAGCTGGCGGCTATCGTCGCGGCGCTGACACTGAATCCAAGGTATTTGAGAAAATCACGACGGCCTGTGTTGGCAGATGCAAAGGAAGCTCCTTGCGCTAGCATAGAAGCTACTGATGCATCCGGCATCTCACGGGAGGCCTGATCAATAAATTTCTCATCGCGACCTAAGTCCTCTGATCCAATCCAAATATCACTGTATGATGTCTGATCTTTCATGATCTAAAATAAGTTCTGATGGTAGATGATTCCGTTTGTCTGTCCGTTGAAAATCAATAGTGGCACTTCTGGCACTCCAATCCGCCAATATCTTCCACGGTCACTTTGGTTTTTTGTCCTTTAGCAATAGCGTCATGGTATTGCTTATAGGTATTGTAATATTCGTTGCTGGTAAACTTCACCTCAGTTTCACGATGACAATTAATACACCAGCCCATGGACAATGGTGCATACTGATACATCAAATCCATTTCCTGCACTTTTCCATGACATTGGTTGCAGTCAATTTTACCTATATTGACGTGCTGGGAATGGTTGAAATATACGTGGTCAGGAAGCATATGGATTCGGGTCCATTCAATAGGTCCGGCAACAGACTCTTTCAATTCATTGGTGAGGGAAGAAGAAATTTCTGTCCACTGCTCATTCACGGTGCGCTCTCCTTTCTGATCAAGCGCGGTGAGTTCATTATCCTTCATGTAATTGTCTGCAATCCACTTGGAATAGATGGCTTTGATTTCATCATTGCTCAGTTTGTCATAGTTCTCGACATACTTATCTGTGGAAGGATCATAGCCGATAGAGGCAAAGACTTTTGTTAGTTCCTGGGTTCCATACAGGGTGCCTTTTTCAATTGCTTTATGGCAATTCATACATGTGTTAGCACCAGGAATGGAAGCATGTTTGCTCCGTCGGGCACTATCATGGCAATACTGGCAATCAATGCCCTGAATTCCAGCGTGCGTAGCATGCGAAAACTTAATAGGTTGCTCCGGTGCATATCCTTGTTGACGACCAAAGGCAATTCCGTTATTAACCGTTGTGTAGCCCCCTAGTACGACCAGCGCAAAAATGAGGAAACCGACGACTCCCTTGCTGGTCAGGGTCTGTAGCAATGTCTTTTGCGGAGGAAGAATGACCCCGTCTTCCTGGGCGACCAGGTGACGAAGATTACCAATCACCCTTGATAGCACAGCAACTACAACTGCGAGAACGACAAAAAGAAAATAATAGATGTATTTACTTGGTTTGGCTGGTTCAGCAGGTACTCCTCCAGATTGGGCAGATGCTACAGGTCCTCCTGCAGGTTTAGTAAACTGTGCATTGATATAAAGGAGTGTGGAAGCAATATCATCATCCGTAAAGGCTGGAAAGGAGTTCATGACAGTTGGCTTGAACTGGTTCCACAACTCCGTTGCTTTAGGGTGGCCTGCGGCAATCAGGGCCTGTGAATTACGAATCCATTTGTATAGGTCCTCCTTTGGATAGGCTGCCCATCTTTCTTCAACACCTCCCAGTGCAGGACCGGTGAGGTTATCTTTCATGTTCTTGTTATGGCAGGCAGCACACTGGTTCTGGAAAATTGTCTTTCCTGCTTCGGCTGTTGGCGCAGCAGATGAGCTCCCTACAAAAAGAATAGAGCTGAGCGCTAACAGTATACAGTATTTCAATGAGTTATGATGCATAACAGTAGAAGTGGACTCTTATATAATAGCTGATATTGGCTGCAAAAATAATTAGATACAAGATTTAACCTGACCGCATTATCTATATTTCGTTATTTAGACAACATCTAAACAGCATTTGTTGACAATCATACTGAGACCCGTGCTGAAATCGGTGGGTACGGATGGTAATCGACAAGGCTGAAATCTTCGAAGCTAAATGAAAAAATATCTTTTATACTAGGGTTGATCTTCAATTTGGGTAAGGTTCTTGGTGCCCTGGTCAGTTGTTCAGTTACCTGCTCCATATGATCCAGGTAAATGTGGACATCACCGAAGGTGTGCACAAAGTCGCCGGGCTCCAGGTCACAGACCTGGGCCATCATCATCGTCAGCAATGCATAGGAGGCGATGTTGAAAGGCACTCCCAGAAATACATCTGCGGATCGTTGGTAAAGCTGGCAGCTCAATTTGCCATCAGCTACATAAAACTGAAAAAGACAGTGACATGGGGCCAGTGCCATCTGGGGAATTTCTCCCACATTCCATGCTGAGACAATGATCCTCCGGCTGTCGGGATTTGACTTTATAGTCTTGACAGCTTCGGTGATCTGGTCGATGGTCTGGCCATCCGCTCCGGTCCAACTACGCCATTGATGACCATAGACAGGACCGAGATTGCCATCTGCATCTGCCCATTCATTCCAGATTCGCACCCCGTTTTCCTGGAGATATGAAATATTGGTATCCCCTTTCAGGAACCAGAGGAGCTCATGGATGATAGATTTGACATGGAGCTTTTTGGTGGTCATCAATGGAAACCCTTCAGCCAGGTCAAAACGCATCTGGTATCCGAAAGTGCTGACCGTACCGGTGCCGGTACGATCATTCTTACGAATGCCCTGGTCTAGAATATGGCGGAGGAGATCCTGATAAACCTTCAAACTCGTCTAATTTGACGGCTAAGGTAAAAAGATATATGAAAATAAATAATATTAGAAAAAGAGAGATTTTATCACCCCCCGTGTTTGAACCTGACAACGTAGCAAGTTCCTACAATTTCTTTCCTCTCCAACTCAAAACCATTGTCACTAAGAATTTTAAGTATTCGTCCTATTTCCATGGCGTCATTGCACCTTTCTGAAGCCTTCGGGTTCAAATCCCTTGTAGATTCGACCAGGATCAGGAATCCATCCGGTTTCAAATGATTTTTCACAGAATTCAATATTTCATTCGGATATTTCAGATGATGGAACACATCCCTCATCAAAATCCGGTCAGCCAAAACATCAGCATTCAATCCCAGGGACATTCGCCGTGCTGTATCTACATGAACTTCTATTTGGTCACCAAAAAAAGACTGATCAAGGGCTTGTCTGTTGAGATAGGTCAGAAAGTCATCATCCAACTCGGTCATATGTATATCGATAGGCAATCCAGACAGTGCCAATATGAACGAAACGGCTCCAATTCCAGCGCCTACATCTACGAATAATTGTCCTGATTCCAGTTCATAATGGCTAACTTCTTCCCTGAAATCCTTAAGGTTAGTCAGTTTAAATGGCTCTTTGGATTCAATAATTCCGTTTGCCAGCAGGAAGCTAAATTGAAATAACTGTATGTAATACTTGTTACCCCAATCCTTGTAAACGTTCCTGACTTGTTTATCCCATATGGAAGTCGGCATGGCAACATCAATCATTTGATTCATGTTCCTGTATTCACTCTGGGGTAATCTTTGCATCAGCCTTTCCCTGAACAGATCATGTCCCTCAGGATGTGGAGAAACTAATTTAAGACTGTCACAAAGCCAGTTAAACTCTATCAGTCCATTTATGATGTTATCAATGAAATGATGCCGATAGGCTGCACAACCTTTAATAAACTGCTGTTGTGTCAGCGTATCTCCATCAGGCAAAGGAATCTGACAATCTGCATACAAGGAACCTTGCAGTGCCCAGACAAGACTACATGATAAAATAATCAACTTGAGGTTGTACCCGCCAAACATTGCGCCAAGCTACAACTCTCTCCGGAAGAACCCGTGCACCGGATTAACAGGCTCGGGCAACCCTCCTCAACTATTTCCTTCCCCCAAAAATGAGATTGGCGAGCGCAAGGATCACGATTGCACCAACAGCTCCCGTCAAAATGGCACCAAGGGTACCTCCACCAAAGCTAAAGTTTAATAACCCGAGCAACCAGTACCCGACAAAGCTGCCGAGTATACCAATGATAATGTTGCCAATGAGCCCTAATCCACTGCCGCTGAAAATAAGACTCCCCAACCAACCAGCGATAGCGCCAATAATAAGCGTAACCAGTATACTCATAGTTTTATTTTTTTTTAATGAACTACCAAAGTAGTAATCTAAGCGCACATATCCTAAGGATGCGCCGGCTTTTCGACCAAGCGAAAATTGCACCTACTGCAGGACTTCATTCTTAAGGTTTTGCAATCATCGCAACAAAATGTCTGCAGATGTCACTCTATAAAAGGATTAATTGCGTGGCTGGTCTTCAGTCTTACCCACCTTCTCCATAACCAGGCCAGCCAAAACGACCTGACCCAAAATAACACCAGTACCCCGGGAATCGGGAGGTGGAACGGCGCCTCTGACTCCATCTAAGACATACAGGTAGAGATGCACCATGATCATCCCTGCCAGGTACAAGGACATTACAATAATGAAAAACGTCAGTGTACTATATAGCAAACTGTTTCCGATTCGAAGCCAGATAATCCTAGATACTCCGGTAGAAGAAAGCATCCAGGGAGCATTAAGGAAACCAGCTTCCGGATATGTTCTCCAATTGAATGAGGCCCTTGTGTAGAGGTAGGCAT
>Ga0073902_10001366_pt1 | contig 13234 bp, 9 predicted proteins | sample KloWWTmeKNB19Kit_FD_66667 | JGI IMG/M metagenome (GOLD analysis project Ga0073902, IMG submission 66667) | Active sludge microbial communities from Klosterneuburg, Austria, studying microevolution and ecology of nitrifiers - Klosterneuburg... | ecosystem: Engineered > WWTP > Aerobic digester >...
ATGCTGTATCATGGTTTTGGACATTCAGTGATGATGCTAATGATACATCAACACAAAAAAATCCTCAGTATGTTTATCAGGATACGGGATGTTATCCGCTGCAGCTTATTGTAGTCAGTCGTTATGGCTGTACAGACACATTAAATTCTGAAATTTGTGTCGAGATGGAATTCGAATTCTATGCACCGAATGCATTTACTCCGAATGGCGATGGTATAAATGAAGTTTTTGCTCCTTTTGGTACAGGAATGAGTGAAAGCGACTATGAGTTTTTTATTTTTGACAGATGGGGAAGTGAAATTTTTAAAAGTTCAAAGTGGGGCGATGGATGGGATGGAAAAGTGAATGGAGGAAAATACATTGCACAGGAAGGAACGTATGTGTGGATGGTAAGAGTTTATGATGTGCGGAGGGATTTGCATGAATATACGGGGAGAGTTACGCTGATCAGGTAAAAATATAACACTGAGATTCACTAAGTTTTTGCCAGGAATTCACAAATGAATTATTTTTTTATTCGTGAATTCGTGGCATAACATACGAGAACACAAAATTTTGCGATTATTCTACGAAAATCTGCGACTCTCTGCGGGAACTATTTTCGCTGTGTTTTTTCCGAAAATAGTTGTAGTTTTAAATACTAATCCTAACCCTAATCCTATGAAAAACAAATTAAAATTCCAATTAGCATTTTCCCTTTTCTTGTTATTTAATACTATCAATTTTGCACAGACTCCATTCTGGCAATGGTCAAATATTGGTAGTGGAAATGGACAAGACAGAGCGTACTGTACGACGATTGATAAAAGCGGCAACGTTTATGTTGCAGGACAGTTTTCAGATTCAACGATTACTTTTGGTTTTATTGCATTGACTAATAGTGGGCACGAAGATATTTTCATTGTGAAATTTGATCCTGCCGGAAATTATCTTTGGGCAACTTCCGCCGGCGATACAGGAATTGATATCGCTTCAGGAATTGCATGTGACACAAGTGGAAATGTATATGTTACTGGAAATTTTACCAGTTCTCAAATGGTCATTGGAAACTCTACATTGACAAATGAAGGGATGAATGATCTCTTCATAGCAAAGTTTGATCAAAACGGTGCACCATTATGGGCACAATCAAACGGAGGAACAGGAATGGATTTCGGAAATGAAATAAAGTCTGATGGCAATGGTTTTATATATCTTACCGGAAATTTCGCGAGTCCATCCATTACCTTTGGATCAACAACATTGACAGCATTCGGAACTAGTAAATCGTTCACAGTAAAATACGATTTAAATGGAAATGCTGTTTGGGCAAAAGGAACAGACTATACTAGTTATGATCAAGCAAGAAGTATTGCAATTGATGGCAATGGAAATGTTTTTTCTGCGGGTACATACTACGATTATTCTGTGATCATAGGTAGTGATACTTTTCCGAATCAGGGAAACAAGGACATCTATCTTTCAAAGTATGATCAGTCAGGAAATTTTCTTTGGGCAATTTCTGCCGGAGGATTCAATGCAGATGAAGTAACATGTGTTGCAACTGATGCAATCGGAAATGTATATATCACCGGACATTTTTACAGTCCATTTATTTCATTTGAATCGACTGTATTAAATAATGCCGCATTTCCCGGTTGGGATATGTACATCGCAAAATATTCTTCAACAGGAAATCTTATTTGGGTTCATTCAGCAACTGCAAATACTTTCGATGATGCATGTACAGGAATTGCAATCGATGAATGGGGAAATATTTTAGTTTCCGGATGGTTTAATGGCTCTTTCACACTGGGAATAACAACACTTCAAAGTGAAGGTGGCTATGATCTGTTTGTAGCAAGTTTTGATACAGCAGGTAATGCATTGTGGGCGAAATCTGCAGGCGGTGCTGATGACGATTTCGCTATGGCTATGACCTATGAAGCAGGTGGAGCTTATACGACAGGGTTTTTCGCAAGTCCTACTTGTAATTTCGATGCAATTGCTATCAGTGATGCCAATGCAGGTTTTGATATGTTTGTTGCAAAACTGATTTACCTCATCTCCTCTGTGCCAGAAACAGAAAGTGGAATTGATATTTTGTTATTTCCAAATCCTGCAAATAGTCACATTAAAATTTCCACATCACTCGCCGGAAAAATTTCCGTGAAGTTGTTTTCTCAAATTGGGCAATGTGTTTATCAATCCAATGTAGATGCAGGAGATGGTATTGATGTATGTGGACTTGCTAAAGGAGTTTATATTTGCGAAATAAAGCAAAACCAAATATTGGTTAATAAAAAAGTTATTGTTAATTGATCTGAATTTATGCAATTATATAGGGGTGTATCCCTGTGGAAACACCCTTATATTATTGAATAAGTTATTCGTTGCTAAGCGAAATCTCAAGATTCCCTGCGATAAGGGATGCTTTTAATTTTTATCTTCAACTATATTAGGTGGTACCTGATTTTAAACTATTTTTGAGTTAACAAAAATGTCCACATTTTTAAACCATTATCATGAAAAAAGTTCTTGCCATTATTTTATTTTTTATCACTGAAATTTGTTCAGCACAACAGACATTTATAAAGACCTTCGGTCGAGACACACTGAATGTGGATCCAATGGGTTCATGTATGAGTTCGAATGGAAATTATTTTTCATATGGGTTTTGCGAATCCAATAATTCTGCAGCTTATATAGTAAAGTTCAATTCAATGAATGATACGATATGGTCGGAAACAATAGACTCGATACAATATTTCTATTATGATGGAAGTTCTAGTGAGTTTTTAACACCGACTTATGACGGTGGATGTGCGCTTCTTGCAACATATGGACGAGAAATCTTTTTGTTAAAATTGGATTCTTCTGGAAATTTGACTTTCAGGAAAGCATATGGAACATCTCAAATTCGATCGATTTCGAGAATTATTCAAACAACAGATTCGGGGTTCATATTGTTATATGTTGACGATCAGATAGGAAACCCTAGCTTCTCATTTAATCAACTTGTTAGGGTGAATAGTGTTGGTGATACTTTGTGGACAAGAAGATTTATTGATTATGTGAACTCAAGCGACCTTGCTATTTACCTAAATGGAGATATCTATTTATTATATAATAGTAACAGATTATTGAGACTTGATTCTTCCGGGACAACTATCTGGGATCTGACATTCCAATCAAACGGATATGATATTAATCTCATGGAAATTGTAGGATTTAAGAATGGGAACATTGTATTGAAAGACTTAATGCAAGTCTCAAATGTACTTGATACCTCATCAATTTACATAATAGATACGAGTGGTACATTTATAGAAGGAATACGTTTCGATAATCAGAAAATTGCAGACGTTGATATTTCCCCAGATGGCAAATTGCTATTAATTCTGGAATCGAGACAGAATAACATTTTATCAATTGTTGCACTAGATAGTATTTTGCAGATTGATTTTTGCAGGAATTATTTTGATCCGGTATTATTTTCAACAATGCATACTAGAGGGCGAACAACAATACTTGAATTAAGCGATAGCTCTTTTTTTATTAGCGGAGTAACGAGTGATTCCCTTTTTAATTATCGTAACGGTTATATATTATTGACAGATAGAAGGGGCGGAAGCTCTTGTTTAGGAGATTCCGGTACTGTGGAAATGACAGGCATAACAAAAAGTACAATTTTTTCGCCTTGGTTGGATTTCGGTGAACCCTTTAATTTTATTTCTTGGATTGATTCAGATATAAATTATGAAGCAGTTCGCGGGATGGATTTATCTTCTTTGTGCATTTCTGCTTCAGTAGATGAGTTAACAAAAGGGGATTTCATAGCAGTACCTAATCCAACCAATGATAGAGTGCAAATTTCAGGAAGCACAAATGAGAAAATATCATTAACTGTTTTCAATATGATGGGGCAATATTTATTCAAGGAAGAAGAGGTTGCTTTACCTCATTCAATTGACTTGAAAAATTATGGTGTAGGAATTTATTTGGTTAAAATATCGGATAGGAATAAAAATATTACTTTAAAGGTGATAAAAAATTGAAGAAAGTAGTTGTTTTTGATTACTGATTCATCTGCAACTTCAAATTATTCTCATCATCAATTCTCTGTTGCAAATAGCGAACATAACTTCGCCCTTCTTTGTTTCCGTATTTCGTATATGAATCCTGTGCCCATTGCAATGCAGTACCGTATTCACCGAGAACTTCATAGCCCACAGCAATGTTATATGCAAGCCGGCCTTTGTCTTTTTCTTTCTCAGCTTTTTGTAGCCCGGTCTTCCATGTATCGATCGCTTCTGTCCATTTGTTGACATCAGCAAGTCGTGAACCTGCAGCTACTTCATCGACACGTTTAGATTTACCATAGAACGATCGAGAAATTCTAACCGGCATCGGTGAGATCTTGTAAGCATAATTTTCACCAATACTATTCGCAAGATATTTATTTGCATTTGACTTTGAGATCAAAGCGCCAACTGCGTCAATAGGAGAATTTCCAACTCCTTCCCAGGTATGTTTGTCGGTTAACATTTGCTGATCAACGATGGAACGATCTTTTGCATAATATGCTCTTATCCCAAAATCTATTCCTCCGACACCTTGTGCATAGTATTCATTGTATTCTTCTTCACGTTTGTTATTTCCTTCACCAACGGTTCGTTTTTTTACTCTTATTCCATTTGTAACAATGAAATCAGTATCGAAGACTTCCATCGCTACAACTATGTCTGCATGCTCGGAAGCACAAAGACTATCGATCTTTTCCCATGGCAATGGATCCGGAAAAACTGATGTCATACTATTTCCATATAGACGTTCAGGATATACTTTCACATTGAATCGAGGTGAATTGAGAAGATTGTTTTTTAGAGTGTTCATTGCTTCTTGAACAGCAACTCTATCGTCGGTTGGAAGTTCGCCTGTTAAGATTCCTTCGATCGTATTCCATGCAGCGCTTTTGAATTTCGTTCGGTCGACCAATAAAATAGTTTGTGCATCGGCCGGTAAAGTGATTTGCGCCGGCTGAATTATATTGAAGCTAACTTTTTTTGTAGGGCCGCAGGCGGCAAAGAAGAGTAGTGAAATTAACAGAAGGTAAAATTTTGGTGATTTCATATTGGTTTTTGTGTGAAATAAAGATACGAGGTACGCACTTAAAAAGTTTCGCAAAAAATAAACACGGAGGGCATTAAGAAAAAAGGGAGAAAAAAAGAGAAAATGAAACACAAAGAACATAATCCAGATTGATATCTAGATGCAATGAGACCACGGATGAACTAAAATGTATTGTTTAGATATTATGAATTTGTTATCTTCGATGAATAAACACAAGTCAAACTATGGTAAAATATTTATCAATATTTTACCATAGTTTCAGTATCTTTTAAAAGTAATGTGTATTCAAAAAAGTTGATAATTGATTAATCAAAATTTCCAAAAAAACATTTTTAATAAGTCATCATGAAATATAAATCATTATCCTTAATTAATAACGAATTTAATTATCGAAGGAGTTTTTGCAATACTATTATCATTGCATTTTTAATTTCGCTATCAACTTTTTGGGTTCAAAGAGTTTCAGGATCGGGATTAACAAATTGGGTACATGCTTATGATTCTACCCAAAGTGGATTTAATGATATTTGCTCTGATAGCGAGAATAACCTGTATATGGTTGGGGTCATTCGTCCAAATGGTAACACATTCGGTGGATTTCCGGTGACAGGGTATGGTTATGAAGATGCTCTACTTTGTAAAACAGATAGCAATGGAAATGTAAATTGGATCAAGACAATGGGAAGCTATTATGGGGAAAGTGCAAAATATATTGTATTTCATCAAAACAAATTAATTGTTGGTTCTGAAGTGAATGGTGGTTTCAATAGCGACCTTTATATTGATTCTTTTCAAATTTCAATACCAGCTTATCCAACACCATGGAATGGCTTCGTAGCTCAATTTGATACTTCCGGAATATTTCAATGGGCCAATTTCTTACCCGGAAGTCCGATGGATTTGAAAGTTGATAATTCAGGAAATAGTTATGCGCTCTCATCAGATCAGGACACATTGTATCTTTCTGTTTTTTCAGGTACTGGTGCAACGAATTTTATTAAGGGGCTTTCCGCCACTTATTCTCCATCATTTGTGGCCACAGATTTTAATGGCGGAATTGCAGTAGCTGAAACGTTCAGGGACTCGATAAACTTTATGGGAAATATGTATTATGCCAATGGATATACTGATATTTTACTGGCCCAACTTTCTTATACGGGTAATTTTATCAGTGCATCAGTTATTGGTGGAATTGGAAGAGATGAAGTATCTGGAATCACTACTGATTTAAACGGAAATCTTATTATGTCAGGAGTATGGAGTGGCAGTGTAAATTGTCTTGGGACGACTTTGCCGGGAGTAAATCTTCGCTATTTCTTTTTATCAATTGATCCGACAATGAATATCCGTTCATATGATGATAATGATTTCCGGTTTCTTCAGGACTGGAGATTAGCAGGCAAATATAATTGTGTAGAAAATTCAAATCACGAATTTCTTACTACTTTGAATTTTTTGGATAGTGTAATTGCCGGAAATGATACCCTGACGACTCGTTATTTTGGCGGATATTATGGAGCGAGTTTGGTATTAAAATATGATGTCAATGGACAATTGTTATGGTACCGAAAATTTGCAGAAAGCACAACGAACAGAAATACCGGGCATGCCTCTTTATTTCTAGGCAAGTGTGATCAAAACAAAAATTACGTCTGCGGACAAATGCTCGAGCACGTAATTGTTGATTCAACTGATTACAACATCTCAAATCGTTATCTAGCATTTTCCGGACAGATCGTGGATACAACCTTCGATTTTACTTTAGCAACTAATGAATTTATTGATCCGGTAAATTCAAGCGACATTTTAATTTTCCCAAATCCAACCGATGGATCTTTTACCATAAACTTTAATGCAGCTGCTACTGATTGGAATCTTGAAATAATTGACATCAATGGAAGGTTGTTGTTCGAGCGAAAAATATCTGGACAGCAAAAAAGAAATACCTGTAAAGTAGATGAACTAGATCTTGCTTCCGGAATGTATTTTGTGAAAGTCGTTTCCGAAGGGAACCCGGTAGTGAAAAAGTTATTGGTGGAATAGTTGTTTTGTTCCCTTAATACAAAAAGTGTAAAATTTAAACGCGAAGGGCACTAAAATTTTAGCCACGAATTCACGAATTATTTATTTTTTTATTCGTGAATTCGTGGCTAAAATTTTAGTGGTCTTCGTCTTTTATTTTCAATAATTATTTAGACTGCTTGTCCTTAAAATAACCACGGAACAAAAAGTTGTGCTGTAAAGCTTCAAGATCCTCGTCAAGTTTCTTTGAGCCTGATTCCAGATTTTTAATGGTTTCTTGCAAACGAGCAGCAGATTCTTTATCATTCATTAAAACTCCTGCAGGTGAATTATTGGATGTGATTGCTTTGTTCAGATTATTTACAAAGGCACTTGCAGAATCACTCATCAACTGCAGACTGGTTGCTGAATTGCGTAGGGAATTAAAAATAGTTGTATCAGTTGTAAGTTGATCTACCAATCCGCCTTTTGTATTAAGTTTTTCACTGAATGCTGAAAGTGAATTTGTGATCTGTTGAGCATGACTTGATGTTGCCTGTAATGAAATCGCTGCTTGATTGAGGTGATTATACAATTCCTCATCGTTCAGTAATTTCCCTACAGTTCCTTCGCCCTTTGAAAGTTTAGCACTGATGTCTTTGATGTCATTTGTGATGGCAAGAAAGTTTTTATTGTTCTGTTGTAGAGTATTAATGACATCTTCCGAAGAAAGACTTTTTTCAACAGCAAGAGAATCTAAATCGCTGATTTGAGCAACCTGAGGACTCCCTCCATAAATGATCAGGATTTTGTTTCCAATTAATCCATCAGTGCTTACTTTTACAAAAGCATCTTTGCGAATAAAAGGTTGTGCCTTTTCTTCAATATTCATTGTGACTTTTACTGTGTGCTGTGAATAAAATTGGAGATCGCTTACACTCCCTATTTTCACACCTGAGAACCAGACATTGTTCCCTGATTGAAGTCCACTTACATCGTCGAACATAGCAACAAGGGTAATTTTCTTTTTGAAAGTTTCGTGCAAGTTCCCAATCATTAGGATACCTCCAATCAGAAATAAAACTCCAATGAGTACAAATACTCCAACTGCTACTTTCCTTTTATTAGAAGATTCGTCCATGATTTATTGAATAAAATTATAATTGTAGAATTCTTTTATTAGTTCATTGTTTGAATTGAAGACCTCATCGAATTTACCTGCTTTTGCAAATTGTCCGTCGATAAGAATTGCTACTTTATCTCCAGTTGCTTTAGCACAAGTAAGATCGTGAGTGATGATGATAGAACTCGTATTGTATTTTTCCTGAACCTCATTGATCAATTGGTTTATTTCCGTACAAGTAATCGGGTCAAGTCCTGCTGTAGGTTCATCATATAACATGATCTTCGGTTTTAAGATCAATGTACGGGCAATTCCAATTCGTTTACGTTGTCCACCGGAAAGACTTGCCGGCATTTCTTTCAATTTATTTTTTAATCCGACAGCTTCAATTACCTCTTCAACTGCGGCATCGACTTCTTTTTTTGTGAGTTTCGGGTAATTCATCATCAATGGAAATTCAAGATTTCGTCGGACGTTCATGCTGTCATACAGCGCACTATTTTGGAAAGAGAAACCAATGTGCAATCGTAATTCATTCAGCTCTTTCAATTTTAATTTGTCGACATTTTTACCTAAAACAATTACTTCACCTTTATCGGGCTTAAGCAGTCCTGCAATGATTTTGATCAGCACAGATTTTCCTGTTCCTGATTTTCCAAGTACGACTATATTTTCACCTTTATGCAAATCAAGTGAGACACCTTTTAAAACATGTAGGTCGCCGAATGATTTATAGAGATCTTTTATAGAGATCACTGTTTCATTATAGTCTATGACGTGTAGTGTTTCCATTGTCGTTTAAAAAGTTCTGATCCAATTAGAAATTTGTACGATGACGATCTCTTCCACGAAAATGATAAACATTGACATGACCACTGCTTCATTCGCAGCTTTACCTACACCACTTGTTCCTTGCGTTGCGTTGAACCCTTTGTAGCATCCGATTATACCAATCGTGAATCCGAAGACGACTGCTTTAGCGACTGCTGTCCAAAGGTCCAGGAAATTTATAGTAGAGAATGCATTTTTGAAGAAGATAACGAAACTTGTGTTTTCTTCAGAATGCACATTAATGTATGAACCGATCAATGCAACAACACTGCAATAAAATGAAAGAATCGGAATTGTAATGGTAGTTGCAAGCACTCTTGTCACAACAAGATATTTGAACGGATTGATTGCAGAGACTTCCATTGCATCGATCTGTTCAGTCACTTTCATAGAACCAAGTTCGGCGCCGATTCCTGATCCAACTTTTCCGGAGCAAATCAATGCAGTTACTAAAGGGCCAAGTGCTTTTACGATTGCAATACCTAATAGCGAAGGCAACCACGACGTTGCACCGAAATCTTCCAGTGATGGTCTTGATTGTTTTGTAAATACAATTCCAATAATAAATCCGGTGAGTGTAATGAGCGGTAAGGCACGCAGACCGATCTCATAACATTGGTTTACTAATTCTTTAAAGTGAAACGGTCGTCTAAGAGCTTGTTTGAAAAAATCGGCCGTAAACAGATACGCATTATTAACACCGTAGAAATAGTTGTCAAGTCTTTTGGTTAAAACGTATTTTCTTGAGGTCGTTCTTTTCACAGAATGAGATTTTCTTAATTTTTGGGCCTAAAATCGCAAGTATCGCAAAATTACTCAAATAAACTCAGATTTTTGTTATGTAATTAACTGTTGGTTAAATATTTATTTCCTAATCACCGTTAGAGGATTGGTTTAAAAAATTCACTTGAAGAAAGTTAATTACGCAGTATTTATTTGTTTTCTGGTAGCCATTTTTGCTGACGATATTCACGCCAAAGGTCGCCCGTTTTACATAAAACACACAAGAGCGGGAATCAACATAATGCCGGAAATGATAATTCAGCCGGATTATTATAAGTATCATCTTTTTCAAATGAGTTATTCGGCCGGTTTAGTATTGCAATTAAAGACGAACCGAAAAACAGATTTTACGATTGGGTTGCAGTTTACGAATATTCGGAGTAAAGGGAAAGTGCACACGTATGAGCCATATGCTCTGACTCCAAGTAAAAATTATACTAACCGTGATTCGCTCATTTCAAAGTCCCAGTGGGGTAATGCAAGTCGATATATTGAAATGCCACTGCTGTTAAACTTCAGGCTTACAAAGAAGAAAATTAAGTTAACTATAAATACAGGATTGACTTTAAGTTATTGGGTTAATTATCGGAATACAAATATGACATTTTTTAAAGATGGCCACATTGAAAATTGGTCGAAAGTCGAATCAGAAGTGCATTATTGGAGATTTTGTTTTTTTCCGCAGTTAAGTCTGGGTATTGAAAAGGAAGTTTTAGATGACTGGTTTTTAAAGATCGAGCCAACAATTAAACCGGAGAGGTCGTGGGATTTTTATGATTCTGATTATTTGGAAAATTTAATTTTTGGAATTAATTTTTCATTGGTGAAGCAATTGTTTTAGCATTTTATTTATTTCCCGCAGATTGGCACAGATTTACACAGACTGTTCACAGAAAAATAATTCAATTTAAGAATCGTCTCTGGATTTTATGTATAAATCTGTGCACTATGCAGGAAATAATTGAGCATCAGAATAAATTAAAAAAATTAATTATTATCTTTATTCGCAATAATATTAGTGAATAAACATCTAAATCTCCCTAACTCAACCGTTATGAAAAAAAACTACTTTTCTGATTTAATCAGATCATTGCAACTTGTCATTCTGCTTCTTTGCTTTAGTGGAGCAAATGCACAAGTTGAATTTCGTTATCTGCCCGGATTTGGGACAGCGCTTTACGACATCAACGATTCAGGTTATGCAATTCAAGGCGGTGGGGTATATTCTTTTCTGCTGAATTCAACTACACCTATGGATACCGATGCAACATCATTGGTGGGAATAAATAACAATGGAGATCTGATCGGTACGATGCCAATTGTAATTGCCGGAACAACTTTGAATCAACCGGGTTACAAGAAAAATGGTGTGTGGCATCCGATGGGTTATTTTCCCGGAGCAACTGTAGATGCTAATGCCTATCAGGGACAAATTTCCGAAAACGGAAATTATATCACCGGACAAATGTCAATTGACTGTTGCAATAGTCAGGCTTACTTGTATGATGTTGACGCAGGAGTTATAGAAGAAATTTCTGATCCTGCGAATGAGTATAGTGCAGGATATTGTGTTAATGACAGTGGAATTCTTGGCGGCTGGTACGACCCACTTCCTTCGGGAACAATGAGAGTTCCTGCATACATGAGAACCGGATCGGTCATCACTTCAGTTCCGGCGGCATTGCCAACATTGTCAACTGTAAATCAGGTGAGCGCAATTAATAATTCGAATGTGATGGTTGGAGATCGCGATGGTGTTCCATTTATTTATGATCTGACAACAGATACCTATACAACGTTTCAGGTTCCGGCCGGATATGAGAATGCAACGTTTACAAGCATTAGTGATAATGGAATTGCTGTTGGATATGGTCAGATTACTTTTCCGAACATTGTAAGAGATGCAATCGTTTATCATCCTTCATTGGGCGCTCAACCTGTACTCTTAAGAACAGTTCTTGCTGCACATGGCATTGACACAGTATCAACATTCGATGGACTTCTTGGAACTGCGATTGCAATTTCACCGGATGGAAATTTTATTTGCGGATGGGAAAATGCTTTTGTTGCTTTTGCTTCAGGCTGGGTCATCAACTTCAGTGATTCATTGATCAGCGATTGTTATGCAACTTGTCCGCAAGATATATTTGACGTAAGTCTTACCGGACCGAAAGTGATCAATTACACAGTTCCTCCAATTACTTGCAGTGGCAATCCATCAGCATCAGTAGTTCTTGCTTCCGGATTACCATCAGGATCACTTTTCCCAATTGGTACAACACTGGTTGAGTACAATTTGGTTGACACAAATGGAACGATTCTAAATTCATGTAGTTTTTCAGTTGTGTTGACTGATAATTACTGTGATCCATCAAGCATTAACAATGTTGCAGAGCCAATAACATTGGTTAATGTTGCCGATTTAAATATTACTTCTTCAGAAAGCTCAGTACTGGACTATGAAGATTTCACTAGTATCATTGGAAATGTCGAAATCGATTCAAGTTATACTGCAACATTCAAAGGCTTAACAAATGGCAACTATGAAAACTTTTTCAGAGTTTATGTTGATTGGAATCAGGACGGATATTTTAATGATGGCGATGAAAAGTATGATATGGGAAGTGTTACCAATTCTACGGGAATAGACACTATTCAAACTACAGGAACATTATCAGTTCCTTCTTCAGCTCTAGTAGGATTAACGACAATGAGAGTAATAAAAAATTACTTCGAATATACACTTTCTCCTTGCGGCATTAGTTCAGGCTATGGTCAGACAGAAGATTACAAGTTGAATGTTTCCAGCAATCCAACGGGAATAGATCATATAAATTCAACAAGTATCAGAATTTATCCAAATCCTGTGAATGATGTATTGAATATTAGTAATTCTGAAAACATTAGTTCAGTTTCGATTTACAATATGTTAGGTCAGGAAGTATTATTCAGCAAGATGAATACTTCGTCAGGTCAAATAAATGTATCAGCATTGCCAAAAGGAATTTATCTGGTAAAAGCATTGGTTGGAACAACAATCAATTCATTTAAGATCAGTAAGCAGTAGAAGAGAATAATCTTTCATCCAAAATAAAAAATGCCCGGTTTAATTTGGACCGGGCATTTTTTTGGTTAATAAATATTTAGATTTTACCACTGTCCCATAAAAATCAAACTTTGTAATTTAAACTTTAAATTACAACTTAAATCAACTTTTCGCAGAATAAATTCATAGGAGTCCCCACAATTTCTTGACACACATGATTCTTAATCAAAGATAGAACAGTTATTGTGTGGGGAGTCAACGCGCTGCGCGAAATCATTTGAAAAGTTGATCAAGGTTGTGTCTAATAATCGAAGTTTCAAATGATTTGGTGCGCGTTG
>Ga0073902_10001370_pt1 | contig 13222 bp, 11 predicted proteins | sample KloWWTmeKNB19Kit_FD_66667 | JGI IMG/M metagenome (GOLD analysis project Ga0073902, IMG submission 66667) | Active sludge microbial communities from Klosterneuburg, Austria, studying microevolution and ecology of nitrifiers - Klosterneuburg... | ecosystem: Engineered > WWTP > Aerobic digester >...
CGGCGGCACCAGATACAAAGATTTTCATCAAAGCCGATCAGGCCGCGGTAATCATCCGGAATAAAAGTCTGTTCAAACGGATATTTCGTTGTGACAGGTTTCTTAAAAACGTTACCGAGTGCTTTAAAAAATGTTTTCATCTTCTTTCTTTTGTATAATCAATTTCTCATCTCGCTGTACAGGACAAACATGGATCATAAGAAGCAATAATGGCCGGCGCACTTCCATATTCATTTCCTGTAAAGGCTTCTGCCATAGCTGCCACATTGGAAAATGTTGGTGCCTTTATCTTCAACCGTTCCAATATCTGTGTTTTATTTCCTTTGGCATAATAGAACAATTCACCTCTCGGCGCTTCCAGCCGCACTGTTGCTTCGCCATCAGGAAATGCTTTAGTTTCTGTGATCAATGCCGATTCGGGTAAACCATTGATGATATTTTCAATGATGCGGATAGAAACATAGAGCTCCCGGAGCCGCACCATATTACGGGCATATACATCACCGGAGGTTTCTGTTATCATTTCAAAGCCCACTTCTTTCCAGGGCAGCAGGTCTTCTGTTTCATTACGTACGTCAATAGCCAACCCGGCCGCTCTTGCAAAAGGACCTACCACATTCAGCCGCATGGCATCTTCTTTGGTGATAGCACCGGCACCTTTATTTTTTAATGATAATGTCCAGTTGTTCTTGTAGATATCCATCAGTTCATCCAGTTGCGGAATAAATTTTTTCAATCGTTCCAGTATGGATTGGGCTACCTGTGGTTTCAGGTCTCTTGCCACACCACCCACAATGGAGAAATCATACTGTATACGGTTACCACAAACCGCTTCGAGCAGTTCCATTGAAAATTCACGGTACTGCATGGTCTTCATAAACAACGCTTCAAAGCCGGAGTTTTCTGCCACATGGCTCAAGCATAATAAATGAGAGTGAATGCGGTCCAGTTCTATCACCAGCATCCTCAGATATTTTGCCCGCAACGGAATTTCAATCTTCAGTAATTTTTCTGCCACCTGTGAATAGGCGGTTGTGTGTGATATAGAACATAATCCACATACACGACCCACTACAAAACTTACCTGCCGGAATTTGAATTTGGAACAGCAGGCTTGTTCGATACCGCGGTGTACATAATATACATTCGCTTCTGTTGCTACAATTTTTTCATTCTCCGTGGTGAATTTAAAATGCAAGGGCTCCAGCAGGGAAATATGCTGGGCGCCTATTGGTATTTCGTATTGCCTTCCCATAGTTATTTCTTTTTGCGTAATGGTCCGCTTTCAAAATCAGGTTCCAGTACAAATCCTTTTTGAGTGTTTTCAACCTTTATATTCATCAGGTCCACCAGCTCTGCTTCTGCCACCCATGCGGATGCCACAATATCTTTAATGCTTGGTATTTCTGTTTCAGGACTGACGAGTGTATAAAAACATGTTGTATCGCAGGGATGTGCATAATCACTGAAGAACCATTGCACTTCTATCTGATCGCCCACTTCCACTGCATTCATCACCATGAAGTGATGCAATTCAGGTTTGTAAAAATCACCAATGTCCTTTTTAAGATTCTCTATTGAAGTCATCACTTTGTTCATGACAATGCAGGTTTAATTTGATCCGCAATATTTCTGCGGTTGATTTGGCCTTCCTCTTTCAAAGGTTCTTTTTGGAGGCGCACCGACACTTCCATCGCTTTTGTTTTCTGTTCCAGTATACCCAATGCCTGTACCACTCCATCAATGATCTGTTCCGGCCTGGTACCACATCCGCATACATACACATCTACCGGGATGTACTGGTCCACCCCTCCTTCACAATTATACATTCCCCTGAACACTCCGCCAGTACAGGCGCAGGCACCGCAACTGACAACCACTTTGGGTTCCGGCATTTGTGCATAGATCTCCACTAATCTTTCCCGGGAACGTTTGGTAACGGGACCCGTCACCAGTAAAATATCAGACTGTTTGGGATTACCTGTATTGATCATACCAAAACGTTCAATATCATACTTGGGACCGAGGCAGGCCAGTATCTCAATATCACAGCCATTACATCCGCCTGCATTGTAGTGCAGTATCCAGGGTGATTTTTTTCTGTAAGAAGCCAGGTTCATGTAAAAATGTTTATTAATAAATTAATAAAAGCAAGTGAAAAGGATACAGTCAGTGAAAAACGCAGCATCTGTTTATAATTCACCCTTGCAGAGGAATTATCCAGTGCATTCAGGTAAAAGAAAGTGAAGACCATCAATCCAATTCCAAGTAAAATATTATTCCCTGCAAACAGGAACACCAGTGTGTAGCAGAAAACATAATCGAGCCATTTAGCTGTGTACACCGCTTCGAAAAAAATACCGGAAAATTCAATTTCCACTCCACCGGTTACTTCCTGGTGTGCTTCGGCCACATCAAATGGAGATTTTTTCAATTTGATGGGCAGCACCAGCAACAAGGCAATAAAAGCCAGTGGCATTTTATATAATAAAGGCTGATCCCAGTTGAATGCAGCCGATGCATCAAAACTTCCGGTAAGCATAAAAATAGAAACGGCAATAATGATCAGCACCGGCTCATAAGCCAGTATGCTGATAGCAGTGCGGTTGGCACCCAGGTGGCTGAAAATAGACCGGGTGCTGTAACCAGCCAGTATAATTAAAGAAGTGGACAGCAGGTGAAGAAAAATAACCAGGATCAGGTCACCACCCAGCAACAATACAGCTAACGCAAACCACAGTGAAACAAAATGCATGATGCCGAGAAATGCATGGGCCGAGTGAACGATCATTTTTCTTTTATCCGCCAGTTTCAGAAAATCATAGAAGGGTTGTAATAAGGGAGGACCAATCCTTCGCTGCATTCTTGCTTTAATAATTCTTTCAAACCCGTATACCAGCCCGCCGATCAGCGGGGCCAATAGTATCAGTAAAACCGGGATCAATAAATCGTTCATAACAAATCAGTTTATATCAATGCCGCAACAATCAGTGCTACAAAAAACAAAATACCCGTGGTGGTGAAATAAGGTGTCGCCCTGTCCGTAGAAAAATAGAAGGAAGAAAAAGAGTAGTTTATTTTTTCCCCGCACATATATTCTTTTACCCTGTCCACATTTTTAAACCGGATAAACAGGGCTGTAATAATGGTAACCGGCAGCAGGAATAAAGCGATCAGCAAGGGCACCATGGGTAATTTCATAGCACCTATATGCATATTCCACCCGTCCATCACAACAGCGACAGGCATACCTAAAGTTTGAGAAGCTACAGGTACGAAATAACCGGTCAGCAACAGCGGCAAGCCCAGCACACTCAGTATAATTAATCCCAACAAGACATACATAGTGCCTGCATACACCAGCCCTGTCTTTTCGAACCTGATCTTATCATGGTCACCGGTTCGGGCAATCAATAAACCCATTACTTTAAAATAGAGCAGGGATAAAACAGCGCCGCCGCCTGCTACCGCTACGATCACCAGTGCACCCAATAATTTTTTATCTGTTGCCAGTGCACCTAATGTTTCAATACTTAGCCATTTACCAATGAAAGCGCCGAAAGGCGGCAGCAATAAAGACATAAAACCAATAGTGATAACCAGGGAAGTAAACGGACCACTTTCACCAAGCCTGTCCATATCGGAAGATTGTTTCAGGTGAAACACCCTTTCCAATATTCCTGCATTGAGAAACAGTAAACATTTTGACATGCCATGAAAAAGAATGAGTACCAGGGCAGCAACAATAGTAACAGGTGTACCCACCGCTGCCATCATGATCATCAATGCCAGCAGGGCAATGGTGGAATAAGCCAGAATTCTTTTGAAATTATCCTGTGATAAGGCAGAGATAGCAGCTGCCACAAATACAAATCCTGTTAATGCAATCACCACCGTGGCCACCGGTGTATCCTTTAAAGCCGGCGATAAACGAAGAATAATGAATGGCGCAATTTTCACCATCGTGGAAGAGTGCAGTAATGCACTTACCGGTGTTGGCGCCACCATGGCACCCAGTAACCATTTGCTGAAAGGCAGCTGTGCCCCTTTAATTAAAGCAGCCACAGACAGCAAAGCCAGAGGCAGCAATATCCCCGATGCGGATGCATGTGCCAGCAGATTGCTGAAAGTGGCTTCACCATAGCCATTGTAGATAATGAAAAAAATTGCCGCCAATATTGCTACCCCTCCAACCTGGTTCATCCATAAAGCAGTCAATGCATTCTTAACAGACAGCTCATCTTTTCTAAAACCAATTAAGAGGAAGGAAGCCAGTGTGGTCAGTTCAAAGAACAGGAAAAAGTATTCAAGATTATTGGAAGAAACGACCAGGTTCATCACTGCAATAAACCAGAACAGGATAGAAAGAAAATGTTTTTTACGGAAACTGCTGCAATGTTCTTCGTCAATATACCGGAGAGAATAAATGGCAATGATACCGCTGATGACATTGATGAGGAGAAACATAAATGCACTCAGTTTGTCCACCATGAACTGCAGGGAATGATCAGCAGGTAATATTTTCAGCACATACAATAATCCGCCGAATTGCAATACAGTCATCAAACCCACCAGCCAGCTTCTCCGGCGAAGGGCTATCCAGCCAAAATAAACCAGTAATACAATATCTGCCACTGCCACCAGGTCATTTACATAATGGGGAACACCAAAATATAATACACCATCCAGGTTGATGAACACATAAAGTGACAGTGCTGCTAACACTAAAGAGCTGGTAATAACCAGTATCCTCGCAACTGTTTTGGGTAAAATCAATAATAAGCCGCTGACAATAACTGGCACCAGAAATAAGCTAGTAATAAGTGGATACATGACCCGGTATTTTGCTTGTCAAAGAGGATGCTATATTAGGACGAAATTTACGGGCTGGGTATGATGCATATCACTTATAAGTATGATATGGCTTATGTATACAACTAATTCTTATTCTGTTAGTAATAAGGGATGAAGAACTATGTGTTGTCAAGGTGATTATGCTGTTTTACGAACAGCCGGGACAAATTCTTTTTCAAAAAATGAAATGGCTTTTTGCAGGTTCAGCTCTGCATCTTTACCCAGGCCTTTTCCAAGACCCCAGTCATGTCCTGCTATGGCCATTGTATACGCTTCCGGCGTTTTATTATACAGTTCCCTGGCCAGGTACAGAATTGTTTCCGGGCTTTGCATATGCGAGGAGAAAAAATAATGCGGCGCTGCCAGGCAGGGCTTCACTTCAAATCCTTCTTTCAGTTCGGTATGTGAGGCATCTGCAAATATTACGGTATCGTACCTGCTTACCATTACCGCATCTTCTATCTGCAACTGATAACGGTATTCACAATCAATAAGACTGCCACAGGAACGACTGACCTTGTCAGCAAACTCCCAGCCTAACCCATCATCCCTGCGACCACTGTTTCCTATAGCGATGAGCAGTATATCCGCCTTATCCGTTTTTATATTTTTCATCGATCAGCTCCCCATTATAATTATACAATTCCGCTTTCAGCGGCATTTTACCCATGGCCTGTGTGGCACAACTTAAGCAAGGGTCGTATGCCCTTATTGCTACTTCTACCTGGTTCAGCATACCATCGGTAATATGTCCTTTACGGCTGATGACATTATTAGCCACCCACTTTACGGCCGCATTCATCGCATCGTTGTTATGCGTGGTGGATACGATAAGATTGCATTTGGTGATCATTCCTTTTTCATCCACTTCATAATGGTGGGTAAGTGTGCCCCGGGGTGCTTCAATGATACCAATTCCCTTCGACCGCGGTGTACCTTTTCGTACCAGGTCGTTGCCCATCAGCTCGGGATCGTGCAGCAGTATTTTAATTTCTTCGGCACAATGCAACACTTCAATCAGCCTTGCCCAATGGGAATACATGGTACTGTTATTCACTCTCTTTCCGGTAAAAGCAATGAACTCCTGCCTTGCTTTCTCTGCCAGGGGAGTAGTAATGAAATCACATACATTCATTCTTGCCAACGGGCCTACCCTGTTCCAGCCATTTTCCCTTCCTACTTTTTTCAGGTAAGGAAATTTCATATAAGACCATTGTGCCACTGCTTCTGAAAAATAATCCTGGTACAGATCAGTGGATATATCATCCAGTATCCTGTTTCCTTCACTATCTACAGCCCGTAACAGCCCATCATACAAATCCAATCCGCCCTGTTTGTTCACCATACCCAGGTGTCCGGAAGGAAAGAAAGCAAAATCATCAAGGAACTTACGGTGCTGCTCATGATAGTTTTTCATAAACTCCACCATCGCCTGAGACCATTCGATCATGGTATCAATGTTCTCAATGTTTTTACCATCAAGAAAGTACTCCCTTTCATTTTCAGTTAATGTTTTATGAACACCACCCGGAACAGCCAGTATGCCATGGATCTTTTTACCGGCAACCGCTTTGATGACTTCCTGCCCGAATTTCCGCATAGTGATGCCTTTGATGGCCAGTTCCCGGTTCTCCACAGCTACCGCTACCACATTTCTTTTTTCAACCGGTGCATCCACGCCAAATAATAAATCGGGAGATGCCAGGTAAAAGAAATGTAATGCATGAGATTGAAACACCTGTCCAAAATGCATCAGGCGGCGAAGCTTGGTGGCAGTGGGCGAAAGATCCTTGGGATCAATGCCAACTATCTGGTCAATAGCTTTGGCGGCAGCCAGGTGATGGCTTACCGGGCATATGCCACATAATCTTTGCACCAGCACCGGTGCCTCCCAATAAGGATGGCCCTGGATGAAACGTTCAAAGCCCCGAAACTCTACAATGTGAAAAAAAGAATCTTTCACCTGTCCGTATTCATCGAGATGTATAGTGACCCGGCCGTGGCCTTCCACTCTTGTTACAGGGTCAATTGTAATTTTTCTGTTCATATATCAATGCGTTAATCGTATTTAAACTCGGAATACAAAATAGAATACTCTTCTCCCCACAAAATATTCTTCACCGCCTTCCAGATGTGATTGGCATCGGGCGGGCAGCCGGGTATATAATAATCTATCTTAACTATTTCATTGCAGGCATATACCCTGTCGAGGATCTTTGGCAGGTCTTCGTGGTAAGGAATGATGCTGGCTCCCTGTTCGCTGGTGGCAGAATTGAGGTATGCTTCTTCCAGGCATTCACTCAGCGGAATGGAGTTTCTCATGGAAGGCAGTCCGCCCCAAACAGAACATTCACCCAACGCTACAAGCACATCACAATGTTCCCGGAACTTACGGAGTGTTTCTACATTTTCTGAATTGCAGACACCTCCTTCGATGATACCAATATGACAACGGGAAGTAAATTCTTTAAAATCCGTCAGCGGTGATTTATCAAAGGACACCAGTTCCAGCACATCGAGCAGGTCTGTATCAATATCCAGTAATGACATATGACAACCGAAACAACCGGCCAGTGAAACGGTAGCTACAATTTTTTTACCCATAACCGGCGGCCGGTTCCTGTGTGTTTGTTTTTTCTTGTTGTAATCCTTCTGCACAGATTCCATATCAAACTTCCTGTCGCCAAAAGGTGCCGCCAGGCTAGCTCCCCGGACAATGATGGCGCCGGTCGGACAGATCTTCATGGCATTGATCGCCTGTTCTTCTGTAAGCTTTGCTTCCTGGTCATAATCAATCCCCACATACGTTTCATTACCCCGGTTTTGATAGGTAAATACTTTTTTACCATCATCGGTTTTTACATCCACCACGCACCGCAGGCATTTGATACAACGGTTATGTTCCATCACCATGCGGCTGGGCTCGAAATCAACTATACGGTCTTTGAACAAGTGCGGGAAACGGGTAGAAGATACACCCAGCTCATAGCCCATGTGCTGCAGGTCGCAGTTACCGCTTTTTTCACAAGCGGGACAAATATGGTTGCCTTCCGCAAACATCATTTCCACCAGTGCTTTACGGGTATCAACCAGTTCCGGCGTATTTACTTCTACTACCAGGCCTTCACTTACCTTTTCAGTACAGGCCGGGTTGTATTTGCCATTCATTTTGCAGGTGCACACCCGGCAGGTACCGAGTGGCGGTTCAATGTGTTCGTAATAACAAAGGGATGGTATGAAGATGCCGTTTTCTTTCGCCACCTGCATCAGGTTCTTTCCTTTCTCTGCCTGTATGCTTTTGCCATCGATTGTTATGTTAACCATGTCTGCCATGTCATCAGATTTTATATTTCTCGTATTCTTCTGTTGCGTTTTCCATATCAAACTTCAGGTTCAGACCATTAAAATCTTTATCCAGTTTATTATGGAAGTAATCATGGAATTTTTCCATCGAAAAGATCAGGCTGGTTGTAGCTGTTTTGCCCAGGCCGCAACGGCTGGTGTTTTTCATAATGGTGCCCCAGCTTTTCAATTCTTCCAGGTCTTTCTCATTAGCCAGCCCGTTATCCAGTCTTTCCAGTTTACGTTGTATGATAAAATTGCCGGCTCTGCAGGGTGTGCAAATACCACATGATTCTGATTTGAAGAACTCAGAGAAGTTGAGTAATACTTTTACAAGATCTCTTTGTTTGTTGAAGATCATAAAAGACCCCCCGCATCGTATATCTTTTCTTGCCAGCAGGTCAAGCATGGAAATGCGCCGGTATTTTTCTTTGATGGAGATGCATTCACCCGATGGTCCGCTCACCTGTATATAATAAGGATCATCAGCTTCACAGAGTTCGAGTAGTTCTGCCACTGTCATGCCCCATTCTATTTCATAGATGCCGGGCAGTTTGCAGTCGCCGGACACACTGATGAGTTTGGTACCGGGTGAGCCGGGTATGCCCATTTGCATATAAGCCTCTGCACCCATTTCAATAATGCGGGCAGCTGCACAGAATGTCTCCACATTATTTATAACAGTGGGCTTTTGCAAATACCCCTTTTCTACCGGGAAGAACCATTTCGTCCTCGGTTCACCTCTTTTACCTTCCAGTGATTCCAGCAACGCAGTTTCTTCACCGCATACATAAGAGCCGGCACCCATCTGTATTCTGATATCAAAATTGAATCCTTTGATATTACCACAATCGGTTCCCAATAAACCTGATTTCCGGTACTCATTGATGGCCTCTTCCAGTTTCGGCTGCAGCCAGTGATATTCACCTCTCAGGTAAATAATACCGTATTCAGCACCGATAGTATAACCACAGACCATTATTCCTTCAATCAGTGATTTTGCCTGTGTATTCAACAGCACCCTGTCTTTGAAAGTGCCCGGTTCGCCTTCATCGGCATTGCAGACCACATATTTCGGAACAGCAGGCTGATCTTTAGCGGCTTTCCATTTTTTCCAGGTGGGAAAATAAGCACCGCCTCGGCCTGCCAGTTCTGTTTTTTTCAACTCTTCAATGATCCCGTCCCTGCCCAGTTTAGCTGCATTGGCAATAGCCGAACCTTCAGTGAATTTTTTAAAGAAAATACTTTTATCACCGGGAGGGGTATAGCGTATATTATCAGCCGGAGCATCACAAAGAGATGCAGGCGTAGCACCATTTCGCAATGAATGAATGATATCTTTTACTTTGATAGCATTCAGGTTGGTAAATGGATAGAAGTTGATCAGTGCTGATGGTTCCTGGTCACTGAGACCAATACAAGGTGTAAGAAAAAGTCCAAAAGTACCCGTACGATCCACAGAACCAAAAGTGGCACCGGTTTCTCTTTCGAATGTTTCTTTTATCCTGTTGAACCCTTTCAGGTCGGCCACAATGCTGTTGTTGAGATAGATGGTGTATTTACCGGTTGGCTTCCGGTGAAAAAAATGGTAAAAGGAAACCACTCCTTCTACTTCAATATCCGACAGGTTGAACCGGTGTGCAAGCTGCTTTATATCATCATCATTAATACAACCATTGTTTCTTTGTAATTCCCACAGCTGGTCCAGCATTTGAGTCTGAATGGGTTCGTTCAGTGTTTTTTCTCTATCATCAGGCATGGTTACTGATTTATTGTTTGTGAAAACATCCCAATTTCCAACCATTTGGTTTATAAAACTGCTGACTATTGTTAAGTATATATGTGATTTTAAACATTTTGGCGAAAACAGGCAATGCGTAACTGTCATCAAATTGTCTTTTGAAGTGCAGCAATCAGGATACTGTAATAGACTCAACGCAATTGTACTCTTACCAGTCGTTTTAGTATTGTTATTATAACCCAAAAGGGATTTTCACTCCGCTTAATCTCCAAAAACATCATTCACATCTTTATGTGATTCCCGGAATTATTAATCCTCTTATCTTCGTTTCTCTTTCAAGCAAAAGAATATGAAAATCTAACCTTGCTCAGCCTGGCATCTTACTGTTAACTGAGCCCTTTTCTGACCAACCGTTTATCAATCAGCAGCATTCCGTTGCTGTTTATCATTTCATTTTATTGTAATTTCAAAAGATTTTCAATCATGTTGCAACATAAAACCAACACCAACAGGTTATCCTATTTTTTTTCATTGGTCAAACAATCGCTCCGCGGCGATGCACATGACTATACACAGGGCAGTATCCGCAGTGCTATTGTATTACTGGCTATCCCGATGATTCTTGAATTGAGTCTTGAATCAGTATTTGCCGTGGTCGATATGTTTTTTGTAGGCAAATTGGGTGCGAATGCAATTGCTACCGTGGGACTGACAGAATCTGCAATCACTATCGTTTACTCTATCGCTATTGGTTTAAGTACTGCGGCCACTGCCGTGGTGGCCAGGCGAATTGGTGAAAAAAATCCTGATGCTGCCGCACATGCCGGAATGCAGTCAATAGTAATAGCACTGGCTGTAACAGTTATTATCAGCATTATAGGAATTGTATTTGCTGCCGATATACTCCGTATCATGGGAGCTTCGGAAGAAGTAGTTAAAGAAGGAACAACCTTTACCCGCATCATGCTGGGCGGCAGCGTGGTCATTATTTTACTTTTTCTCATCAATGGAATTTTTCGCGGCGCCGGTGATGCGGCCATGGCTATGCGTAGCCTGTGGATCGCCAGTATCATTAATATTATCTTATGCCCGGTGCTCATTAATGGTTATGGTCCTTTTCCCGAATTGGGATTGAAAGGCGCTGCTATTGCAACGGTGATTGGCCGGGGCACTGGTGTATTGTATCAATGTTATCATTTCTTCAGGGGTAAAGGTATTATCAAAGTAAAGGCTGTACATTTTAAATGGGATACACCGGTGATCAAAACACTGGTGGAAGTAGCCTGGCCGGCCACTTTACAATTCGTCATTCAATCAGGCAGCTGGATCGTACTGGCCGTGCTGGTGGCAAAATATGGTGGTACCGATGCCTCTGCAGGTTACCAGGTTGCTATCAGAAATGTGGTGTTCTTTATTTTACCCGCCTGGGGATTGAGTAATGCAGCAGCTACCCTGGTAGGACAGAACCTCGGTGCCAAACAACCAGGCCGGGCAGAAAAAAGCGTATTACTGTCGACAAAATACAATGCCATCTTTATGGCAGGGGTGATGTTGCTGTTCCTTTTATTCTCCTCCCCTATCATCAGCATCTTCACCAGCGATCCGGAAGTTCATCGGTATGGGGTTCAGGCTTTACAGATCATCGGTTGCGGTTATATTTTTTATGGTATCGGTATGGTGATGATACAGGCACTGAATGGTGCCGGGGATACCAAAACACCTACCTGGATAAATTTTATAGGCTTCTGGTTATTCCAGGTGCCCCTGGCATACCTGCTGGTAAATACATTTGGGTGGGGACCGGTTGGTGCATTTATTGCTATCCCTGCAGCTGAAACAGCTATTGCTATTGCTGCTTATTATTATTTTAAGAAAGGAAAATGGAAAGAAGTGAAAGTGTAATTACACCGGGCATTACAAAGTAAGGAAGCGGTTGATTTGAATTATTGCGGTAGTTTTACAGTACCCTGTTTCCATACTTTGTAATACTTACTATTTATTGTGGCTATGAATAATGTAATAGATCAGAATCGCTTACGGCAAACTTTTTTTATCATTCTCATCCTTTTGATGGGAGTTGTATTATTTATTGAGCTGTATTCTTTTTTGCCAGCCTTATTGGGTGCCCTTACCTTATACATTCTCATGCGTCGCTGGATGTTTTACCTGGCAGAAAAGAAAAAATGGAAGAAAGGGTTGGCTGCTTTATTACTGATGTTAATTTCCCTTATCGTTATCCTGGTACCCGTAGGCATGCTGGTCAATATGTTGTCAGGTAAAGTTACTTATGCGGTGGAGCATTCCACTGAACTGGTGGGTGCCTTAAAAAAAGTAGCTTCAGATTTCGAACAACGCTTTGATATTGTGATCCTGAGCGATGCGAACATTAATAAACTGGGTACCTCTCTTACGCAGGCACTACCAAAGATCCTGGGGGCCACCTTTAATACACTGGCCGCTGTTTTTTTCATGTATTTCATTCTCTACTTTATGTTTGTCAGTGACCGCCAGATGGAAAGAGTAGTTTATGAATACATCCCTTTAAAAGACGATAATGTGACCAAACTGGAGAAAGAGGTAAACATGATGGTGGTATCCAATGCTGTAGGGATACCCGTTGTGGCAATTGCACAGGGAATAGTGGGATTAATTGGATACCTTATTATAGGAGTGAAAGAACCCTTCTTCTGGTTTGGTGTAACCTGCATTGCGGGTATGTTACCGGTGATTGGTGCTGCACTGGCATATATACCGCTTATTATTATCTTTTTGGCAAATGGACAGACCTGGCAGGGCATTGCCATGATATTTTTTGGCTTTGGCGTTATCGGTACCGTAGATAATGTATTACGCTTTTCACTTTTGAGAAAAATAGGTAATGTTCATCCGCTCACAACGGTATTCGGCGTCATTATAGGACTGAACCTCTTTGGTTTTATCGGACTGATCTTTGGCCCGTTATTGATATCAATGTTTATGTTGCTGGTAAAAATTTACTCCAGCGAGTTTATCACCAAGCAACGGGACATCAATAAGATAATGGAGAACTGAGAATAATTGATTGCACTGCATCAACAATTGTTTAAAATCTTATTCATCCGGGTATAGTTCCCTTTCTCGTAAATTTTCCCGTATAGTTATTACCGGCACTGTCGTAATTGTTCGCAATTAGTTACAAAACAATGCTTTATTACTTGCATTATTAAGTAATCGATAATATTTTGGCCTTGCCTTACGTTTGATAGTTTGAAAAACCGTACCCCAATGAGAAAACTCATTCTTCCA
>Ga0073902_10001371_pt1 | contig 13211 bp, 10 predicted proteins | sample KloWWTmeKNB19Kit_FD_66667 | JGI IMG/M metagenome (GOLD analysis project Ga0073902, IMG submission 66667) | Active sludge microbial communities from Klosterneuburg, Austria, studying microevolution and ecology of nitrifiers - Klosterneuburg... | ecosystem: Engineered > WWTP > Aerobic digester >...
AGGCACAGTTGCATTCTCTGCCTTATCAGCAGAAATTAATGTTCCGCCGGATGCTTTGGTAATTGTAACCGTTGCTTTCGCATTGAATGTAAAAAGTAGTGTTGATGTTAAAATAATCAACAAGCAAAATTGATGCTTAATGCATAACAATGCATTCCTGAAATTAACAGAAAGTAGATTTGACATAATTGGATGTGTACTAATGTGTAACTGTGGATAGAATGTCACTTTAATACATAAAATCAACTATAATGGATAAGCGGAATTCTACTAATTTAATACACTTCGAAAATTTGCGCATTTAACAATCAAAATATTGAATTTTGTATTCCTAATCTTTCATTCACGTGATAAAACAGACGCTTTCGGAATGAAAATTGCGATGAAATGACACACTTAAGTTCAGGTTTTTCATCATTATACTAAAATGTCATCTGAAATCATAAAAATAGAAGTTAAATCTTACAAAATTAAATTGTAAACTTTTGGTGATTTGCCTGGCTCTTTTGGTGATTATTTTCGTAGCTTTATAATCAACCAATAAACATTTTCGTAATGTCTCAACCAATAGAACAGCCATCAAAAATAAATACAGAAACCGGCGCTGATAAATCGGAAGTAATTATTATTGACGACGATCAAAGCTTTAGTTTCATGTTAAAAGATTATCTACAATCAACTTTAGATATAAAATCAGAACTTTTTTCAAATGGCAACGATTTTCTTAGCAAGTACAAATCAAATGATAGTCGAAAGATAATCCTGGATTACGAATTCGACGTCGGCCCAAATGGATTGGTTGTACTTCAGCTGATCAAAGAAATAAATCCATTGGCAATTATTATCGTTGTATCCGCGCAGGATGATCTTGAAAAAGCGCTTGAAACTATTCGACAAGGCGCAACCGATTATTTTCTAAAGACGAACAAGACTGTTTTTGCAAACATTGTCAGTTCACTTTTGAAGTTAAAAGAGTTGGAGAAAAATAAATTGAATTGATTTTATAGATCCATTTTTTTAAAGATCCGTGCAGTAGGAATATGAAAAATATAACTGAACCTGAATTTTTGATACGGATAATCTTGCAGCCCATTTTCATAAGCTATTGCAAAATCATGCATCGGATTTAACATTCGCAATTCGCTTCTGTACACTATTGGTTTATCACCATTATCAAGATAGCCGGAATAGCCACCAATACAATTTATCCAGGAAAGTTTTTTAGTATTTAAACAAATTCCTCCGCCATACAAGAAACAATCGTTTTGCAAATTCTGCAGGTCGTAAGTCTGGTAAGTATATAATCCGCCATCGCCATAAAATCGAATCTCTTTAATGAATTTATCTTTTGTGAAAATACTTTTTCCGAAACTTACATCAATAAAATATCCGGGAGCGTCTGTATATCGTGCATCTCTTAAATGAGTACCTGATGCAGTACGCAAAGCGAAACGCAACATCAAATCCGGAAACTTTTTATTCTTAATTATCTGCACACACGTCGAAACATAAATATCACCGCCGGCAGAACCTTCACCACTTTTTGTTCTTACTGCTCGCTCATCTCTTGTTATTGTATCCATTTTATACCATTCAATTGGAACAGCATTCAGTTCAATTGAAATGCGATTTTTAAAAAGCGGCAGAGTTCCTTTCAGATAAAAATCCTGCGTCATATCGCCGGTATTTTTATAATAATCGTAAGAAATATTAACAGAAGCCGCACTATCGATTAGTCCATTTTTTATTTCAGGAACAGGCAATGCATTCGGACCCATGTAAGCAGAAGAAATCGTCATGTATTGATTCCATGGCGTCACGCCATCCCAATTATGTTTTTCTACCCACCAACTGAAGTCTTCCTGGGCGGAACAAGTCAAGGTGAATAAAATGGCTAATGGGAGAAACAAGGATTTCAAAACAATACAATTCATTTCGGGATCGTTGAATAATTAGAATCAGAAGTATCGCCCAAATGTAATCCAATTTTATTTCGTTTCGAAGTTTATCAAAGGGCAAAAGAGCAAACAGAGTTTTTTATTGAGCTACCAATCAATAATTGAATAGGACTTGAACCCACAACCTTCAAACATTTCTGCTTGATGCTCTACCGATGTATCTCTATTTTACGGCACCTTTGAATAAATTTAATCTTCCCTACTTCCATCATCAGCCATTCGTACCATTTTAGGAGTAAATCTAGCAACAACATCCACTAAATCTTTTTGTGCAGCCATAACAGTTTCTATATTTTTGTAAGCCATTGGTGCTTCATCTAATCCGGCACCAATTAATGTAACACCATGATCTTTCAATACTTTTTGCATCTCAGCATTTGAGATATTTTTAATGGCTTTCGTTCTGCTCATCTGCCGTCCGGCACCATGAGAAGCAGAATTTATTGCACTTGCCTCCCCTTTTCCTCTCACCAAAAATCCAGGAGCAGTCATAGAACCCGGAATAATTCCCATTACATCTTTAGATGCAGGTGTTGCTCCTTTTCTATGAACAATAACTTCTTCTCCTTTCCATACTTCCTTCCATGCGAAGTTATGATGGTTTTCCACTTTCGCCAATACTTGTCCACCAATCGCTCTATTTATCCGCTCATGAATTACTTCATGACAAGCGGAAGCATAGTCACCGGCTAAATTCATAGCCAACCAATATTCATGTCCTTCGGCAGAATTCAAATCCAAGTATGCAAGATTTACCGCTTCACTCGGAAGTTTGCAAATCTCCTTAGCTAATTTTGTATAGTGACTTGCTACAGTAGCACCAAATCCACGGGAACCGGAGTGTGTCAACAAGGCAAGATACTTTCCTCTTTTAATATTCAATTTGGTGTCATCATTTTCAAACTCGATTATTCCAAATTCAACAAAGTGGTTTCCACCTCCGGAAGATCCTAATTGATGGACAGCTTTATCCTTCAAATTATTTATGAAAGGAGTCATATTAAATTCTGCACTATCCAATATTTCATGTTCAGCCTTAAATTTCCCATCCCATCCATTACCGGCACCAAACTTTGTCCATGCGATCAATTCTCGTTTATACTTACTTTCATTTTCGTAAAAATGCTTTTCAGGAATATCATAGATCGACAAGGCCATTCGACAACCAATATCAACACCAACACCATATGGGATAATTGCATTTTTTGTTGCCAACACTCCACCTATTGGTAGACCATACCCTTGATGAGCATCAGGCATTAATGCACCTGCTACAGTTACGGGTAATTTCATAGCAACTTCCATTTGATCAATCGCACCTTGCTCAATATTTTCAGGGCCAAAAATCGAATATGCTTCCCCGAACTCCTTTAAAGGAATAACCGGAAATTCATTCTGCATCGGGTCAACAATTAATACTTTTGCTATTGACCCCAAAATATCATCGTTAAGAAATTTTTCAGGATCCTGCACCACTCCGGCTAATAAAGCCAATACATCACCTCTGTTTAATTCTTCATAATTTCTTTCAATTACTTTCATTGCAATCCCAATCGCTTTTCCTTCCGGAAATCCGACGGATCTAAGTTCTTCTCCTTTAATTTTCAACTTATTCATTTTACTAAAATTAGTATTTATTTATTTAATGATACAAAGTAAGATCAATGCTACGCAATAGAGCTGCGCAGTTTAATTTTATTTTAATAAATCCGGGCGATAAATGAAAAATGATTTGTTTTGCGTGAAGGGCGAAGTAACATTTTTCAACGGCACCGAATTTTCAATTGGATCAAAACACCGATCAAATTGATTGTGGAAATGGCAGGATTCGAACCTACATCCTCGGATTTTCAGTCCGCAGCATTGACCATCTTTGCTACATTTCCTTTTGTCGGCCTACTTGGATTCGAACCAAGGACTCCCGTCTTAAAAGGACGGTGCTCTACCTTCTGAGCTATAAACCGAAAGATGAATGGGTAATTAACGAAAAGAGTGCAAGGTGCTCTATCCGCTGAGCTACAAAGTAAGATTTGACTTCTGTTACTTTGATGGGATTCGAACCCACGACCACCCGATCCTAAGTCGAAGTATCTCTATTCTACGACACCATTCAATATTTTAAACAGGTAACCAGCTGTAAAAGCAATTGCTCTACCATCTGAGCTATTTCATTTTCATGAAAACCGGATTCGAACCGGTGACACATTAAATACACGAAGTACCTATTACATACGACACTGTTAATAAGATATGAAAGAGCTACGAGCAATAAGAGGAAATCCTGAATTTCTCCAGGAGCAGGATTCGAACCTGCGTTGACCACGATGTATCTCTTATTTACGGCATCTTTCAATTTTAATGTCAAAAGCAATTAGCGAATTCAGAACGGGGACACGTAATGAGGATTTGCACCTCTTCTCAATTTTCATTGAGACCCTTTCCCCTTATGGTACGATGTATTCCGATTCTACGGCATTCTGACAATTTTAAGATTTTAAAGAACTATTTTTTATAACCCACTCTGTCAAGATTAACAGAGTGGGAGCTGCAACTATAATACTACTTGTTTGATCTTTTCAACTGCACTCTCTCCATTTTCAATAGAATGCAAAACATCAAATACTTTGTCTGACCATCCTGCAATTAAGCAGACGTCGTCTCTTTGGAAACTTAATGGAATATTTCCATAACCGGCTAGATCGAACAAATACAACTTTGCATTTGGAGCCACCTTTTTGTAGTTCTTCCATGATTGTTCAATACTTGAACCATCATTCTTGCTATTCCACATTTGGCAATCAGTGAATAACATGATTTTATCCATTACAACATTTCTGTTGATCAAGTCATCTATCACTTTGTAACCGTTCGTAGCATAACCAACTTCGCCTTCTCGTTTGTAATATTGATCTACATTTGACAATACTCCACGGTTTGGCATATTGATTATTTTCCATCTTTCACCGAACATACCGGTCACCACTCTTTTGCATTTCGATTGCATCAACATTCCAAGCATCAATCCGATATCGAATAACAGCACTTTGCTCTTCAATGACACGCCCTTTTGCATAGAACCAGAAACGTCACACGCGATCAACACACGAGTCGTCTCGTCAAATCCATTCAGATTTTTAGCGCTTAGGATAACTGCATCTTCCAATGCATTTAAGATCATGGTTACATATTCAGATTTCAGACCTTTTACTTCACGGTATGCTGAAAGAAATCTGAATGGCAATTGCTTTGAATTAGCAACAGCTTTTTCATTCGATAAGAAATCACAGACTTTCCTTACATGTGCTGTTGAAACTTTTGCTTCTACTATGTTTCTCAAATTTCTCATCAAAGCCATATAACCTATCTTACCGCTATCGATCAACTCTTCCCATTTCATTTTGAACGCTTCTGCTTTTGCATTTTCGTTCTCATATTTCACCTGACCTAAAGCAGATAATTCAGTTTCCCAAGTATATGGAACAGCCAATTCGTTTGCTGCAATTTTATTGAAGATAGTTTGCTGCGATTCATCCTTTGCCTTTGGGTGAACCAAGAATAATGCATCCCTTAATTTCACTTCAGCGTTGCTATTGTATTTTGCGAATTGATATTCATCAAATCTGTTGAACGCATCTGACAAGCCTTTTTGTATTTGCTTAGAAAGTTTATTCAATTTTTTTGTTCCTGTTCTACCGTTTGCCATTTGGTAGTAAGACAACAATTCAGTGATCTCATCAGCACGATTTACAATGCCATTTACCGTTTTCCCAACAACTGTATTACCGGAATTTGCTTTTGCCAATTCAACTGCTAATACCATCGGAACACTTCTCATGTACATTTCATTTCGTGTATAGACTGCAAGCTTTCCTACATATTCAGGACTGTTCTTTATCATCAGCTCCCTGATCCTAGAAAGACGCTCATCACTCTTCTCATAAAAGCTATCGCTCAATCCGGCAGTTACCACTGCAGAATATAATTCCATTTCAGGAGTCAACTTGAATGATTTTGCACCTTCATAGTTGCTTACTACATTTGCTTTTCTTTTTAAGATGTTGAATTTCATTTTTTCAGTTTTTAATTGGTTGACCTCTATTTGAGGAAGTAACATTTGCTGTTCCTCATTGACAAGACAAAGGTGAGTTGCTACTGCGCAACCGAATTGCGCGGTACAACATTTTTTTGCTTATTTCCAATTATTTAATTTAAACTGCTGAATTTCAATTAAAATAATTCTCAAACCAATACTATTAAAGCACCTTCTACGCAAATAGATTGCGCAGATTTCGATTTTTATTATATTTACTCCTTAAATAATCAGAAAGAAAATATGCCAATTAATAAACTTGCGCTGGTCAGATATAAAACAATTGACAACTGTTTACAAAACCGTTTTCGTAAATGGACATTGGAAGATCTGATGGAGGCTTGTTCAGACGCCTTGTATGAGTACGAAGGGATAACCAAAGGAATTAGTAAGCGTGCAATTCAACTTGATATTCAAAATATGAGGAGTGAAAAGTTGGGGTATAATGCGCCAATCATTGTGACAGATAAAAAATTCTACAGTTATGAAGAAAAGAATTACAGTATTACCAACTCACCTTTAACGCAACAAGACTTAGGAACACTCAATGAAGTATTAGCAGTATTAAAGCAATTCAAAGGTTTTAGTTATTTTGAAGAATTGAATGGCATGGTTACTCGCTTAGAGGATAAACTTTACAAACAGCAGCACAAAGGGAAATCATACATTGATTTTGAAAAGAATGAGTTATTAAAAGGATTAAAACACATTGACCCCTTACACAAAGCGATAATAAATAAGAAAACAATTGAGATTACTTACCAATCTTTCAAGGCAAAACTACCGCAAGCGATTGTTTTTTATCCTTACTTATTAAAAGAATACCGAAACAGATGGTTTTTACTTGGTATAAATAAAAAGGGTTTCTCAACAATGATCTTAGCTTTAGACAGGATCGATCAATTCAAGGAAATTAACACTGAGAAATATCAGAAACCGGGATTTGATGTGAATACTTATTTCGAGAATGTTCTTGGTGTTTCAAAAATGCCAAATCAGAAACCTCAAATGATCGTAATGAAAATAATAAAGGAGCATGCTCCATATATAATTACAAAACCTGTACATCCTTCTCAAAAAATTCTTCGAGAAGATCCCGATGGAACGATTTTTTCAATAGAAGTCATCTGGAATTTTGAATTGGAACGTGAGATACTAGGTTTTGGCGAACAAGTAATCGTTTTAAGTCCCAGGAGACTCTCAGGAAAAATACAAGCCAGAATGAAACACACGCTATCCAAATATTCCAAAAAGGAGAAATCTAATTGAAAAATTAGGCCAATTCCCGGAAATATAGCAAGAGAAATGTTAAAGCTCCCATTCAGCATTCATTTTTTCCCATTCAGAAAGATTTTCAGCACCATTTTCGGAATTTACTTTTTATTTGCTACACATAAATACACACAATGAAAACAACTTTACACATAATATTGATCGCAGCGCTTTCACTTTTCAGCAAACTAACCTATTCACAAGTATTCACAGATCTCAATTCACAATTGCCCGGATTAGAAAGCGGCAGTGCAGCATGGGCTGACTACGATAATGACGGCGACCTCGATCTTGCAATGGCAGGTTTCAGCAGTCTGGTTGCAGAACGTAGTTTCATTTTCCGAAATGACAATGGAATTATGAATCCGGTTGATTCGTCGATAATAAAAGTGTCGAACGGTTCAGTGAACTGGGCTGATTTTGATAATGACGGCGATATGGATCTATTGATCAACGGACAGAACAATGGTACGCCGATGTGTGAATTATACAGAAACGACAGTCTGACTTTCGTTCCAATGAATCCGGGATTTGTGCGCACGTTAGGATGTATGAAATGGCTGGATATCGATAATGATGGTTTTCAAGACGTCTTAATCGCCGGCGTTATGGATTCACTTTGGGTTGACACAACCATCGTTTATCGCAACAATGGCAATTCAACCTTCTCATACTTCCCAACAAATCTTCCAGCCCTTTTATCGACTGGAATTGATGTTGCCGATTATGACAATGACAGTCTGCCTGATATTTTTATTATTGCTTCTAATGCAAACAACAATCCCGTCTCAGCACTATTTCACAACACTGGTAGCGGGAATTTTACAATCGACACTACATCCTTTCATCAGATCTTTACAGGAGCAGTAAAATGGGGCGATGCAGATAGCGATGGCGATCTTGATATTTTGTATGATGGAATTGAACTTGACAACGACGCCTTCACATTGATCTATTTGAATGATGGCTCTGGAAATTTTTCAGAACTCATTACGAATCTACCCGGAACAGGAGAACCCGGCTCTGTTGATTGGGCTGATATCGATAATGATGGAGACCATGACGTATTACTTTCGTCTAACCTAATGCGTAATGATGGCAGTGGCAACTTCACAGACATTTCTCCGTGGGCATCGTTAAGCGTTTATGCAATTCCCGCAATGTTCATGGATTTCGATCAAGACAGCGACGCAGATATTTTTATGCTATCTTTTTTCGGGATTAATGGTTCGAACATTTATCGCAATGAATTGGTCACAGGAGTTACAAGTGTACTTTCTACAAATAACTTCTCAGTGTTTCCTAATCCCGCAAATGATTTCGTCAACATTTCATTTGAAGAAAGCGGGATGAAATATTTTTCGATTTACTCTGTTGATGGAAAATTGGCCAAAACGTTTCAATTGAATATTTCATCACAGGTCAACCTTTTGGGATTGAAAGCAGGAATGTATTTTCTAGAAATGAAAAGCGGAGCCGGTTTGGATCGATTCAGGTTAGTAGTTGAATGATAATTAGTAAAGTTAATTATGATAATAAAGGTGAATGACCTATGAATTATATAAAGTCTTTTACCAATTGTGTAAGTCTTGCTTCTTGAATTTTGCTCATTTTTGTTGTAATCAATAATTCGCAAATATTTAATTCATGACTGACAAGAACAAAAAACAATTCGGCGTATGGCTGGATTCACAACATGCAATAGTTGTAGGAAAAAAGGAAAACGATGCGGAAAATTTTGAAGTGCTAGCGCACGAAAAGGTTGTTCACCACGAAAAAGACGGAAATGAAAGCGCAGCAAATCATTCGGAAATTACAGAATTAAATAAGTTCTTCAAGAATATTACATCTCACATGCAAAATGTCGATGAGATTCATGTTACTGGTACAGGCACTGCGCAAGAGCAATTTATTAAATTCCTTTCTGAAACACCTCAGTATAAAAATTCGGTTGCCAAAGAAAGTACTTCTAATAAAATGAGTGATGAAAATCTGATTAAATATATTACTACTCAGTTTAATTAATGATTGAAAAAGTCATTTGGTTTTAGTCCTCTTGCAAGCGAGGTTACTGCTTAATAAGTCCTAATGAAAAATTGCTAAAGCCACTTTTTTGTTCTAAAAAGAAGTAGAGTAGCCAGTGAAGATGCAATAATTAGTACGATTGCAAAAGGATAACCATTTGTCCACTCGAGTTCAGGCATAATTTTAAAATTCATTCCATAGATACTTGCTATTAATGTAGGAGGCATAAAAATTACTGACACTATTGTAAATATCTTAATTGTCTTGTTCTGCTGCATGTTGATCATACCAAGTAAAGTATTTTGCAAATAATCCAATCTTGCAAAAATAAACGAGATCGATGTGAGGACAGAATTGATATCTTTCATCAGAAATGTCAATCGAGCATCGTTGATAAAACACTTGCTTTTTAGCAATGAAGAAACAACTTTTTGCTTATCAATAAAGCTTTCTCTGATCAACATGGCAATTTCCTGATATGAGTTTATCTTTATCAATAGCTCTTCTTCATTAGTAGTGCTTATTGATAGTCCATTACTGACCAATGAAATTTCCTTCGATATAATTTCAAGGAAATCACTATCGATATCAACTTTTGTCTCTAAAATTACCTCCAAAACTTCGCTTCCGTTTTTAAACGAGTTCCGGTTTCTCTTGATCTTCTTTACAGTTTCTGCAAAGGAGGGTAAGTCGGCATTACGTTGAGTAATTAATACTTGCCCCGATAAATAAAAAAATACCGGTGTGGTTTCATACCTACCGTCTTCCTTTGCGATGAAATAGGAAGTTATCAATATTAAATTTTCCGATTCATAGAAACGTGAATTGCTTTCGATTTCATTCTCAGATTGTAATTCAGAAAAATTAAATTTAAAAACCGTTTCGACTTTCCCCCTTTCCTCATCCGAAGCGAATTGTAAATCCACCCAGAACAGTTTATCAATTGGCATATGCTCAAAGCAATCAGGGCCTTCAACCTTTTTTATTTCGTTTTCTAAACGATAAAATACTCTGAGCATAAGGACAGTTAAATAAGAATTCCGAAAGATAATAAATCGAGATTCAATTCTTACTAATATAAGGTTAAGTTTTCAGTAAGACTATTCAAAATCACCGGCAAGAATTGCTATTTGCAGACTAAGCCCATTTTCATTCTATATGAATATCTCTTCTACCCATTCTTTTTCTTTGGACAGTTCCATCATTATTGACTCATTCATTCTTAAACATAAATCAATTTTGGAGTACAATAAAATTTCTAGGGGGAATCTCAAGACTCCTTTTAACTTTAGTCGCACATCTCAGCAAATTGAGTGATGAAAATCATACTGGTTTCAGTCAATAATAGATAAATTCGTTTAGATGATACAATAAAAGAAATGAAAACACTCGATAAAAAAGTAGCGATCATAACCGGAGCAGGCTCAGGTATCGGACGCGCAATTGCTTTGCTATATTCAAGCGAAGGAGCCATCGTAGTTCTCACAGATGTTGATGATAAAGGCGGGAACGACACACTCAACGAAATAAAATCAAAAGGTGGTGAGGCCATATTTATAAAGGCCGACACGTCAAACCCACAGGATAGTGAAAGAGTGGTAAATGAAACAATGAATAAATATTCCGCGCTACATATAAGTGTGAATAATGCCGGAATTAGTGGTCCGCTAAGTTTTACCGGCGATTACCCCATTGAAGGCTGGAACAAGGTGATTTCCATAAATCTTTCCGGAGTATTTTATGGTATGCGTTACCAGATTCCTGCAATGTTAAAATCAGGAGGAGGAAGTATCGTGAATATTGCTTCCATCCTTGGAAAAGTTGGAGCGAAAGGGTCTCCTGCATATGTTGCAGCCAAACATGGTGTAATTGGGTTAACCGAAGCCGCAGCTATCGAATATGCTGATCAGAAAATAAGAATCAATTCCATAGGACCAGGTTATATTTTAACCCCTTTACTCACCAATGCACTTGACGCAGCTACGATGAAATTGGTAGAAGGATTGCATCCTATGGGAAGACTTGGCAAATCTGAAGAAGTTGCCGAATTAGCATTATGGCTCAGCTCTGAAAAGGCATCTTTTGTAACGGGCAGTTACTATAATGTTGATGGTGGGTATTTGGCGCAATAATAAAAGCTCTATCTTTTTTAAATGACAAGTGTTGGACGGAATCTGAAGATCCCGCCCAACACTTGTTGAATGATTCCTACAACTTGAGTTCCGTTACGCAGACTCTAACGCTTGATTAATATCAAAAATAATATCCTCATAATTCTCAACCCCAATCGATAGTCTGATCATCTTTTCAGTGATTGAAAGCTCCTTTTTCAATTTATCATCAACATCGCTGTGTGTCATTGTTGCAGGGTGTTCGGCCAGACTTTCTGTGCTTCCTAAACTAACTGCAAGTTTGATCAACTTAAGTGCATTGAGAAAATTGAACGCTTCATGTTCGCCGCCTTTTATGTCGAAAGAGATCATTCCACCGTTAGTAAGACATTGACGATTTCTGATTTTAAATTGCTCGCCATCTTTTTCTGATAGATTGCCGAGAAAATATACTTTCTCAACCTTTGGGTGAGTATTTAAAAATGCAGCAACTTTTTCAGCATTCAATGCTTGCATATCCATTCGTACTTTCAATGTTTCCAGACTACGCAGAAGTAACCAACCTGTATTTGGACTGGCCATATTTCCTAAAAATGTTCGCAGTCCTTTGACACGTTTGATCATTTCGTTTGAACCAAGACAAGCGCCAGCGATAACGTCACTATGTCCGCCGATGTATTTTGTAGCAGAATATAAAACAAGATCGGCACCATGTTTCAATGGATGTTGCCATAGTGGACCCAGATAAGTATTGTCGACTGCTAAATAAACCTCTTTGTCTTTCGTAGAAAAATGTTTGGCAATTTCTTTTTTCGCCTGAATGTCGATGAGATCATTAGTTGGATTCGCAGGAGTTTCGATGTAGATCATTGCAAGTTTGTCTGCGAGTCTGGAATCTTTTACCAATTGAATCACTTCGTCTTTACCTTGCCCAACTTTAAATGTAAGCACATTGATATTAAATTTCGGAAGGATCTTTTTTATGAAGTGATCACTACCGCCATACAATGGACTACTGATCAAAAGCAAGTCGCCGGGTTTTAAAAATTCAAGCAGTACAGTTGTTATCGCGGACATTCCACTTTCAAAAACAGCACACGCTTCTGCTTCATCCCAAAGAGTAAGTCTGTTCTCGAGAATTTCCAGATCCGGATTATTGATGCGACTGTAAATAAGCCCAAGTTCTTCGCCGACATTTTGTTTTCGCAATCCATAAGCCACTTCAAAAAAAGCTTTCCCGGCTTCAGCACTTTTGAAGACGAAAGTTGACGTTTGAAATATCGGGCACTTGATTGCGCCTTCAGATAGTTCGGGTTTATAGCCGTATGACATCATCAGGCTTTCGGGTTTCATTTTTCTGGGCATACCTAGATTTTATTGGGATTCATTTGTTATCAAAAATAATCGTAATTACCTCAAAAATAGAGGTATTTCCTCAGTCAATGGCTATAAAATATTGTGAATGATATCATCTTCTAACTCAAAATTTCAATCTAATCTCCTTGAAATGAGGTATTTTAAATCATAAAATGTGGAAATCGAAAGCACATTCTATATTTCGCACAATTTCCTCAAATCATAAAAAAGACCTACTTTTGGCCCACCAAAATTAAAATGCCCGGGTGGCGGAATTGGTAGACGCGTCGGTCTCAAAAACCGATGGTAGTAATGCCGTACCGGTTCGATTCCGGTCCTGGGTACAGAACCGGACAACTCAAGAAATTCACTGAGTTGTCCGGTTTTTTTTTCGCGTAA
>Ga0073902_10001374_pt1 | contig 13201 bp, 10 predicted proteins | sample KloWWTmeKNB19Kit_FD_66667 | JGI IMG/M metagenome (GOLD analysis project Ga0073902, IMG submission 66667) | Active sludge microbial communities from Klosterneuburg, Austria, studying microevolution and ecology of nitrifiers - Klosterneuburg... | ecosystem: Engineered > WWTP > Aerobic digester >...
GGCCGCATAACGCCGTGCGAGCTGCACTGCATCAATGTCGTAGTTGCGCTGCTGGTTGTAATCGCCCTGACGCAGGCGCACGACGCGCCCTTCGCGCAGATCAATGGCGGGAATAGGAATCATTCGAGCTCCAGAAAATTGGCCAGCAGGCGCGCACCGACCACCCCAGATCGTTCCGGATGGAATTGCGCGCCATGGAAATTGCGTTCGGACACGACAGCGGCGAACGCACCGCCATAGTCGCAGTTCGCCACCGTGGCGGTGGTTACCGGCGCTGCATAACTATGCACGAAATAGGCATGGGCATCGCCGTCGATTCCGGCAAGCAACGGTGATGACTTGATCGCATCGATACGATTCCAGCCCATGTGCGGCACGCGGCCGCATCGGGTTTCGTCGAAGCGCGCGAGCCTGCCGCTCAGGATGCCGAGACAGTCCGTATCGCCCTCAGCACTGGACTCGAACAGCAGTTGCATGCCAAGGCAGACCCCAAGCACCGGCTGGGTCAAGGTCGGAATCAGCTGATCCAGTCCCGACCCGCGCAGTCGTTGCATGCCGGGTGCTGCCGCGCCGACACCCGGCAGCACGACATGGCTGGCGCGACGAATGCGTTCAACATCGCGTGACAATTCTGCGCGCACACCCAAGCGCGCAAACGCAAACTGTACCGACGCAAGATTGGTTCCGCCGGAGTCCAGCATCACGACGTCGCGTATCACAACGCGCCCTTGGTGCTCGGGATTGCATCACCGTCGCGGCGGATGGCCTGACGCAACGCACGCGCGACCACTTTAAAACAGGCCTCGACCATGTGGTGCGTATTGTCGCCACGCACACTCAGATGCAGGTTGGCACCGAGCGCATCACATAGCGACCGGAAAAAGTGTGGCACCAGTTCGGTCGCCATACCGCCGACCTCGCTGCGCGGGAACGCGCCTTCGAACACGAAAAAAGCCCGTCCAGACAAGTCCAGAGTGGCACTCGCCAGCGTCTCGTCCATCGGTAAGGTGAAACCGTAACGGCCGATGCCACGCTTGTCACCGAGCGCCTTGCGCAGGGCTTCACCAAGCGCAAGTGCGGAATCCTCGATGCTGTGGTGTTCGTCGATGTGGGTGTCACCGGCACAGGTCAAGGTCAGTGCGAACCCGCCGTGGCGACCGATCTGTTCAAGCATGTGATCAAAAAAGCCGATACCGGTCGCGACTTCAGCGCGGGCCTCGCGGTCGAGGTCAACCTGCACACGAATCCGCGTTTCACTAGTAACGCGTTCGACAGCAGCGATGCGTGGCGTATCGGCAATGCGGTGCGCAATCGTCGCCCAGTCGTCGTGTTCCGGACCAACGCGGAAACCACGCACGCCAAGATTGTGTGCCAGTTGCAAGTCGGTCTCGCGATCACCGATCACGGCGCTGTGCGCGAAGTCGAGCGTGCCCGAACGCAAGTAGTCGAGCAGCATGCCGATGCCGGGTTTACGCGTTGCTGCGTTTTCATGTTCGAAATGCGGGTCGATATGGATGGCGCTGAACTGGATGCCTTGCGACGCGAGAATGTCGAGTAATAGCCGCTGTGGCGGCTCGAAATCGGCGATCGGGAAGCTGTCGGTGCCGAGGCCATCCTGGTTACTGACCATGACGAACTCGTAACCGGCGGCCTTCAGCTTCAGCAAGCCGGGAATGACGCCCGGCACCAGCCTGAGTTTCGCGAGCGAATCAATCTGGAAATCGGCTGGTTCCTCGATCAGGGTGCCATCACGATCGAGGAAAAGAATTTTGCGCAAACTCATGCGACCTCCCGATCTGCAGCGAGTGCCGCCAAGACGGCGTTGTTCTCGTCCGCCGTGCCGATCGAAATGCGCAGGGCATCGTCAAGCCCCGGATATTTCATCAGTTTGCGCACGATGACGCCGGCCTGCGCCAGTTGTTGATAGCGACGTTCCGGATGATCAAAACGCACCGCGAGAAAATTGGCGTCGGAAGACAGGACTTCACGCACACCGGCGCATCCAGGGAGCGCGCTGCGCATGCGTTCTCGTTCGCGGCAGACTTCGCCGATGCGTGCCTGCGTTTGCAGCCGAGCATCCTGCGACAAAGCCTGCATCGCCGCGGCAATGCTCGGCTCCGGCAGCGGATAGGGCGCCATGATCTGCCGCAGCAGGGCGATCACCTCGGGCGCAGCAATCGCGGTACCGATGCGCACGCCAGCCAGCCCATGGGCTTTTGACAAAGTACGCAACACAACGAGATTGTCCGGCGTTCCGGCGCGCGTGGCGAGCGAGTCATGCGATGAAAACTCGATGTACGCCTCGTCCACAACCAGCAATGCACGGTCGCGCAGACACTCAGCGAGCGCCAACAACACTGCCGGTGCGGTGCTGTTCCCGGTCGGATTGTTCGGCGTGCAGGCATAGACGATGCGCGTGCTGGCATCGACTGCCGCGAGCACACCATCGATATCCAGCATGAAACCATGCTCGCGTTGCAAAGGAACTGTGCGCTGCTTCGCCCCCTGAATCTGTGCTGCAACGGCATACATGCCAAATGTTGGCGGCGATATCAGCACCGCATCGGTGCCGGCGCGACAGAATGCACGCGTCAACAGATCGATCGGTTCGTCCGAACCGCGGCCGATGAACAAATGCGACGCATCGACACCGTAGAGCCCTGCCAGCGCCGTGAGCAACAGCGGTGGCTGCGGTTCGGGATAGCGATTGATGCGTCCAACCGCAATCGGATTCCACGGCGATTCGTTCGCGTTCAGCCAGATGTCACCACTCGCTGCTTCCATGCGCGCAGACGAGTACGGCGCCATCGCCAGTAGCTCCGGGCGTGCCAGTCCGAGCACGCTCATGCGGCCCGCTCCAGACGCAATCGGACTGCATTCGCATGCGCGTCCAAGCCTTCAATGCCGGCCAAAGTGACGGCGCAGGGGCCGATCGCACGCAAGCCGTCGGCAGTCACTTCCTGCACGGTGATGAAGTTCAGGAAACTGGTCAAGGCGACGCCACTCCAGGCACGCGCGGCCGCATTCGTCGGCAATACATGATTGGTACCCGAACAATAGTCGCCGAGTGATTCCGCTGCGAATGCGCCGAGGAATACCGAGCCAGCCGCGCGAATCTGCGGCAGCAAGGCACGCGGCGTGCGCGTTTGAACGATCAAATGTTCGGGCGCATAGGCATTGGCAATCGTCACTGCATCGTCCAGCGTATCGACCCGAATCAGCAGACTGTGGGCGAGCGCCGCGCGTGCCGTATTGGCGCGCGGCAGCAGCAACAACTGGCGTTCCACTTCGATCTGAACTGCATCGATGAACGCGTTATCGATCGCGACCAACACGACCTGTGAGTCCGGGCCGTGTTCGGCTTGCGAGAGCAAATCGGATGCGACAAATGCGGCATCAGCGGTGGCATCGGCGATCACCATCACCTCTGATGGTCCGGCCGGCAGGTCGATCGCGATGCCGTCAGCGGCAAACTGCAGCTTGGCTTCAGTGACAAAGGCATTGCCTGGTCCGAACAGCTTGTCGCAACGCGGCACGGTGGCAGTGCCAATCGCCATCGCTGCGATTGCCTGTGCTCCACCCAACTTGAACACGTTGCTGATACCGCAGCTTTGCGCGGCATACAGAACATGCGGATCGATACAGCCATCGCGACCCGGCGGCGAGCACAGCACAACACGCTCGCAACCGGCCAACTGTGCCGGCACGCCAAGCATCAACGCCGAAGACGGCAACGGTGCGGAACCGGCCGGCACATACAAGCCGACGCTACGGATGGGTCGTGCGATCCGTTCGCAGATGACGCCTGGTGCGGTTTCGACGCGCAAAGGCAGCGGTTGCTGTGCCGCATGGAAGCTACGAATACGGCTACCGGCTTCGTCGATCGCGGCTCGCGCGGTGTCGCTGATCGCATTCTGCGCGGCGACGAATTCAGCATCCGATACGCGTAAGTCACCGAGTTCCACGGCATCCAACTTGCGCGTCAGCGCCCGCAACGTCGCATCGCCATCAGCGCGGACTTGTTCGATGATGCGCGCGACCGTCTGGCGTAATTCGACGCTGCGCTGGCTCGGCGGGCGTTGCAAAACCGCTACACGCTCGAGCGGGCCCAATGCGTTCCACTCGATTCGCTTCACGCCAGCATCCTCTCGACCGGCAGCACCAGCATCTGCCGCGCACCAACACGACTCATCGCTTCCAGTTCCGGCCAACCGATCGGCCGCGGCACGATCGCCTGCACCGCGACATCGATGCCTTCGCCATCGATTAGCGTCAGCGTCGGAAGCGAGCCGAGCGGTAGTGCATCGCGCACCGCCGGCCAATCTTGACGACGGGTACGCAACATCAGCATGCGCGTATCGCGGACTGCCAGCACGCCATCAAGGCGACGCATCAGCATCGCCAGAATGTCATCGCGCTCGTCGCCGAATGCCGCAGTTGAACCGGCCAGAATCGCCTCACTTTTGAGGATGATCTCGGCTTCCTTGAGTTGGTTAGCAACGAGCGTCGCGCCGGACGAAACCAGATCGCAAATCAGGTCTGCGGTGCCGAGTCGCGGCGCGATCTCGACCGATCCCGACAAGGTCACAACGCCCGCGTCGACACCGCGGTCCGCGAGGAATCGCGCAAGCAGCCGTGGGTAACTGGTCGCAATGCGGCGGCCACCCAATTGCGCAGCATCAGTGTATTGCTCTTCCTGCGGCACCGCGATCGACAGGCGGCAGCCCCCAAACCCGAGTGCGCGGAACTCGCGCAATACGCTCGCACCTTTGCATGCAAGTTGGTCAAGCCGCGCCTCTTCCAACACATTGCGACCGAGGAAGCCGAGATCGCACACGCCGTCGTCAATGAGGCCGGGGATGTCGTCGTCGCGCACCAGTAAAAGGTCGATCGGTTGGTTCTCACCAAAACAAAACAGCTTGTCGCGGCTCTGTCGGAAGCTCAGGCCACATTGCGCAAGCAGGTTCTGCGACGGCTCCGAGAGCCGTCCGGATTTCTGCACGGCAATGCGCAGTCGGTCGCGAGTTTTCATCGAAAGGTCCGTTTTGTTGAGGTCGTTGCGGGCGGTGTAATCCAGCCCAGTCGTTCGGCAGCGGTGCGATAACCACCCTCGCCCATTTGCAGGCAGCGCGCGACGCGCCCGATGGTGGTGACGCTCACTGCTGTGCGTTCATGAATTTCGCGATACGGCACATCACCGGCGAGTAGCGGCACGACGCGCCAGCGATCCCGCATCGCTTCGAGCTCTGCCGGCGTGCACAAGTCGTGGAAAAACGCATGCAACTCATCCTCGCTACGCAAGGTAAGCAGGGCTGCGTACAACGATGCTTCGGCCACCTCGGGCGTTGCATCCGGCTCGATTGATTTGCGCTTCATCGCGGTAAATTTTGAACATACGTTAATGTGATAGCGCATTGTTACATGACAACGCCACCACGACAAGCGATGAAGTGCGCGCGCTATGACCGCTATGCTCGCGGCATCGAGGAGCATTAATGCATGGCTCGTATTCTCGCCTTGTTGATGTTTGGCATCGCGCTGTTTTGGTCGCCGCCAAGCCGAGCCGATGTCGACGCACTCAGTCTGCATGCCAGCCAATCGACGTACATGCCGGCGGGCAACGTGCGCTATTGGGTCGATGTCAATCCTGCGTCCAGCGAACAAGACGCCACCACGGCGTTGCAGGATGGACGCTTCCAGCCAGTCAAGCGCTGGCCACCGACGTACGGCTTCGCTAATGGTGTGTATTGGTTCGCGCTCGACCTGCGCAACGTCGATCACCCCGACGAGAGCTGGTTGTATGTCGTTGAATATGCGTTGCTCGACCACCTCGATTTGTACCTGCATTACAGCGATGGCCGTGACCAACGCTTCGTATCTGGCGACCGCGAACCCTATGCTGCTCGCAGTGTCGACCACCGCCATTTCAACTTCGCACTGAAGCTACCGCCCGGGCAAAGCGTAAGCAGCCTGCTGCGGGTGCAAACCGAAAGCTCGGTGCAGGTACCGATCGCGATTTACTCGGATCACGCCTTCCTAGAAACCCACCAACGTTCGCAACTCGGTCTCGGCGTCTACTATGGTGTGCTGATCGGTCTACTGCTCTACAACCTGTTGATTTTTCTATCGGTTCGCGACCGCAGTTATCCCTATTACATCGGCTATGTCGCGCTATTCGGCTTGGCACTCACCTGTCTGAACGGCATCAGCTACCAGATCCTGTGGCCCACTTGGCCGCTATGGGACGACGCGGTCTTGCTGCTCGCGATTGGCGGATCGCTGACCTGCATGATCCTGTTCACCCACAGCTTTCTCGAATTGCCGGCACGACAGCCAAAACAAGCACGCGCCCTGCGAATCGCTGCCTGGGTCATGACGGCGATCACCCTCGCCTCACCATTCATTACCTATCGCCACGCCATTCTGCTGGAGACGGCATCGGTATTCCTGCTCGCGATCCTGATGATCGGCGCCGGCCTCAGCGCTTGGCGGCATGGCTATCGACCCGCTTATTATTTCTTGCTGGCCTGGAGTTTCATGGTCGCAGGCATCGTCGTCTATGCCTGCGTATCGTTTGGATTACTACCGAAGAACTTCGTCACCGAATACGGCATCCAGTTTGGATCGAGCATCGAAATGATCTTGCTCTCGCTTGGGTTGGCCTATCGCTTCAAGTTGTTGCGTGATCAGAACTTGCAGTTACAGCTTGAGGCTACCGAGCGGCTTGAAACCCGGGTTGCCGAGCGCACCGGCGAACTACATCGCGCAATGGGCGAATTACGCACAGCAAATCGACGCCTGCACGAATTCAGCCTGCGTGACGGGCTGACTGGCGTCCACAACCGGCGCTATCTCGATGAAACATTGGCGCACGCGGTCAGCCAAGCGCGCGAACGCAAAGCCCCAATCGCATTGCTGATGCTCGACATCGACCATTTCAAGCGCATCAATGACACTTATGGCCATCTCGCCGGAGACGACTGCTTGCGCGCCGTCGCCGACGTACTGCGCAACCATGTGCGCGAAGGCGATGATTTCGTTGCGCGTTACGGTGGCGAGGAATTCGTGGTGTTGTTGCCAGGCGCAACTCGCGATGATGCGGCGCGCCGCGCTGAAATCCTGCGCAACGAAGTCGCCGCGCTACGAATCGACGGCCATGGCGCAACCATCACGTTGACGATCAGCCTCGGCCTGGCGGCGCTCGATGGCGGCGACCTGCATTCCGGACCAGATAAACTGATCCGCGCCGCCGATGCCGCGCTTTACAAAGCCAAGCGCGACGGACGCAACCGACTGGTGTGCGCGGACTGAACGCCGCGCAGATTCAGCTTGCGTCGAGTGCGCCGCTGCCGGCAAGACGACAGATTTCGCGGATATCGCCGTCCATCGCCCGGTCTCGGGCCATGAACGGAATGCGTGTGCGGATGAGTGCCAATACCGCAGCAATACGCGGCGACGGATGGAATGAATCGGTGGTCGCCAGCGCCTTCAGTAATTGTTCGGTTTCGGCAGCAAATGCCGCTGCTTCCGGAACATCACCGCGCGGTGCATTGCTGATCTTGCTGCGCAACAGCGCCAACTCACCACGCGCCGCCAATCGACGTGCCGCGTTGAGCATGTCCTGACGATATTCGAGCGCCTGCGCCGCGGTGTACAACTCCAGCGCGATCACGCGCTCCAGGTCATCGCACATATCGAGCACATGGCGCGCCTCATTCGCACCCATCGAGACATGATCCTCGGCATTAGCACTGGTCGGAATCGAATAGACCGAGGCCGGATGCGCGCGCGTCGCCAGATCATTGACCAGCGCTGCCGCGGTGTACTGCACGATCATGAATCCGGAATCAGTCGCGTCTTCGTTGCCGATCAGGAAGGCTGGCAGGCCGTCGTTATTGGCTGGATCGACCAGTTTGTTGGTGCGCCGCTCGGAAATGCTCGCAAGCACCGGAATCGCGACTTTCAGATAACTCATCGCGAGTGCAAGCGGCATGCCGTGGAAATGACCGGCCGAGATCACCTGGTCCTCGATCTCGCGCGCGTCGGGTTGGTCCGGAAACAACAGCGGATTGTCGGTGACCGAGTTCAATTCGATATCGATCACCCGCGCCGCCTGCGCCCAGGCATCGCGCACGGCACCATGTACTTGCGGAATGCAGCGCAGACAATAGGCGTCCTGCGGCTGGTGCTTCTTGCCGCCCTTGAACGGCAGGAAGCGCGTGTAGAATTTCTCGCGGCCATGACGTTGATTCGACGGCACCCAGTCCCAACTGATGTCGAAACGCTGCGCTTGGTCTTCCGGTTCGTGCCATGCATCGGCGAGCCAGGTCTTGAAGCGCGGCACCAGGTGATAGGGAATATCGACCAAGGTCGAGCCCTGCATCAGCGCCCGCAGCGACGCTGCCGTCTCGACCTGTCCCGGATGCGGACGCAGTTCGTGCACTTCCGGACGAAATGCACCGGAGCGACCGGCAAATGCTTCGAGGGTCATCACCGCCGCGAGATCAGCGCTGCGAATCAATCGCTCAATGCGATGTAAGGCCAGCGCACCAAGCGCCAGCATTTGTGTGGTGCCGTTGTTCAGCGCCAAGCCTTCCTTGAACGACAAGCGCACCGGCGCGATCCCAGCACGTCGCAACGCCTCGGCGCCGGCTATGCGTTCACCGTGATGAAACGCCTCACCGCCGCCAAGCAGCACGATGGCGAGATGCGACAACGGCGCGAGATCGCCCGAGGCACCGACCGAACCCTTGGACGGGATGATCGGGATCACGCCTCGATTCAACATCGCCGCCAGTGATTCCAGCGTCGATACGCGAATACCGGAATGGCCGCGCAATAGGGTATTGATGCGGATGCCGAGCATCGCCCGCACTACCGATTCCGGAAACGGTTCACCGACGCAGACCGCGTGGGTGATCACCAGATTGTGCTGCAACTCTTCCATCAAGCTACGTTCGTTCGACTCCGGATTACCGCCTGGCAGGTCGTCGCGTGCGCGACGGGCACCAAGCAATTTGTCGGCATTGCTGCCAAAACCGGTGTTGACGCCATAAATTGGTTCTTCCGCAGTGACCTTCCGTGCGAGGAAATCGGCGGCGTGCGCGACGCGCGTCAGCGCCTCCGGGTCCAGCGAAACCGATGCGCCATCGGCCATCGCTGCCACATCGGCGCGGGTCAGTGACTGGCCATCCAGTCGAATCGCCGTTGCGCTCACGGCGCCAGCCCCTTCGGCATCGCAGCCAACTGCTCGATTTCGACGCGCAAGGTCTTTGCTAGTTCGGCACGCGACACCTGGTATTGCAGTTCGCGCGGCATATCCTTGACCGACACGGTGCCATTCGCGATCTCGTCTTCACCGAGCACCAGCACAAAGCGGATTCCCGCCTTGGATGCGTACTGAAACTGCTTGCCGAGCTTCTTCGGTTCGAGCTGAACTTCAGTGTTGATGCCCGCTGCACGCAGTTGCGTCGCCAGTTCGACATACTTCGGCAGGTCGGCTTCATCCATCAATGCAACCATCGCTTGCACGCTGCTTTGTGCCATCCCGATCAAGCCGGCTTCGCGCAACTGCCAGAACAAGCGTGTCAATCCGATCGAAATGCCGACACCCGGCAACTTCGACTTGGTGTAGTGCGACGCTAGATTTTCGTAGCGCCCACCCGAGCAAATCGAGCCGATCTGCGGATGGTCGTTCAACGTCGTTTCGTAGACCGTGCCGGTGTAGTAGTCGAGACCGCGAGCGATCGAGAAATTGATCGCGTAGTTCGCTTCCGGCACACCGAGCGCACGCACGAATGCGAGCACTTCCTTGAGTTCAGCAACGCCAGTTTCGAGCAGTGCATTGCCGCCGCCGAGCGCATCCAGCTTCGCGATTGCATCATCATGACCACACGAACGCTGCGCGATGAAGGCGAGAATCTGTGTCACTGCATCAAGTGGCAACTTGAAGTGTTCGCCGATCAGCGTGTCGCGCACGTACTGCTCGCCACGCTTGTCGATTTTGTCGACCTCGCGCAACACTAAACTCTGCTGCTCCGGGTCGATGACGCCGGCACGCTCGAAGAAGCCGCGCATCAGCTTGCGATTGTTCATCTGGATCGTGAACGGACCGATGGCGAGTTCCGAGAAAATGCCATGGATCACTGCGGGCAATTCGGCATCGAAGCGTACCGACAGCGCATCCTTGCCGATGACGTCGATATCGCACTGGTAGAACTCGCGGAAACGACCGCGCTGCGCCGATTCGCCGCGATAAACGCGCTGCATCTGATAACGCCGGAAGGGAAATTGCAGTTGGTGCTCGTGCTCGGCGACATAACGCGCCAGCGGCACCGTCAGGTCGAAACGCAGCGCAAGCTCCGGCTCGTCGCCCTGCTTCAAGCTGCCGGTGGACTGCACGAAATACACTTGGCGCTCGGTTTCGCCGCCGGTCTTGGTCAACAGCACGTCGCTGAGTTCAATAGCGGGCGTTTCGACCGGTAGGAAACCGAAGCGTTCGAAGTTGCGGCGGATAATGTCGAGCGTGCTCTGGAACGCGATTTGCTCGAGTGGCAGCAGTTCAAGCACACCAGGCATGGTGCGGGGTTTGGTTAGGCTCATGGGCGCGGCGCAAGGCAGTCCGGAAGACCGCGAAGGCTAGCAGAATGGGCGTAGCGATCTTGCGGGTGAGTTCCTTGACGCTACGAGTTCGCGGCGTACACTGCGTGAATCGTGGCTTTGGAATTCCTTGATGCGGAGGTAGTCCATCATGAGCGTCAAGCGACCGTCCAGAGGGTGTCGCATTCGCGTTGCCGTACTCGCGCTCGCATTGTGCGCGGCGATGCCGAGCGCAGCGCAGGACAACTATTTCGTTACCTCGACCGCTCCTTCCGGCCCGGGCTCACTTCCGGCGGCGGTCGCTGCCATGCAGGTCAACGGCAATACGCAAACGCTGCACTTCTCATTGCCAGCCGACAGCGTCATAACGCTTGGGGCAGACTTGGCCGAAATCACGGGCACGCAGGTCGAGGTGATCGGCGCCGCCACGCCGGGACTGACCATCGACGGCAATGGTTTCCGCATCTTTCGCCATGTCGGCCAGTCCCTGCTGGTGCGCAACCTGATCCTGCGTAATGGCCGCAGCACCGGCGCGGGTTGCCTGAGCAGCAACGCGACCATCAGCACGCAGGTGTACGACACCCAGTTCCTCAATTGCCGAACCGACGGCACCTTGGCCAGCGGCAGTTCCGGTGGCGCCCTGTTTTCCTATGGATCGCTGCGCCTGACACGTACACGCTTCGTCGGCAATCAGGCCTACGACAGTGGCACCGCCCAACTGAGTATGGGCGGCGGCGCCGTAGCTGTCATCGGCGCCTCGGTGTTGATCGAGGACAGCGAATTCTTCGACAACATCACCGTGCGCACCCCGGGTCTGAGCGGCAACTGCGCCGACGGCGTGGGGGCGGGCCTGGTCGTCGAATTGCCTTCGGGCGGCTCGGCCACCCTGAACGGCGTCAACTTCTATCAGAACAGTCACCGCTGCGGTTCGCCGGCCGGCACGATTTCCGGCCAGGGCGGGGCGATCAGCATTTTCGGCCCATCGAGCGGAACGGCGCCCATCTTCAGCATCTCGCGAAGTTTCTTCGGCAACAACCTCGCCTTCAACGGCGCCGGCATCTTCGCCCGCGCGGTGTCGCTCGCCATCAACAACACGAGTTTCTACGGCAACTCCGGCACTGCTGCAGGCGCCGTGTTCCTGACCACGGGCTTCGGCACTCCGCCTGCGCCCGAATTGCGGCTCAACTCCTCGACGTTCCACCTCAACAGCACAGCGAACGCCAGTTTCGGCGCCGACCTGACACTCAACGCGGCGGCGAACGTGCGCCAGTTCCGCAATGTGCTGTTCGGCGCACCCCAGGCCGGCGAGAGCTGCGCGCCGGCGAGCTTCAATGCGGACACCGGCGACGTGGTTTTCACCACCGGCAACAGCTGCTTCGTCTACGTCGGCGGCAACCTGATCTCCGCGCAGTTCGCCGCCGGGACCAACTTCGGCCTGCAGACGCCCGAGTACAACGGTGGCCCCGTCTTCACGATGGATCTCGCGCCCGGCAGCGTGGCTATCGACAACGGGACCAACACGCTGTGCCCGTCAGGTGACGCGCGCGACGTCGCACGACCAATCGACGGCGATGGAAACGCAATCGCGATCTGCGACGTCGGAGCGCTGGAGTACCAGTCGCCCTTGCTGCAGGACGGCTTCGAGTCCTAGTACATCGACCCATAACCAACGGAGCATTTGTACACGACGGGTCATGCCAATCGGCAACCGGGTGTTGCTGAACCGGGTGGCCCTCGCTAAGATGCGCGCCCTCACGTATTCGGGGTGTAGCTCAGCCTGGTAGAGCGCTACCTTCGGGAGGTAGAAGTCGCAAGTTCGAATCCTGTCACCCCGACCAATCCAGACAACGACGCCACCTCCGGGTGGCGTTGTTGTTTTCGGTCCTTGTTCACCAAGGAATGTTGCCAAAGCGCGCCTGCAATCGTTGGCATTCGGCCTGACTTTGCGCCAGTTTCGCTTCGCTGGCTTGGATCTGCGCCATGCCGGAGCCGGGATGCACGGTGCGCATGACCAGCGGCCACGGCGACTCGTGGCGCAACAGAGTGATCGAGTCACCGGCACATTCGATGATATTTGCCAGCAGTATGCGCACACTGCGGATCTGATCGAGTTCAATCGGTGCGGTGGCTTCGACGAAGTGCAACCGGGGAATGCGCTGCTCGTTCAGTCGTCCGATCCACTCGCTGTCGAGATGCCATCGGTAGGATTCGTCGAAGCCCCCGATTCGATCGAAGGTTGCCCGTGGCATCACCCAAGAAGAAGGCGTCGCATAATCGATGATCTTGACCACCACGCCACCGATGCTGCGCTCGAGTTGTGTCGAGGAAACAAATCCGAATCGACCGATCTGCGCGAGTGCGCGTTCAAGGTAGCGCGGCTCCCACAGATCGTCATCCTCAAGAAAGGCGACGTAATCACCACTGACGTGCGCACAGGCAACATTCAAAGCCGCCGCCTGCAAGCGGATTGGCGCCTCGTACAATCGCGCTTTCAGACCGATCCGGGGTAGCCCAAGCGCCGCCATGCCAGGGTCGACACCAATCAGGATTTCCGGCGTAAACCCTTGCTGAAAGATCGATTGGCCGAGTACGCAGGCAATCG
>Ga0073902_10001376_pt1 | contig 13171 bp, 9 predicted proteins | sample KloWWTmeKNB19Kit_FD_66667 | JGI IMG/M metagenome (GOLD analysis project Ga0073902, IMG submission 66667) | Active sludge microbial communities from Klosterneuburg, Austria, studying microevolution and ecology of nitrifiers - Klosterneuburg... | ecosystem: Engineered > WWTP > Aerobic digester >...
TATAGTCAGAAGTAGAAGTACTATCGTCCACAGATCCTAATCTCTGTATCTCGCGAGCCTCAAATAGCATATTCTCTACAAAGCTGGATTTGCCGCTTCCGGAATGTCCCAGCAATATTATATTCCTTATATTTTTTGGATCATTAATCATATACATTTTGATTTTATAGTTTCTGAGCCCATGCAGACTCGTTTATAATATATTCATAAATATATACATTGAAGTATAATTCACATAACTTACTTGGTGATTATTGGGAATTAAAAAGAGAATAAATCAGTTTTGATTCCAACGCTCTAAGTTTATGAAAGGAAAAGAAATAGCAAAGAAGATCGTGATTTTTCCGGTCAAAGTATATCAATATACCATTAGTCCAATACTTGGCCCTAATAAATGCCGATATAAGCCAACTTGCTCTCACTACATGATAGAAGCTATCAATGAGTGGGGTATACTAAAAGGTACTTGGTTGGGACTTCGACGGATCGGCAGATGTCATCCATGGGGTGGTCACGGGTATGATCCTGTCCCCTCTAAAAACAAAAAAGGGTAAGATTACTCCTACCCTTCGGTTATATATTTTTATAAGATTATTTCTTAAACTGAATCTGATTGATCTTTGTAGCTATCCTTTTACCGAGTTCAAGACCACCATTTGCGTCCATCACGAAGTGAACTCCGAGGGGTAAACGGCTGTAAGCATTTTCCTCCGCCATCTGACTAAAAGAGGTGAAATGTCTGGGAGTGCCTTTGAATTCTGTTCTACCTTCATGACATTTGTCATTCATCGCATAATTATCACCGAAGATATTGGCCAAGACACCACAGGCTGCTGAAGAGAATGTAGCGTGTCCGGAAGGATAAGCCGGGAAAGGTGGAGTAAAGTAGTTTCCTGTGCCATCTGGACACATAATGGTACGCCACTCAGTGTCACCAAACACTTGAGAGATATAATCCACAGGCCTGATGGTATTATAGATAAATTTATTTTTCCATGATCCGATACCAGCATCGCAAAGGGCCATTGACACTTTTGTAAATGCAACGGAAGCGTCGACAAGATTGAGATTTTGCTCAGATATAACTTGATGCGTCTCAGCGATCCATCTTCCTGCAGGGCTGAAAGTAAGTGTAGCACAATCGTCACTCCAAAACTGAGAGATCCAAAAATCTTCACCATCAGGATTTGCAATTGTCGCCTTAGTCAGCTCTTCAATTTGCTTCGCTTGTCTATAAAATTCCGAACCGGGTTCTGTACTGAATTCAACCGGTGGAGCTAAAGTAAGGTCACTTTCACTGGAAGCAAAGGTTCTAACCTTTCCCCAATAAGGTAAAAGTGCCTGCCCGTAATCCGGCTTAGTAGGTTGCCACTTACCGGGACCTGAAGGTGGAACATAGCTATTATCATAATTTTTATCATAGGCACCGTCGCCAATAGCATCTGCTTGCGACCATGAAATAATAATCTCGGCTACATCCTGTCCCATCGCAAGTGATCTGGTAATAGTCTCGGCATCGAAATCTTGTTGATACTTATTCATCAGATCTTCAAAAGTGCGGTTGATAGCTATTTGCTGACCGGAAGGTGCTGTCTGGAAGAAAAATTTGAATGCGTATTTATAAGCATTATTCATAACAATAGCCCAAGCATAGCTTTTACCAGCCTGTGCTGACGGCATGTTAAGACCATATTGAATTTTTGCGATAGAATTATATTTATCGGACATTCCGGGTACGATTGATTCATATCCAATCATATTGATATATGCAATGGCACGCGCAGAAACAGGTGGTTTGTATCCTTTAGTAAAACGTTCTGCATCCAGAAAGAGCTTATTCCAAGTCATCACTACTGTATTATCCAACTCGGAAGGAGTCTTGTACACAGGAGAAGGATTGGGATCAGGATCTTTGGCGCAATTCGAAAGAACAAATGCAAAGGAAAATAAAAGTAAAAATTTGCCAAGTGTAAGTGGTCTCATACTCATATTTCAATAAATTTAGATATGTTTATAAATCATTCCCGCAAATCTCGCAAATTATAGTTGATTTTCAAAACTTTAACATCTATTAAATAAACAATTTGCAACTTTCTATTTTTTCTAAACAAATTTAAGGACAAAATTGTCCTCAATAATTGATGAATTTAATTTATATCTTTTTTTTACGATTTATGTTATCCTAGAAAGAGCCCTTTTTTCAGCGTGCAAGACGGAATTGCACTAAATATCTTTACCTTTGAAAATACAAGGACAAAATTCCTATAACATGAAGCATAAATTACACAAATCAACATTTTCAATTCTTATACTTTCGATAATCGCGATAATTTTGACCGCTTCTTGGGTAAATAACCCTCCCAACTATAATACGGGTGCACCCGGTGAATTTACGTGTAATGTCTGCCATGCTGCAGATCCAAACCATCCCATCTCTGGCACGTTGGAGATTCTTGACCTGCCCGATACCATACTGCCCCAACAAACATACCGAATCACCATTAGGCTCACGGCACTTTCAGGGCCGGCAGTTTTAGGGGGCTTTCAGTTGACCGCCGTAGCTCAGGATAGGAAGCAATTTGGAGTCTTATCAAGTCCGGGTACAGGGGTTGGAATCGAACAAGAACGCTATAGACAATATGCTGAGCAACAAGGAGGCGGGATATTTAACAATAATATAGTCGAATGGCAAGTAGACTGGACAAGTCCTCAACAAGATGTCACTAGTCAGTCATTTAAGATCTACGCTTCTGCTATTTTAGGAAATAATGATTCCACTCCCGATGGGGATCAAACAGTAATCACTGAAAAATCATATTATTTCAAAAGTTCTTATCTGCCTTTGACAGGCGGTATCAATCATACTGATGTCAGCTGCAGTGGAGGTAAAGATGGATCTGCGACAGTATCAAATAGCGGTGGCTTCACTCCGTATACATACTATTGGTCGAATGGGGATACTCTGGCAGTAATCGACAGCTTAAAGGCCGGATCTTATAGGGTCACAATAACTGATTCCAGAGGTGACAGTATATCGCTTCTGACTACAGTGGGTGAACCACTGCCTGTATTTGGACGTATTATTAAGACTGATATACCTTGTAATTCTTCCGTAGAATCAGAAGCTATAGTAATTCCATCTTCCGGCATTTCTCCATATTCTTTTATCTGGTCTAATGGAGACACAGGCGTGGTGGCTAAATTCAACCATCCCGGTAAGATCTTTGTCACTGTAACTGATGCCAATGGTTGTACTTTTGTCGCCACTTCCAATATATTAAATAAGGATACATTTAAGCTGGAGACAACCCAAATCGTCAACAATAAATGCTACGGTGGAGCTACTGGTTCTGCAACTGTAGCAGCTAATATACCTTTTATAACCTCTTATCTTTGGTCAGATGGACAGATAGGTGCAACTGCAAATAACCTGGCAGCGGGTACCTATACTGTGACGGCCTACTCCACTCTAGGATGCGAAGTAACTAACTCAGTAGTCATTCGGGAACCCTCCCCCATCTCAGTCAAAACTAACCTGTTCATAAACCCCAGTTGTGCCGGAGGGTACAATGGTATGGTTTCAGTTTTTGCTGATGGTGGTGTGCCTCCTTACGGATATAAGTGGGAGGATGGCTCGAAGGATAAGACAAGAACTAACCTGATAGCAGGTGACTATATCGTGACAGTCACCGATGCCTACAGTTGTACAAAAGTAGATACTCTGACACTTACCGATCCTGACACTCTCTTCCTGCTAGTAGAAAGTGTTGGTGAATCAGCACTTCATGCCAAAGATGGACGCGCTGCGGCACTGGTCAGTGGCGGAAATGCACCTTATACTTATCTGTGGTCAAATGGATCCAACTTCAATACTTTACAGGGATTACAACCGGGCTATTATGAGGTTACAGTCACTGATTTCAAAGGATGCAAATTTACAGCTGCAACTTATGTATCTCCTTTCGATTGTGACCTGTTGATATCGAATGTTCAAAAAAGACACCTTCTGTGTAATCAGGACAACAATGGTACAATAGAACTGGAAGTAAGCGGCGGAGTGGCTCCCTATATAGCCAAATGGTCTAACGGGCAGACAGGATTACAAGCCAGTGATCTGGCAGCAGGAGACTTCAAACTTTCTATTACAGATGCAAATGGCTGTGAGGCAATTGGCAATTTTACAATCAATACCCCGCCACCTCTTCTTAAGACGATCAAAATAACTGATGCTACATCGGAATTCTCTTCTGATGGAGAACTAAAGGTAAATGTAGCCGGTGGATCGCCCCCTTATATTATTGAAGTTGATGCTGTAGATACATTCAAAAGTTATTCAGGTATAGTGACCTTTAAAAATTTATTCAATGGATTGCACTCTTATACTATCACTGATGTAAATGGCTGTAAAACAAGTGAGTTCTTTATCATAAATATAGTTGGATGCTTACTGAAACCTACACAAGTGATTATTCAAGATGTAAAATGTAAAGGTGATACTACCGGAGGTATTTGCCTCTCTGCAGGCAATGCAAGAGGTCCGGTGACGATTGTATGGGATGACGAAACTAATGAAAACTGTATTGTCAATAAGGCCAAGGGCAAATATTCAGTCTACCTCTCAGATTCATTGGGCTGCCAAAGTCTGGATACATTCACTATTAGGGAGCCACAGGCATTGACTGTGAGTAGCCTGCATATAGATACTCCGCACGTTAATCTTTTAGATGGTTCCATCAGTCTCATCATATCAGGAGGAGTGCAACCATATGATATTGAATGGACCAAAGATGGTGTTCCATTCTCGGGACCTCTTACTAGCTTATCTGCAGGAAAATACCATTTCAAAGTGACAGATGATAATGGATGTATACTTATAGGTGACACCATCAATCTCGTGGGTAAAACTAGCAGTATTCGGAAGATAAACGTCGTCTCGGGAAGAGTATATCCCATTCCGGCAAATGACCAATTCTATCTGGAGTGGCCGACAGAATCATCGATTGAGAATTCTTACCTCATCGATATGCAAGGCAGACGGATAGTCATTCCTTTCCAAATAGCGGAAAAGCAATTGGTATTTGATGCTAAAGCGTTAAAAAATGGAATTTATTTCATCGTGATTATGACAAAACATGAACTGGTGCGCGGTAAAGTAATGATCCTAAAATAAAGAATTAAGCACCATAGCAGATGACCTATGAAGAAAGTCAAATGCTACGGTGTAAAATCCACCTGATGCTTTGCCAGTAAAGAGTACAAAAATACAAATCCCAGGACTCCCATTGATGTTTCAAAAGTGGGCTCGAAAAACAATGTCACCAGGAATAAGGTAATCATCAAAAGCAGAAGCTTATTTTGTCTAGTTCTATTTATAAAGAAGGGAAAAAAATAACCCGGTATAAAAAATAGCAAACTCACTATTCCACCACATACGGCAGTATATAAAAATTGATTGTGCGGAATTTTCACTGGTAGTCGACGCCCTTCAGCAACAGCATTTTTTTCAATTTCAATTACCACATCACCCGCTCCTACCCCGGTCATCAAATTATTTTTAAATATTTCCACTCCATTCTTAAATGCAATTATTCGGTCAGAATCAGAATAATGCGCACCGGTGGTACTATCTAACTGACTCAAGTCCCACCTCATATAGTCAATTTTAGCCCGCACGGTAGGAATCAATAAAAAGGCTAATAAAGCTAATACGGTCAGGCCCAGCAACATTTTAATTACCTTTCCATCTTCCCTGAAGCGCATAAAATGGATAAGTACAATAAGTACTCCCAGCCCTAAAATCAACCACCCTGTGCGTACACTAAGAAAAATCGTCCCCAAAGTGATCAGAAGAGCATAAATTATCCATTCCTTCCCAGCTGACTTATTCTTTAGCCAGTATATAACACATCCAATACCAGTGAAGGCGATCATCATACTCAATCGGATATGATTGACAGGTAGCGGTATAGGTTGTCCAGCACTCATGCCCAATCGGATACTTTCATAATCCTGTATGAATGAGATTAAAATAACAGTAAGCGTTAGAACCGCACCTAAGGCGGCAAATCGCAACCATTGAACATAGCGGCTAGTCTCAAAGACAGGAGAACAGAACACAATCAAAGGAATTAAAAAGAATCCCAGATTTACCCTTAGTCTCACCAGAGCAAGACCTATATCATCTGATCCATAAAGTGATGTCAATACAGAAACAGGAATGAGGAGTATAAAAAGGAAATACAGATTACGAGCTACTTTTTCTTTTGCAGTCCTATAATGAAGGATTAACTGGATCAAACTGGCGGATCCCATCATAATCATTCCAAGGGAAATCGTAAAAATGCTCGAGTAGAAACCACAGATAGTAAGGAAAACACCACTATTGAATCCCCATCTTGCCAATCTATCAAATGAGGAAAAATTGTGTCGAAGAAACCCAGAGACTCCTACTAAACTGTTCAATTATGCGAGATTAGGTACATCATTTGATAAAAATCTGATCAGTAAAAAACCAGGCTTGGGCCCCCGGAATCTTAAACCATTCGGGTGTAGTCTTTAAAGCTTCAACCCTAATCTTAAGGCATCTTATCATCAATGTCTTCTTGCGTCTAATCTTTTTATAATATAATTTCCCCAGTTTATCAATAATGTGACTATCAATATCTAAAGAGTAATGTCTCTTAGCCAGTGAATTTGTTTCCTGCTTGTCAGAATAAGCTATAGATCCAATTTCGATCATATTTTGAAAGTCATTACCAATAGAATAGGTAACTTTTACAGGAAAGAAAATCCATGAGGTTATATCCTGTAAAGTCGAAAGAGAAATAGTATTGAGCGTCCTGCGGGCACCAAAATTTATTAGAAATTCTACATCAGTCCCTTGATAACCCAGATATTGGGCATCTCTGTAATCAAGCGAAGCAGTATCACCAGAGATTAGTCCCTCTGGACCATAGGCATTATACTTAGAATCAGGAGAGGGGATTGAAACAACAGTCTGAATCTGTGAATATAAAGTCACCATTTGTTCAGAAAGAGAGCTAAACTGACCATTCTTTCGTGTTACAGCTTTGACATTATAAGTGCCGGGCTCTTCAATGACTATTTGTCGTTTGTACTCTTTTCCAAATTTCAGCGGATCATCTCCATTAATGGTGTAAAGAATTTCTTCATTTGTATTGGAGAAGAAATCAATACCCAATTTATTTTCAAAATTAAACCGGGACACGATGATGTCCGGCCTGCTTAAAAATATACTAGTCCCTCCTATGGAGTCCGACTTGAGTATAGGAATATGCAGAACACCCTTCTGGGGATTAAAGCATTTCCCATTTACAAATCCATTTAGAGTATAATAAAATGATTCAGGTGAATAAACAGGGTAGGGCTTAAAGTCGTGTTGTATCGAATCGCCATATATGATCAACGGTATGCTGTTGTATTGCTCTAATACAGCGGGTTTGTGTGCGAATTCTCCATTCCCTGTAATACATATTGTGAGATTGTTCCACTTTTCCCTTTCCTGGTAATTCTTAAAAATGAGACCAAGTAAGCTGTCAATGGTGGTCAGGTAATCAATCTGATATCGCTGCAAATACTTGAGCGTCTTGGGGATAGGTCGAAATCTGATATAAGTAAAGGTTTCATTAGTTCGTGCACTTATGAAATTACTTACTAATGATTCATTTGATCTGGAGATAATCCGTTGCGTAAAAAAGCTCCTAGTGAGCGTATCAGGATTCAGCCCTACCATGTAGAGATCGGACTTCATGCTACGGGTAGAATCAAGACATCGTAGAAGATCAAACATCATTTTCCGACGTGTTCTCTTCAACAGAGCAGAAGTGGCAACTGCTGTAGTATCAGCCAATGTTTCGAGTGAGGTGACAAATCCCTTATCGATCAACACATTTAAATTGGGTGTGTAAGCTCGCTCTAAATTTTCAAAACTAAGTCCACCGATCTCGACAATCACGACCCGCTTTTCTTCATTTTGCGCCCATAGGCTCAATGAGAAAAGTAATTGAACGACTATAAATAAAAATTTTGGAAAGTACCTCACACTTTAAATATATTAAACTTCTTTTAATTTCTTTTTCAATGCAATAACCTCATCTCGGTATTGTGCCGCAGAAATAAAGTCCAGATCTTTAGCAGCTTCCTTCATTCTCTTTTCAGTCTGTAGTATCATTTGATCTATTTGCTCTCTATTCATCATACCAATGATGGGATCTGCAGCCAGGTCAGGCTCTGAAGGCTCTACATAATAGTGCTTATCTGTACTACCCCTGACATCCAGAATACTCTGACGAGAGAGAATTTCCTCCCTGGTCTTGGCCAAAGTCATTGGTGTAATATTATGTTCTAAATTATAAGCCATCTGAACTTCCCTGCGACGATTAGTCTCATCTATGGTGGTTTGCATTGAATCAGTTATTTTATCTGCATAGAATATGACGAGTCCGTTCGCATTCCTGGCGGCGCGACCCGCTGTCTGTGTGAGTGAGCGTGGATTACGAAGAAATCCTTCCTTATCGGCATCAATCACGGCCACTAGAGAAACCTCAGGAAGATCGAGACCCTCGCGTAATAAATTTACACCTACAAGGACATCAAACTCACCGATCCTAAGATCACGCAATATCTCAACCCGCTCGAGTGTGTGGACTTCAGAATGGATATAGCGTGTACGAATGTTGAGATTTTGGAAGTAACGAGCCAATTCCTCTGCCATCCGCTTGGTTAGTGTAGTAACTAGCACCCGCTCATTTGCTTCAATTCGAAGGGCCACCTCTTCCATCAGATCATCTATCTGATTGATACTTGGGCGCACTTCAATAGGTGGATCAAGAAGACCTGTGGGCCGGATAAGTTGCTCTACTACTTCTCCCTGAGTCAGATCCAGCTCATAGTCACCAGGAGTAGCGGAGACATAAACTACCTGATTAATCATCTGCTCAAATTCATTGAAGTTCAGTGGACGATTATCCATAGCGGACGGCAGTCTAAATCCATAGTTGACCAGATTGGTCTTCCGGGCTCTATCCCCACCCCACATACCCCTCACTTGGGGTATAGTGACATGGCTCTCATCAATTATCATCAGGTAATCCTTGGGGAAATAATCTAACAAACAAAAGGGTCTGGTACCAGGTAACCGTCCGTCAAAAAAACGAGAATAATTCTCTATACCATTACAGTAACCAAGTTCTCTGATCATCTCCAGATCAAATTGGGTTCGCTCATTGACTCGCTTCGCTTCAATATACTTACCCTCAGACTCCAAAAAGCTCTCATGCTCTGTCAATTCATGCTCTATATTGCGAATAATACCGTGGATCTTATCTTTCTGTGCTACATATAGAGTAGCAGGAAAAATTGCTGTATTATCTACCTTAGATATAGTCTTCCCACTTTCTATTTCCAGAGATTCTATCTCTTCTATCTCATCACCAAAAAATTGGACTCGAAGCCCATGGTTAAAGTAGGGCAGATTGATATCTACCACATCTCCTCGTACTCTAAAATTCCCCCGCCCCAGCATGGCTTCGCTGCGTGAATACAAGCTGTCAACAAGATTTCTCAGAAAAGTATTCCTGCTTATCTTCATACCCTGGTGGATACGAATGATACTATTGGCAAATGCCTCCGGATTGCCCATACCATATATGCAGGATACTGAAGCTACTATGATGATATCACGCCTGCCTGATAAAAGTGATGATGTAGCCCTAAGTCTCAACTTATCTACTTCCTCATTGATCTGAAGGTCTTTTTCTATAAAAGTGTCTGTTACAGCCAAATATGCTTCCGGCTGATAATAATCGTAATAAGAAACGAAATATTCTACTGCATTGTCGGGGAAAAAATCCCTGAACTCCCCATACAATTGGGCAGTAAGCGTCTTATTGTGAGTTAAAACTAGCGTGGGCTTGTTCAATTGGCTTATCACATTGGCCATGGTAAATGTCTTTCCAGACCCGGTGACACCCAGCAATACTTGATTCCGTTCAAGATCTTGAATCCCCTTCACCAACTTCTTGATGGCTTCGGGTTGATCTCCGGTTGGTTCAAAATTGGATTCTAAATGGAAGTCCATCTCAGATTATTTCGACTGAGAATTATTCAATTTGGCCAATACTTCTTTGGTAATATCGAGTTTAGTATTCGTCAATAAGATATTCCCATTTTCCGCATAACCCATGATATAGTCCGCATTATATTGCTTTAGAAATACCTTCAATTCTTTTTTCACCAAACTGTTGAGTTCTTCTTGCATCTTACCGGTCTTTGTAATCAAGTCAGAGGACAACTTTTCCTGCTGCGCCATGATAGCTTGTTGCTGTTGGCCCAATTTTTGTTCGGCAACCTGAGCCTCTTGGGCAGTCAATTCACCGGCCTGTGCCTTCTTCTGATAAGCCATGATCTGTGATTCTAAAGCTGCGCCTTTGGACTTAAGCGTAGCTTCTGCTTGTGCCTGCTGCTTTTCTAAAGCGGCCTTCTGCCTTTTTATATAGCTAAATTTCTGATTGATAGTGTCGATATTTACATACAGAATGACTCCGGGCTGAGTTGAAGTGGGCTTAGGTTCTGCAGCCAATATAACACTATCTCTTGAAGTCTTGACTGATGGAACCTCTACGGTACTCTTCTTAACATTAAAATGCAAGAAATATAATATACCTACCGCCAAAACCATCAACACATTAAATATAATCTGACTTTTTTTCATTGTCTTTTTTTGGTAAAAATAGATATTTAAACCTTACCTGAAGATCAGTATTAGCTTAGATAGTCGCACAAAAGCATATGTTTATCTATTAATGTCACAGCATAATAACGATTTGAGTTATTTTTATTGCAGAAATGTTGAAAGAAACTTTAAAAGACAGATTCTTAATACTCTATAACGTATTGACCTCCAGGGCATTTTATCATGTTGCCTTCTGGACAGGACTCTTCTTCTTATTATTTCTGATAGACAGGCCTAGTAAAGATATCAGCTTATTTTCCGCAGTCGAATTACTTCAGATAGGCTGCTTTATGTTGGTGGTCTACAGTAATATTAATTATTTGGTTCCCAAATACCTGAGTCAGAATAAAGTCCTCACCTATTTTATCTACCTCTTGTGTGTCACACTAATAGTGACCCTGCTCAGGGTAACAATACAGTACTGGCTTCTCAACAATCAGCAAGAGTTGCAACATAAATTAGTGTATGAAGATCAGATCTTCATCTATTTACTACACTTCTTCATAGGCATAGCATCTACTGCCTTTGTAATTAGTTCACGCTGGATAAAAACTGAAAGAGAAAAAAGAGAGATAAAATCTCAACAAGTTGAATCTGAATTGAAGTTTTTAAAATCACAGATCAATCCTCATTTCCTTTTTAACATCCTCAATAGCTTATATGCGCTTACCATTAAGAAATCAGATCAGGCGCCCGAACTAGTAATAAAGCTAAGTGAAATGATGCGCTATATGCTCTATGAATGCAATGAAAAAATAGTACCACTGGATAAAGAAATTAATTATTTGAAAAACTACCTAGATCTGGAGAAAATCCGAATCGGCAGCAAGATGGATATCAAAATAGAAATAGAAGGTGATCCGTCAGATAAGTTTATCTCACCATTGATCTTTGTAAATTTTGTGGAAAACAGTTTCAAGCATGGAGGAAAGGCATACACTGATGGGCAGGGATTTGTCTATCTCCATATTGTTATAACTGAAAATGAAATCGATTTTCAACTGAAAAACTCAAAAGCAGTAATGAATCAAAATTCACCCGATAAATTGCGAATAGGTGGGATCGGTATAAAAAATGTAAAAGAGAGATTAGCTCTTCTCTATCCAAAATCCCATATACTATTACTAAAAGAAGAACCTGATAATTACACCGTAAATCTGAAGATTTCTTTAAACCAATAAATTTAATTAAAATGATCAAAGTTATTATTGTAGATGATGAGCCGTTGGCACTGGATATCTTGGAAACCTATATTGAACAGTTTCCCGAATTGCAGTTAATATGTCGATGTGAGAGTGCTAATGATGCAAAAAGAGCTCTAGAAGAACAGCGCATCGATCTGATGTTTCTCGACATCCAAATGCCTGAAATGACCGGAGTTGATTTCTTGAAAAGCTTGGAAGAACCTCCTCTGACCATTTTGTGTACTGCTTACCCTAATTTTGCAGTGGAAGGATTTGAATTAAACGCAGTAGACTATTTATTAAAGCCGGTATCACTAGAAAGATTTCAAAAGGCTATTCAGAAGGCAACCGAATTACTAAACGTAAAATCAGATAATAAACAGATAGATAAATTAAAAGACGCAGATTATTTCTTTGTGAAAGCAGACAAGAAACTAATTAAAGTAAATTATGAAAACATCTTGTACATAGAAGGTCTGAAAGATTATGTAATTATTCGTACTGACCAATCTAAAATCATCACACTTCAAACTATGAAAAGCCTTGAGGAAAAATTGCCTGATACTAAGTTCATCCGTATCCATAGATCATTTATAGTTTCTGTAGATAAGATTAATGCTGTAATAGGCAATATGATCGAAGTAATTGAGAAGGGTCAATCAAAATTAATACCCATAGGCAAAAATTACAGAGATGAATTGACCGAAATTGTGAATCAAAATAAATTATAAACTCACAAAAAGTAGAGATGGCAAGTATATCAATCACGACAATAGATTTCCTAATCGAGCTCAGTGTCAACAATAATAGGGCTTGGTTCGAAGCACACAAAGAAGAATATACAGCGGCCAGGGAAAATGTAATCGAACTGACAGCAGATATTATCAAGAGACTCTCACTTATAGATAGCTCTGTAGCAGATCTGGAGCCTTCAAAGTGTTTATTTCGTATATATAGAGATGTGCGCTTCTCAAAGGACAAATCTCCATACAAGAATCATTTTGGAGTTCAACTGGGAGACATGAAGAAAAATCCACGACGTTCAGCATATTATATCCATATCACTCCTGAGTATTCTTTTCTGGCCGGAGGAATGTATAATCCGGATACTGCTATGCTTGCTGCATTCAGGAATAAAATCAGTCGTGACGGAGTTGAATTTCTCCAGATTATAAATGAGCCAACATTTCAAGAGTACTTTACCGTTTCAGGTGAAAAGCTGGTAAATATTCCA
>Ga0073902_10001378_pt1 | contig 13156 bp, 7 predicted proteins | sample KloWWTmeKNB19Kit_FD_66667 | JGI IMG/M metagenome (GOLD analysis project Ga0073902, IMG submission 66667) | Active sludge microbial communities from Klosterneuburg, Austria, studying microevolution and ecology of nitrifiers - Klosterneuburg... | ecosystem: Engineered > WWTP > Aerobic digester >...
ATTCTGAATTATAAAACTATTCCTCCAATTTATTTTCCATTTTCATAAGTAAAGTATAAGCACCTTTGAGAACAATATTTTTTTTGGCAAACAACTCATAATTCTTTATTTCGACCATACCTTTCTCTTGAATTCCGATCTCAGCTTCTAACCTCTGGTATTGATTTTTTCCAGTCTCAACAAAGAGGTAATTTTTAGTGCCGTAAGATACAACAGCTCCTTCTGGAATAATATAAGCTGAATTGGCGTTGGTTTCAATTTCTGCATTCATATACATTCCAGGCAACAGAGATTTATCTTTTGTAAGAAAATTGCAAAGTACTGAACTTGCTCCATCAGATGTAATGTCTTTATTGATGAGCATAATTTTACCAGGGTATTTTTTCTCAAGATTATAATTGTTAAAAGCATAAATATTTTGGCCTATGGAAATTTTGTTCATATCTTTTTCAAATACCTTTAAAACCAGATGATAGTCTGATGGATTAATTAGTTCAAAAATAATGTCTTCTGGGTTCACATACTTTCCAATGTTCATATTTACTTTAGAAACATAACCGTTTATGGGTGAAAAAATTCCAATGTTTTTGGAAATGGTATTTTCTGTAAGACTGCTTGGGTTGATATTTATAAGTTTTAATTTTTCAGCCATTGCATTTAAAGCAACTTTAAGTTGCCCGAATTCCAATTGAGTTTGTTCAAATATTTTATCACTGGTTGCTTTGGTTTCATTCAAATCTTTTTGACGTTTATATTCAGATTCCAAATATTTTAATTTTAGTTTAGTGCTTAGGTATTCTTGCTGTAGTTGTATATACTGTTGATCTTCCATGGTTGCAATTCTCTCCCCTTTACTAACTTTCATTCCAGGCATTAATTTAGTATGACTCAGAAATCCCCCCAGCGGCATACTTACAGAAAATATATTTTGAGGAGGAACCTGAATATGACCGGTTAAATTAAGTACAGATGATATATTTTTTAATTCCAGTGTCCCCACTTCAATTTTTGTAGTATTATTTTGTTCTTCAGTCAATTCAATACTATTAAAATCAGGTTCAATTGCTTTTTGCTCAAGAGTGCTCTTTTCTTTTGTCCCACAAGCACCGAGGATAAATACGAATGTAAGTGAAAATATATTTTTCATTTTATTAATTGATTGAATTTAAGTAATTGATTTCTATAATACTTTCATTTAATTCCTTGACAGCATTGAGATAATCATTTTGCACAGCAATAATTTGATTAATGGACATGACCCACTCTAAATAATTTATATCCCCTTTAGTTAGCTGATCATTGATTGTTTGTGTTAATATGTTTGAATTTTGTATTGCAAATTGCTCAAAATATTCTACTGATGACCTTTTGTTTGTATAATCAATCATTGAGTTCGTCCTACTGTTTTGAAGTAATTGCATTTGTTCTTCCTTGGAGATATTCGCTATTTGTTCATTCAACTGAAAGGCATTTATCCTAGCTTTCTGTGCTTTTGATGAAATGGGAATTCCAATTCCTACCTGAACCGAATTAAATCTTTTAGAAGATGTGTATAAAACATTGTCGGCTCCTGTTCCTCTCATGCTCATGTTTGAATAACCAAGATTCAGTACAGGCAGCATTTTTGATTTTTCCAATTGGGTCATTTGAGTTGCTAGTAAAATTTTTTGGTCTGCTAAATTCATTATGGGGTGTTGACTGTTTTTTATTTCAGTAAGAATGGGGGGGGGCTCAAGTTTTATATCTTTATATTCAGGTTCAAAATCAATAGGTGAATTCATCATTACTTTAAGGTTGTTTTTTATAGTTAAAAGATTTTGCTGAATATTTTTTTTCTGAAGTTGAATATTGCCAAGAATGATCTCGTAGGTAGTTTTTTCCATGATATTGCTTTCCCCTTTTTGATAGCGAAGTCTGGCTTTTTCCATTAAGATTGTGAAGATGCTATCCGATTTATTCAGATTTTTTTCTTTTTCTTTTAGTATGATTAAATTGGAAAAGTGAAGCATAATCATTTTTTTAATGTCTGCTTCCTTCAGACTCAAATTTGCAATTTCGGTCTGATATTCCTTTTCCAGCAATTTTTTTTGTCTTTTATAAACAGTCGGCAGATTAAATGATTGATTAATACCGAAGGCAAAATCTGTGTAAACGCTGTTTATCTGACCTAGTTCAGATGACAGGTTTGTCATGGGAATGTCATAAGCAGACTTTATCATTTCCTTTTTGAACGCTTTGGTGGCTTCAATTGATTTAAGGCTCAGATTGTGTTTGAGTGCCTGGTCAACAATTTCATCCAGGGTGAGTAACTTTTGGGAAAAGACATTTATTGATGTACTCAGAATCAGAATTATAATCGTTGTAATTGAATGTTTGCCAGGTTTCATTTTTGAATTTTTTTCGAAGATTACATAAAGAACCGGGAGGACAAAAAGTGTTAAAAAGGTAGCTACAATTAATCCTCCAATAACTACTGTGGCAAGGGGGCGTTGTACCTCCGCCCCGGCTCCGTCGCTCAAGGCCATCGGTAAAAAGCCTAGTGAGGCCACCATGGCTGTCATTAGCACGGGTCTTAGTCTCACCTTGGAGCCCATAATTACAATGCGATGAAGGTCTTTTAATCCAGATTCTTTTTGTCTGTTAAATTCTGCAATAAGGACAATTCCATTGAGAACAGCTACGCCAAATAATGCAATAAATCCTACACCTGCACTGATGCTAAAGGGCATCCCTCGGAGTGACAAAAACAAAATTCCTCCTATAGCAGAGAGCGGAATGGCGGTATAAATAAGTAAGCTATGTCTGATTGAATTAAATGCAAAGAAAAGTAAAATAAAAATCATAATCAGCGATACCGGTACGGCTACGCTCAGTCTCTTTTTAGCCGCAATTAAATTTTCAAACGCACCTCCGTAAGTTACATAATAGCCTGGTGGGAGTTTTAAATTTTCTTCCACTTTTTGTTTCAACTCATCAACTATACTTTGAATGTCTCGTCCGGATACATTGAATCCGACCACTATTCTGCGTTTTGCATCTTCACGTTGAATCTGATTAGGGCCATTTTTGATTTCCACTTTAGCAAGTAGATTAAGTGGAATGTTTTGACCATCGGGTGTTGGAATGATTAGATTTCTGACATCATCCAAATTTTTCCTTTGATCAAGATTCAGCCTTACCACAAGTTCAAATCTTTTTTCACCCTCATAAATCTGTCCGGCCGATTGACCAGCAAAAGCGGTATTGATTACATTATTTATGTCTTTGATATTTAGTTTGTACTGTGCCACAGCGGCTCTGTCGTAATTGATAATGATTTGGGGTATTCCGGATATCGGTTCTATATATAGATTTTCACTACCATTTACCGCATTTACCAAACCTCCCATTTTTTCAGCATAGCTGGAAAGTGTGTCCAAATCTTCTCCAAAAATTTTACATACAACGTCTTGTCTTGCTCCGGTCATTAGTTCGTTAAATCTCATTTGAACAGGATATTGAAAACTTGCGGTGATTCCCGGAACATTTTCCAAGGATTGAGCCATTTTTTCTGCCAATTCATCAAAAGTTTTAGCAGATGTCCATTTTTTTTTGTCTTTAAGTATGACCATCATGTCACTCGCTTCCATTGGCATTGGGTCGGTTGGTACTTCTCCACTCCCAATCTTGGTCACCACTTTTTCTACTTCAGGAAAATTAGTGATCAATACATGAGCTGCTTTTTGCGTATGTTCGATGGTAGTTTTCAGGTTGCTGCCTGTAAGTACTCTGGTGTCAACAGCAAAATCACCTTCTTCCAATGCCGGAATAAATTCTCCTCCCAACATACTCAATCGGACAATGGCCAATGCAAATAAAGTGAAAGCAATCAACAGAACAGTTTTGGGAAACATTAAAATTTTAGAAAGTAAATTTTGATAAAACTTTTCAATTCGAAACATAATTTTATCCGAAATATTCGGTGTATGTTTTAAATTTTTACTCAACACCAAGGCACTCATCATGGGAATATAAGTTAGTGAAAGCAGAAAAGCCCCTGCCAAGGCAAAAGCAACTGTTTGAGCCATGGGTTTGAACATTTTGCCTTCAATGCCTTCGAGCGTAAATATTGGAAGGTACACTATCAAAATTATAATCTGGCCAAAGACTGCGCTGTTCATCATTTTTGAGGCTGAAGATTTTACATTACTATCCATTTCACCTTGTGTAAGTCTGTTAAGGTGGACAAAACTTTTACTATGAGTAAGTTGGTGCATAACAGCTTCTACTATGATAACGGCACCATCTACAATCAGACCAAAATCCAAAGCGCCGAGACTCATTAAATTGCCGCTGACCCCGAAAGTATTCATCAGAATAACAGCAAAAAGCATGGCCAGTGGGATCACGGATGCGACCAGAATGCCAGCACGAAAGTTTCCAAGAAACAGTACAAGAATGAATACAACGATCAAAGCACCTTCCAGAAGATTTTTTTCAACGGTACTGATTGCGTTGTTGACCATTTTTGTGCGGTCTAAAAACGGTTCGATAACAACTCCTGTAGGTAGTGTTTTTTGGATTTGAATGATACGTTCTTTTACATTTTTTATGACCTCACTGCTGTTGGCCCCTTTAAGCATCATGACGATGGCTCCGGAGACTTCACCTTGATCATTCAGACACATTGCACCATATCGAGTGGCGAAACCAATGTTAATGTCAGCGACGTCTCTTAAAAAAATCGGTGTACCTAATTCTGAAGTTTTTATTAAGATACTTTGAATATCTTCTTTCCTGCTAAGGATTCCTTCACTTCGAATGTACAATACAGCAGGTCCCTTCTCAATATAGGCACCTCCAGTATTTTGGTTGTTGTCTTCAAGGGCACTAAATACTTCTTGAAGGGTTATATGATAAGCCTGTAATTTATCGGGGTGAACAGAAATCTCATATTGTTTGAGATTGCCGCCAAAACTACTCACTTCAGCGACACCTTTCACACCTAATAATTGTCTTCGCACGATCCAGTCTTGGATAGTCCTCAACTCAGTGGCATCATATTTTTTTTCAAATCCTTTTTCAGGCCGCACCACGTATTGATAGATTTCTCCTAATCCTGTGCTGATAGGCCCCAATTCAGGAGTTCCGATACCTTGAGGAATTTGTGACTGGACTTGTTGAAGACGTTCTGCCACCTGTTGGCGGGCCCAATATATATCAGTAGCATCATCAAACACAACAGTTACCAAAGACAATCCGAATCGGGAAAAACTTCGTATTTCTTTAAGGCCATTTATATTGCTGTTGGCTTGTTCAATTGGATATGTGACGAGTCTTTCAATGTCAGTAGCACCAAAAGAAGGGGCAATTGTAATTACCTGTACTTGATTATTAGTAATATCAGGTACAGCATCAATTGGCAATTTGGTCACCTGATACAAACCATAAACAATCAATATGATAGTAAACAGCCCAATCAGGAGTTTATTTTTTATGGAAAATTCAATGATATGGTTGAGCATGCATTTTGTTTTAAGTTCAATTAATTGAAGACAGGCATCTTTTCGCAAAGGATAATTAGTTTAAATCTAATTATTTATTTTCAATCTATATCCTTTAAGCTACAAAAGACCTATCGTTTACTAACTTATGAAATGGTTAGAATTTCAATATTAAAATCTAAAGTATAAATTGATCTGTTTAGTACCGATTGTGGTATGGCATTTATATTTAACAATACCACTTGTTTGTAAGGTAATTTTCAAAGAAGGGAAATTAAATCTTTTACTTAGAAGAAAACCCTACCTAACTACAAACAGTTGGGTTAAATACTTATAAATTAATACTTCAGCAGGAAATGATTTAACAGTATTCTCTGCATGCCATGCGTGGGGGTTGCCAAATATTAGAAAGTAGGCTGGCATGAATAAAATTATTTTTGTAGGCAATGATACCGTTATTTTCATTTAGATCTATACAAGTAATCTCTTTGGTAACATACGAAATCGGCAACGCCAATAAATCAAAGGAGATTAAGTTTATATTCGATTTAAAAGGAAGATTCATATCCTTTTCAAAGTCAGAATCAATGGTTTTGGAATTGGCATAATGGATGGAAAAAAATTCCCATAAATTAATTCTAGGGTCAAGGTGGTTATGTTCCAAAAAATGCTCAATCAAGGCTGAAACTCTTAAAATTTGAACGAATTCAGTCTTGCCCAAGAGAAATATACACAAAAATGATATAGCAACTATTCTTTTCACCGGCTACAAAGATACTCCTATGTTTTATTAAAAAAACGAAATATATTGGAAATAGTTCTAAAGCAGGTAGGCAATTTACAAAAGTTCATAATATTATGATTTTAGTCGGGCACTTGAAATTTCATTTTGGCTTACCTGAATGCATCCAAGAGTTATCCTTTGATTACTATTTTGCCTGTCTTGCAAAAATCTTTGCCATATATTTTCCAAAGAAGCATGCCTGATCCGGAAAGAAGAGCGGGAAAAGAAATTGTTTGTTCGGTATGAAAATTGTCCAGGTTCTGGCTGTATAGAATTTGGCCTTGCAGACTAAGTATAATTAATTTTAGAGCGCCTGAATAATTATTTGGTTTAATTTTAAGTAGCAAGTTTTCCCGGGAAGAAGGATTGTTGAAGTAAAGGAAATCTGTCAGATCGCTGCTAATATTTCCTATTCCAACTGGAGCAGTGCTTAATACAGGCACTTGATAAAAGCTTAAAGCACCAATATTCCGGGAATTGGTAATGTATGGCCCCTGAAATATAGTCGAAGAATTGTGGTAATATATTTCAGGTAGGTAGGTTAAAAAATTTCCACCAGCTCCAGTTTTAAGATCCAGAAGTACGGTGTCTTTTTGAGCGCTTATGTTGTTAATTACGAAAGGTAAACCGTCCAGGTAGAAATAGTCTATTAACCTAATGTTGACATTGCTAATTACTGTGTCACTAGGAATAATAAATTCTTGAATTCCCGGTTCGAATACCAAATTGATTCTGTTTTTGGAGGGTGTTGTGTAATAAGCATATTTGAGATTTGGGGCTGTCATGTCAGGAAGCTCCGGTCCATTGTAAAAATCCTTTTCCACTAATGGACTGAGCCATTCCGCCAGAGCTCTATAACCATCAACTGAATAATGACATCCATCATGTCCAGGTAAGCCATTGGTGCTCATTACTGTGATGTCAGGGAAAGATTTTGGAAGGTTGCGTTGTATTTCTCTTACACCACTGTTGTCACCCGTGCCACAACCGTGGTGAATTTGCATCACATAGATTTTTTTTAACAGGGGGAGGTCATTTTTCCAATCCTGATAAAGAGATTTAAAATTTTCAAAATATTGAGGGGTCGCATTGCTTTCACCCTGATACCAACATAGGAATTTTACTTTAGGACCAAGTTTTGATTGGTTGATGCGATAAAGAAAACTGCCATAAATTGAATTGGGTTCTGCAGGATTAGAATCATTTCGTTGATGCTGCTGAATACTGGTTCCTCCCACACCACCATTGATTACACAGACAGGCACTTTATGCTTTTTTACAATGTTTTTCGCAAGTTGCATTCCCCATGCCCCGATATCTGGCCCGCCTCCATACCCGGAAGCACTCGCAGGAGTAAAGAAAGTGTCTTTTTTATTTTGTGAATAATTGAGCCCAAATGTTTTAACAAACGGATCAGAATCATTGGAACCTCCAAAAATAGAATTAGATTGGCCATTGATTAAAAAGACATCACCACATAAGAGATGATTCCGAATAAATAAGGAACTGTCACCAGAAGCAGAATGCGCAGTTAATTCCATCCTGTAATCTAAAAGTCCTGATTTAAGAACCGGAGAAAATTGGTATAAAGCTTTTTGATTACTGAAATAAATTGCGGTTGAAAGATTAGAAATTAATTGATCATTTTGATATAATTTTAGGAAAACAGAATCAAACTTTGAATCGAAAATATAACCTTTCACTTCAAAATTGCATAAATCGTTTTGATCTCGGGCAAAAAAATGATGATTCCCTGGCACCGACAGGATACTAGAGTCGAGGATGGGAGGGCCCGGGATCTTGTATTCTGCCATTAGCTTTTTCTGAATAGAATCTCTCGTATTGGTAGGCAGTAATCCGGGAAATAAAATAATAGTACCAATCGAACCATTATAAAAATAGGATCTGTTGTATGCGCCAATGAATATGGTGGAATCTATATTCGAAGGGCAGAATGCTGAGTCTGCGAATTGAGCGTTTATATAAAAAGTACCTCGTTGAGTGCTTTGATTGTATTCAGCTATTACCAATGCAGGTTCTAATCCAGGATCAATAGTTGATATCACCTGGCTGTTAAAATTTCCCTGATGCAACATTTGAGGTTTTGTATTTCCACCAAGCCAAAGTGTTCGGTTTGCACCACCGATTAAATTATATGAAGGGGCCTCTGTTTTAATTATGAGAAATAAGGTGTAGTCTTTTAAAACAGGGAAAACGGAGGGAAAATCCATGTATGAACTTTTTCCGTTTAATTGAATGGAAGGCAATCCATTTATTCCGTTTTTAATAAATTTAGGTCTGGCGTTTGGAATATTTTGAACAGCCTGATTCCCTGATACATTATCCTTCCAAGAAACAACGCTGCTATCTGGCCCAAGTGTGATACCTGAGCCGGCATTCAGGAATAATATTGGGGTGTGGCTTTGTTGACCAATTAAAATTATATTAAAAAAGAATATGAATACAAGTATTGGTAAATTCAAAATGCGGTTAGTGAACCAAATGATATCAATTATTTTCATTGTCTAAGAATAAGATTTCATTCTATTCTTGTTGTTATTTATTAAGCAGGAGGACATCAACAATTATAGGAATCAATTTTGTGAGAGATTTTGTTAAAATTAATTCTTTCTAGACTTACATTTTGAATATTTACAGCTTCTAAAATTTTAGTAATTGATTCAATTCAGGATTATTTAGGCATTATCATTCTCTCTGTGTTATTGAAAAATGGAATCTGCAATTGCAGATTCCATTTTATAATTTTTATTTTAATTTTTCTTGTCTGGAGTAGAGCTTACGTTCATATCTCTAATGCAAACATATTTCCCATCACGTTTTTGAAACACAGACATGTAATGTCCTTTTTTAGTTTCAGTGCCTGCAGAGTCCAACCGAGTCCAAGAGCCGATTTCTACTGCCATGTTTCCTTCCGCGAAGATATCTACCACTTTGTAAACGTTGGAATTATTGGTGCTGTCTTTGGCAATATCCTCAGCAATTTTTGCCTGAATGGCAGCCTTGCCTGAAACAGGTTCTGAATTCCTTCCATAACTAATGGCATCATCGCTGTAATAGGCAGCCACTGCAGCGGCATCTTTGGCTTTTTCACCAGCCGCAAAAGCATCTTCCATTTTTTGGATGTCCATTTTTAGTGCATCCATGTCAATCGGCTTTGGTGCCTCTGCAGGTTTTGCACATGAATTGAGAAATAGGGCAATTCCTCCAGCTAGAATGGACAATTGTTGGTTAACTTTCATTTTAATTTGTTTTGTTTGATTAAATAATTTTGCAATTTAGTTATATTTTTAGAATTGTGTAATAAGTATCACTGGAATATTACTTCCCTGAATCGAATTTATAAAAATCCGGAATTAACCTGCTGTATTCGTCCATGCCTGTTTAATTTTATATTGAAAAATTGTATTCTAAATCGAAACAGGTTAATTTGCTCCTTTCCTGAGCCCAGCTTTCCTTTTTGATAAAAATCAATAGGGTGGTTGTAATTGATAATATGTAATTATATTTTCAACAGTCAACAGACTGGTTTAGTCATCCCAAAGTTGGTCCGGTATATATTAGTATTTTAAGTCTGTTGGATTAAATATGCAACTTAAAAAATTCAGAAATTAAAGAGGTGGGCTTTTGAACATTTGAAATTCAAAAATGATGCGAGTAATCCTATAATCATTTTTTGAATTCAAATCAGAGAATCTATTTTAAAGCCGGTCTTTTGAACAGCTTTAATTATTTCTTCCTCACTTATTTGGTCGTTTGAAACAGTTAATATTTTATTTGGATCTGTAATATCAACTGACCAATTGCCTGCACCCACGGAATCATTTAAAGAATTGGTTACCTTGGCTACACATCCAGAACAGTTAACATTTGTCTTAAATTTTTTAATTTCCATTTTTTGGTTTTATTTATTATTATGAGTAGTTAATTTTTCCGTTGAACCAACTAAAAATTTGATTCAACTAATTTACTTAATTATTTTAGTTTAGCATTTTTAAGCCTCAGACTGTTTGTAACTACAGACACGGAACTCAAGGCCATTGCCGCCCCTGCAATCATCGGATTAAGTAGGAATCCATTTATAGGATAGAGAATACCGGCAGCAAGAGGGATGCCAATGATGTTGTATACGAAAGCCCAAAATAAATTTTGTCTGATTACTGCCACAGTAATTTTGGAAAGTTGAATAGCTTCCATTACTTTGGTAAGGTCCGAGGAGATTAAAGTCATTTTGGCAACATCCATGGCAATGTCACTGCCTTTACCCATCGCAATGCTGACATCCGCCTGTGCAAGTGCCTGACTGTCGTTAATCCCATCACCTACCATTGCCACTATTTTTTCTTTCTGTTGTAATTCTTTAACAAAATTAGCTTTATCAGCAGGCAACATTTCAGATTTGAAGTTTGTAATTCCGGTCTGTTTGGCAATTGATGCAGCGCTATTTTGGCTATCACCTGTGAGCATGTATACTTCAATACCGGCTGATCTAAGTTGTTTGATTGCAACAACGGAAGATGCTTTAATTTTATCAGAAATCGCAATTATAGCCAATGCCTGACTAGCGTCTGCAAACCAAATTACGGTTTTTGCTTGTTCCAACCATAATTCATTCTTGGTAAGTAATGAAGGATCTATTGATAATTTATATTTATCTAAGAATGCAGAATTTCCAACATAAAACCAATTATCATTTATCTGTGCTTTTACACCAAGACCTGTAATGCTTTCAAAATTTCTAATTTCAGAACTTCCTTCTAAATTTAAATACCTAACGATGGCCTCTGCCAGAGGATGTTCAGATTGTTTTTCAATGGATTGCAAAATAGTGGCATCATTTTTATTTTCATTCAACCAATAGATTTCCGCTACATCAGGTTTCCCTTCTGTAATAGTGCCAGTTTTATCCAATATTACTGCATTTATTCGTTTTGCTAATTCCAAACTCTCTGCATCCTTGATAAGAATTCCATTTTCTGCTCCCTTTCCCACACCTACCATAATGGCCGTAGGGGTAGCTAAACCCAATGCACAAGGGCATGCTATAACCAATACCGTAATCATCGATAGCATTCCTTGTGTCAGACCATTCTCCCCACCAAAAGTGAGCCATGCCAAAAGCGTAATTATTGCGATTCCGATTACGATCGGAACAAATATACTTGCAATTTTGTCTACTAATTTTTGGACAGGAGCTTTACTTCCCTGAGCCTGTTGTACCATGTTTATTATCTGTGAAAGGACCGTATCTCCTCCCACCTTGTTTGCTATAAATTCAAAGCTGCCTTTTTGATTAATTGTTCCAGCAAAAACCACATCGTCCAGTTTTTTTTCAACAGGAATTGGTTCTCCGCTGATCATACTTTCGTCCACGAAGGAAGATCCTTTTGTAATAATACCATCAACCGCTATTTTTTCACCCGGTTTTACTAAGAGGGTATTTCCTATGGAAACATTGGATATTTTTGTTTCCACATGAAGTCCTGATTCCATTATTACAGTAACGGTTTTTGGTTGAAGCCCCATCAACTTTTTTATTGCAAAAGATGAATTACCTTTTGCTCTTTCCTCCAGCCATTTACCTAATAGAATAAATGCAATTACAACGGTTGCTGCTTCGAAATACACATGTGCGTGGTGTCCTCTGGAATGCCAATAATCCGGATTCAAAGTGTTGAAAACACTGAATAAATAAGCCGTACCTGTGCTCATGGCCACAAGTGAATCCATATTGGTCGATCCATGTTTTATTTGTTTCCAGGCATTGATAAAAAATTGTCGACCAAAAATGAAAAGTACCGGTGTTGACAACAGCCACATAATGTAGTTTGCATAGTTTGTATTCATAAAGAACATTCCAATGATCACTACTGGAATTGAAAGAACTATGGCAGCAATGGTTTTTTTTTGTAGAAGTTTAAATCTTTGTTGTTGAATATCTTGCAACTGGTCTTTAGCCTCATCACTTTCATCAACCATTAAATCATATCCTATGCTTTGTAAGGCAGATTTTAATTTTTGTGGATTTGTTACAGTGGGTATGTATTCGACCATTGCATTTGTATTTGCGTAGTTGACGCTGGCTTTGATAATTCCCGGTTGAATTTCCAGAATATTTTGAGCACTGCTTGCACAAGAAGCACAACTCATATTAAGCACAGGAAAAATACCCTTAACGGTGGGCACTTCGTAGCCTAATTGGCGAATAATTTCAACAGAGTGAACCAAAGCATCTTGCAGGTCGGTTGCTTCAATTAATGCCCTGTTATTATTTAATTCAACTTTATGACTTGTGATTCCCTCAATTTTAGCCAAGGCTTTGTCAATTATCATCGCGCAGTGTTCACTGTCCATTCCTTCCAAAGGGATTATAATTTGACTTTCTTTCACGATATTCATATATTAAGATATAGAAACAACAAAAATAGTGTTATATGTTCTGTAGAAGTTACAGAATTATCGTTTTGATTTATATTAATTCAGCAATATAGGAGTTCTTAAGTTCAATTGATCTACCCTAATGTCAACTAAATGTATACGATTATTATGAATGGATTTTTTACTCTGAAGATTCAGCTGCAAGTTTCATACCCTAAATGCATTCTTCATTTGTGCCTTTTAAACTCAGTAGATTTTACTTTATTCAGCAGAAAGAGTTCTACTAAAGATCTTATGGCAATTGAATTACTTCAATTCTAATTACTTAGATTTATCTGTTTTTATTTTACTCTTTTGATTTTTGATAAATTGTTAAAAACCCTAGTAATGAGTCATAATTAAATGAATAAAATTTTGAAATTGCTGATCTAATTCTATTGGTTAGGTTACATTAAATCCAATACAACACAGGTGGCTTGCGTTGCAAGAAATT
>Ga0073902_10001380_pt1 | contig 13150 bp, 15 predicted proteins | sample KloWWTmeKNB19Kit_FD_66667 | JGI IMG/M metagenome (GOLD analysis project Ga0073902, IMG submission 66667) | Active sludge microbial communities from Klosterneuburg, Austria, studying microevolution and ecology of nitrifiers - Klosterneuburg... | ecosystem: Engineered > WWTP > Aerobic digester >...
AAAAAGATAGATTTCGCATTGGTATTAGCCAGGTCATTTTCTGTTCCTGAAGAAAGGTCCTTTGCCATCATTTTTAATAACAATGCAGAACGCAGGTTGCTCCATTTTTCTGGTTTAAAATTGAGCAGTTTATACTCAATGGGCAATTCCGATTCCTTCAGATTGATAATGTAAGCATTGATCCCATTTGTATACGCATCAAATATTTTCCTGGCTGTCGGATCTTTTTCAATTTCAAGCATTGCGTTTTCTGCAGCATATACCATTCCCAACCGCCGTTGCTGTTTATCATAATTCACGGCTTTTTCCCCTGCAATTTCACTGGCACGGCCAGCAGCTGCTTTTGTCTGCAGGTCAATCTGGAATAACCTGAATTTAGCATGCAGGTAACCTTGTATAAAATAAAGGTCTTCATCATTCTCGGCGAATACATGCGGCACTAATCGCTCATCAAAATAAACCTCTGCCTTTCCTTTGAGCTCAGGAAAATTTAACTCCGCATCAAAACTTTGGCCGGCGGGTTCTGCATTCTGCCAGAAACCATGTTGCGGACTTAAGAACTTTCCCATCGGCGGGATGGTACCCCATTGTTTGTTAAGGGCAAAAATTAATCCGGCGGAAACAACTGCTGAAACAGCAAAAGGTACAATACGCATAGGCAAGAAAATGAATTCGAAAGATAAGAAGAAATGTAACAGGAATTTTATTCCAAATCATGATCTGTCAGTTTCTTTTTGTGTAATTTCAATATCTCTAAAAACACAACTATGCCAGTATTAATTGTAGTCGGTATTATCGTCCTGATCGTTATTTGGGTTATCAGCTTGTATAACGGACTGGTTCGTCTCCGCAACCGCCGCCAAAATGCTTTTGCCGATATTGACGTGCAGCTTCGCCAGCGGCATGACCTTATCCCGCAATTGGTAGACACCGTAAAAGGATATGCCACGCATGAAAAGGATCTGTTGCTTAAAATTACAGAAGCCCGGACTGCTGCAATGAACGCCACCAGTATTGACGGGAAGATCGTTGCAGAACAACAACTCTCCGCAGCTTTGCAGGGTTTAAAAGTGCAGGTAGAAGCATATCCTGATCTGAAAGCCAATCAAAATTTTTTACAACTGCAGGAAGAACTTAGTGATATTGAAAATAAGCTGGCTGCCAGCCGCCGGTTCTTTAATGCAGCCACCACAGAGTATAACAATGCGGTGGAATCTTTCCCGAGCAACCTGATCGCAAGAAATTTTGGTTTCAACCGGGAGATCCTGTTCGACCTGGGTACAGATACCCGCAAACAAATGGATGAGCCTCCGAAAATTCAATTTTAATTGCTGATGCAATACGTTGGACTAGATAAGCAGATTCGTCGAAATAATTTCAATTCAACCCTCTTGTTAATAGCATTCCCGGCTTTATTGCTGGGGATGCTTTATGCTATTCTTTTCTTTACCACGAACGAACATGGCGAAGACCCTGATGAGCTATTCCTGCAATCCATGCCTGTAGTTTTAGCAGCTATCGGTATCTGGTTCCTCATTGCATGGTCTGGCCATGCAGCTTTTATCCGAATGGCCACCGGCAGCAAACCGCTGGAAAGAATGGAAAATAAAAGGGTCTACAACCTGGTAGAGAATCTTTGTATATCACAAGGCATGCAAACGCCTAAAATCTACCTGATTGAAGATGATTCCCTAAATGCTTTTGCCAGTGGTATTGATAAAAAAAGCTATGCTATCTCTTTATCCAGGGGTATTATTAATAAACTGGATGATGAGGAACTAGAGGGTGTTATTGCACATGAGCTAACCCATATCAAAAACCGGGATGTTAGGGTTTTGATCATCTCTATCATTTTCGTTGGCATATTTGCTTTCCTGGCTGAATTGGCATTTCGCAGCCTGCGGTTTGCCGGATCGGGAAGAAGAAGTAAAGACAGTAAAGGAAGTGGTGCTATCATTCTTATTGCCATTGTTGTTACGGCCGTTGCCTATTTCATCTCCATCTTATTACGTTTCGGTATCAGCCGGAAAAGAGAATATTTGGCTGATGCAGGTGCGGCAGAAATTACCAAGAAACCCTATGCGTTGGCTAATGCCTTGCGTAAAGTTTCAAATGATCCTGCCATAGAAGCGGTGGAAAGCCGTGATGTAGCACAATTATTTTTTGATAATCCCAAACCTTCTACCCACAAGTCTGCATCCTGGGATAATATGTTTGCCACGCATCCATCGGTTGAAAAACGGATTGAGTTACTGGAACAGTTTGTCTAAGAATTCCTGCCTCCCAGCATTGGAACAAAAGAAAAACGATCAAATACTTCTTCTTTCAATACTCCATTATCCAGTTTAGTGATGCGTTTCATTAGCTGTACATCACCAGCTCCTACAGGTATCACCATAATACCGCCTGGCTTTAACTGCTCAATAAGTTTGGCCGGCACTTCCGGAGCGGCAGCTGTAATAATTACCCTGTCAAAGGGTGCATAAGTAGGTAATCCCTGGTAGCCATCCCCATAAAAATATTTTATGGAAGAATATTTTTTTAGCCATGGAAACGATTTGTTTGCTTCAAACAATTTCTTTTGTCGTTCTATTGTGTATACCTGTGCGCCCAATTCCGCCAGCACAACCGCCTGGTAAGCACTGCCGGTACCAATTTCCAATACCTTCTGAAAGGGTTTTATTTCGAGTAACTGGCTTTGATAAGCTACTGTATAAGGTTGTGAGATTGTTTGTCCTTCACCAATAGGAAAAGCAATATCCTCGTATGCTTTTTCATCAAATGCTGAATCCAAAAAAAAATGACGGGGTATTTCTAGTATTGCAGCCAGCACCCGTTCATCAGAAATTCCTTTTGCCTGTATGCCTTGTACTAATTTCTTGCGAAGGCCTTTGTGCCGGTATGTATCTTCTGTTGGTCTCATAAGCGTAGCAAAAATAAAAAAGCAGCATCGTAAAAATGCCGCTTTGATGAACTATTCAAAAAGTGTTTACAACTTCATATCCGTGATCACCGCCTTTATCTTTTCATCCAATTCCTTATTCACTTTATCAAACTCAGCTGCCGTATTCAGTTTTGTATTCACACTGAAATAGAACTTGATCTTAGGTTCGGTGCCGCTTGGTCTTGCAGAAATACTGCTTCCATCCGCTAATATGAATTGCAACACATTCGATTTCGGTAACTCTATTTTCCACTCCTGCCCCGTTTGCGGATTGCTTCCTTTTTGCAATTCATAATCCAGCAGTTTTACCACCAGTGAGTCATTAATGGTTTTTGGCGGATTATTGCGGTAGCTTTCCATCATCGCTGCAATCTGCTGCTGGCCATCCATACCTTTCTTTGTAATGGAGATCAGGTGTTCCTTATAAAAACCATACTGCACATACAGGTCGATCATTTTTTCATAGAGGCTGCGTCCCTTTTCTTTTTCATACGCTGCCATTTCGCATAACAATGCTACGGCACTGATGCCATCCTTATCTCTAATCTTATCACCGATCATTAATCCAAAACTTTCTTCACCCCCGATGATATAATTTTCTTTCCCTTCTTTCTGCCGGATTAATTCAGCGATCCATTTAAAGCCGGTCAGAACCCGGTAGCAACCCACTCCATTTCCTTTTGCTATCGCATCGATCATAGGTGTGGTTACAATGGTAGTGATCACCATATCATTGGGCTTTGCAATGCCTTTTGTCTTTCTTGCTTCCATCAGGTAGTTAAAAGCCAGTACTGCAGTCTGGTTACCATTCATCAGCACCCATTGGCCATTGGAATCTTTTACACCGATCGCAAGACGGTCTGCATCCGGGTCGGTACCGCAAAGAATATCTGCATCCAGCTCTTCTGCCAGTTTCAATCCAAAACTCATCGCTTCACTTTCTTCCGGGTTAGGATAAGCCACTGTGGGGAAATTTCCATCCGGTACAGCCTGCTCTTTTACAATATGGACATTATAAAACCCGAAATTTTTCAATACCTGCGGCAATAAAGTAATACCAGTTCCATGTATAGGAGTATAAACGATCTTCAGGTCTTTATGCTTTGCAATAACTTCGGGATACACACTTAATCCCTTTACCATTTCCATATATTGCTCATCCAGTTCTTTGCCGATGATGGTTATCCTGCTTTCACCCCCGCTCCATTTCACATCATCCACTGAAGCAATTTTATCCACTTCTTTGATCACATTTTTATCATGCGGCGGTACTAATTGAGATCCATCATCCCAATAAGCTTTATACCCATTATATTCTTTCGGATTATGCGAAGCAGTACAAACCACACCACCCTGGCACTTTAAGGTGCGGATAGCAAAGGATAATTCTGGTGTAGGGCGAAGTGCTTCAAATAAATAAACCTTCACACCATTGGCCGCAAATACATTAGCCGTTGTTTCTGCAAAGAAACGGCTGTTGTTACGACTGTCATGTGCAATAGCTACACTGACGCCGCCAGGAAAACATTGTTTCAGGTAATTGGCATAGCCCTGGGTGGCCATACCAACAGTATATTTATTCATCCGGTTGGTACCCACACCCATCAGTCCGCGGAGACCACCGGTACCAAATTCCAGGTTTTTATAAAATGCATCTGCCAGTTCGGATGGATTATCCTGTTGTAATTTTTTTATTTCCTCCTTTGTAGCCTCATCAAAATTTCCATTCAGCCATACGTCTACTTTAGATTGAATTGCAGCGTCCATAATCGATATTTCTGGTTTTTGATAATAAAGCTGAAAGTTATTGAATTTTATGTTTTGAAACTGAAAAGAAAGCAGATTCGTAAATTTGATTTTTATAATAATATCCCCTCAATACTCTGTGCGAAACTTTTTGTCTTCTGTGGTAAAAAAAACAATCATACTCATTTCCTTATTTACTATAACCGGCTACGTTGTTGCCCAGGATTCTACTACTGCAGAAAAGAACTACCCGTCAGCTGATACAGTTATTGCTATAAAAATTGTCCCGGATACTGCATTTCAAAAAGGTTTGATACACGGCGGTTTTTATAAATCGCTTCCCCCCGGACCAAATAAGAAACGGGTCTGGCTGGTTGCAGGCGGCACTGTTGTTGCCTATGGCGGCATTATGATTGGCCTTTACAATGCCTGGTATAAAAATTATCCGCAAAGTGGTTTTCATACGTTCAATGACTTCCCGGAATGGAAGCAGGCAGATAAGGTAGGGCATATCTACAGTGCCTATATTGAGAGCCGGGCCAGCATGGAAATGTGGCGATGGACAGGTATAGACAGGAAAAAAAGAATCTGGATCGGCGGGATGAGCGGCGCTTTTTATCAAACTGTCATTGAAGTGCTGGATGGTTTCAGTAAAGAATGGGGCTGGAGTTGGGGCGACTTTGGAGCAAATATATTAGGCAGTGGCGCCCTGGTTGCTCAGGAGCTGGCCTGGGATGAACAGCGTATAAAACTTAAATTTTCTTTTCACCGGAAAAACTATAACGACCCGGAATTAACGCAACGCAGCAATATGCTTTTTGGAAAAAGTGCTGCGGAACGAATGTTAAAAGATTATAATGGCCAAACCTATTGGGCCAGTGTAAACCTGAAACCATTTTTTAGAAATTCTAACCTGCCAGAATGGCTTTCCGTTTCTGTAGGTTATGGTGCAGAAGGTTTATTTGGAGGCACTGAAAATATTGGCAAGGATGATAATGGCAATATCATTTTCAACAGGCCAGATATAAAAAGATACCGGCAATGGTACCTCTCTCCTGATATTGACCTTACTAAGATCAAAACCAATAAAAAGGGAATAAAATTTATATTCACCGTGCTGAGTGCTTTTAAATTCCCAGCGCCTTCACTGGAGTTCTCCAATGGCAAGTTCAGGGTAAATGCACTGCACTTCTGACCAATTACATGAATTAATGTAAATTAGCTCTTCCATCCTTTTAATACATAAATGAATTCTGACATATATGAAAAAAATATTCCCCCTGCTAATCATCCTGACAGCAACTTTAGTGATGACTGGCTGCGGCAAAGACAACAATAACAATACCCCACCTGCTGATAGTCCCTCTGTCATCACAATCACAGCCCCTACTGCCGGAACGATAATTATTAATGGAAGCACCCTCCAGGTTAGAGGTAATGTGACAGATAACAATGCACTTTCCAATGCCAGGATCGAAATAAGGAATACCACCACCAACGCTATTCTATACCAGCAGAACCAATCTACCGGCAATGTTCTTTACTACGACCTGAACTGGAACTGGACCGTAACCGGTATCACCTCTACTGTAAATGCAATGATCAGGATCACTGTTACAGACAGGTATAATTACCAGGTTACAAAAGAAGTGGCAGTGGTACTGGTTGATTAAATATGTAAAACGGCATTTTTTCAACAATTCGTATTATTCATTGCTGCATCCCGTAAATTAGCAGCTGTAATTAACTGCTATGCAAATTGCCCAACAAATCTTATTTGTCCTTATCAGTGCGGTTTCTGTCTTTTTGTTTTCAAAAAAAGTAAAAGAGATCAGCCGTAATATTAAACTGGGAAGAGACGAAGACCTGAGCGACAAAGCTTCCCGGCGCTGGAGCAATCTTTTATTACTGGCTTTCGGGCAGCAAAAAATGTTTCGCAACCCACTGGTGGCGGTGATGCACTTTTTTGTATATGCTGGTTTTATTATTATTAATATAGAAGTGCTGGAGATAGTACTGGATGGCATCACCGGTAAGCACCGGTTATTTGCCGCCCCGCTGGGTAATTTTTATTCCCTGCTCATCAATGCGTTTGAAATACTGGCATTAACTGTACTGGTGGCTTGTATTATTTTTTTGATAAGAAGGAATATTATCAAACTAAAACGTTTTGCCAGTAAGGACCTTGACGGCTGGCCAAGAAGTGATGCGAATTACATACTGTTTACCGAAGTCGTGCTAATGTCGTTGTTTCTTATTCTGAATGCCAGCGATACATTATTGCAAACAAGGGGTGTTGAACATTATGCTGCACATCCAACAGGAAATTTTATAATTTCTCAATATATACAGCCTGTATTAAACGGAATGAGTAACAGCAGCCTTGAACTGGTGGAGAGAGGTTCCTGGTGGCTGCACATCGTTGGCATCTTTGCATTTTTGAATTACCTGCCTTATTCCAAACACCTTCATATTGTATTGGCTTTCCCCAATGCCTATTATGCAAGACTGAAACCAATGGGTGAAATGGAAAATATGCCATCCATTCAAAAAGAGGTGCTGTATGCTATGCAGCCGGAACTGGCTCCAACCGGTGAACAACCAGCACCACAAAGATTCGGGGCAAAAGACGTAATGGACCTGAGCTGGAAGAACCTGATGGATGCTTATAGTTGTACAGAGTGTGGCCGCTGCTCTGCTGCATGTCCTGCTAACCAGACAGGCAAACTGCTTTCTCCCAGGAAAATAATGATGGATACCCGTGACAGGCTGGAAGAAGTGGGAAAGAATATAAATGTCAACAAAGAGTTTAAGGACGATAGCAGGAGTTTGCTTCATGATTATATCTCTGTTGAAGAACTCCGTGCCTGTACCACCTGCAATGCCTGTGTGCAGGAATGCCCGGTCAGTATCAGTCCGCTCGATATCATTATACAACTCCGCCGTTACCTGGTCATGGAAGAAAGTAATTCGCCCCAGGAATGGACAGCCATGTTCAGTAATGTGGAGAATAATTTTGCCCCGTGGAAGTTTAGTCCGGATGAGAGAGATAAATGGGTGGAGGAAGTACAATAAATTAAAAAATAATTATGCCTTATAGAATTATATTTTTTGTAATTACTAACTTGCTTTTATACTCTTGTTCAAGAGAAGGCAATGATGATTTTTATATTAACGCAACTTTTCAAACTGAAAGCATTGCAACTGTTTCGCCTGTAAGGCTCTTTACAAGCAATCAAGAAATAACTGACACTCAGATTATACGAAAATTCGTCAACGATAACACATTTACCAGTTTTGCTCCATTTATTATTCTAAATTCAAATGAACAAGTATTCAACTATGTAAAACTTAGAATCTCTTTCATTAGTTCTGACTCTGCAATAGTTGAAAGATATCCACTAGCCTATCCTCAATTTACAGGGCCAATTGAGAATCATATGGCAAGTTATCGTCTTACAACCACAGGAAATTTATATATACGAGAAAAAGATACCATCCAATATTCTCATTCATTGAATATTATTCCAAGATGCCAAGAATTACTAAATATGAGCTTATTTGATTACAATCCTGATGATAATTGTATGCCCTCAGGAATGAATTGGATATCTTGCAAATTTTTAAACTCCTTTACTATTAAAAAAGTAAATCAAAATTTATCATTGCCATTAATTGTAACAATAATTAAATCAGGAAACCAGTGTCTACTTAATACCTTCCACGATGAATGGGATTTTTTCAATCCAAATATTCTGACACAACTGCAAATAACAGATACTATAGCAATACAAACAAAAGAATTGTTTCTTCAAAAATTATAGTATTTATATGAAGCTTCTTTCTTTCCCTTTTCAAACACTCAACTGGTCTTCCATTCCCAAAGAAGAGCACAACGGTGAAACAGGAGTAGCCTGGTGGCAGGTACAATTGGTAAATGATATCAGGGTTAGATTAGTGGAATATTCTCCCGGGTACAAAGCCGATCACTGGTGCAGTAAAGGTCATATTATTTTTTGCTTCGAAGGAGAAATGGATACCGAACTGGAGGATGGCCGGGTGACGAAACTTACAAAAGGTATGTGCTATTTTGTGGGTGATAATAATGAAGCACACCGCACTTCCACGGCAAGCGGATGTAAATTATTCATTGTTGATTAACTGGTCATTGATAGTATAATATATTCTCCTGTCAAACATTTAGATAAGCAATGCAAAAACTTATTCAATCAATCTTCGCCTTCTTGCTGATCAATGGGAATAGCCAGGCACAAAATCCTTTTGAACTGGGAGCAGAATATATCCGGTCATCCGGAAAGGGATACAGCACTACCAAAGTAGCAGCGAGAGGTGAATCATTTAACAATAAGAACAGTTTCAGTGCAGGCATTACTTACCAGCTTGCTTCCGCAAAGGCTTACTCGGTTTCTACCGGTTTTGGAATGTATGTGGGCTATCGTCATGCCTTTGGTACCAATACAAATGGAAACAATCCTTTCGCCGGTGCCAGGATATTATTCTCACTGGAGGATTTTGAAGGAAAAACAAGACAAAAAAGTTTATTGGTAACTCCCATGGCTGAAGCGGGATACCACTTCATTTTTGCAAAACGATTTTACGGAGCCCCTTCCGTCGGTTTTGGTTATACCATTGAATTCAGTAAAGGATATAATTCGCTGGATGAAGATGTAGGCAAGCGGTTTATTCCATCCATTTCTGCCGGTTACCGGTTTTGAATTATTTTTCATCCGGTTCGATACCCAGTTTATCTATCTGTTCCTCTATATGCTGTGTTACTTCTTCCGGGTGTTCCAGTTTGTGCATTGTATCTTTCTTGCGTAATATTTTCCATAGCTGTAACAGCGCTGTCAGAGCAAATATGCCACCAATAATCCAGTTCAACACATGCTGATTATTATTGATCTTTTGTGCAATAAGCAAACCGCCGAAAATGAAAATACAATTACCTAAAAATGTACCCAGTCCTATCCCGACTATATATGAATTGTAATGATCAGATCTTGGTAACAATACTTTCTTGGTGAATAATACTGTGCTCCAGCCAAACCAGAAAGGTATCTGAACAGGGTTCACCGCACTCATCACAAAGCCCAATACGATCTTTGGCAATGGGCTGCTTAATACTATATTTTTTTCTACTGTTGGTTGCATTGCCGCATAAAAGCTAAAAGCAGCTAATGCAGCAACAATAAGGAAAGTTACCCAATCAAGGGCTTTCAGGATCTTTTCTTGTTTTCTTACCCAGTCCATAGCCACCAGTGAGATGCGGACATAAATTATTTCGGCGATCAGGGAACCTACTGAAAAAAGCATAGCAGCTGTAACCCCATCCGTGATAGATATCTGCATTGCAGCTATATTCAGCGTACCTAACGGTAATGAGCCAATAAAACTGACAAGCATGCCTGTAAATAAAATTCTAACTAAGGGGTGCATAAACTAAAAATACGAAGAGAAGAGCATTAATCATATTTCTCCAGCATCTTAAAATGACGGCCGGATTCTTTCAGGAAATTCCACCCTTTTTTAAAAGACCAGTAAGGGGTACCATTTTTATGATTGTGACGGCTGATCCTGTATAATGCTTTCCAATGTTCTAGTATAACACCATAAGCTTTCCAGAGACTCATACCACAATCGTAGATATGATTTGGCTCTGCACCACAACCATTGAATTCAAGAATAAGAAAGTTCTTCCCTTGTTGCAGGTCTTCAATAGAGGTTGTTTTAATATCATACCGGCCATAATAAAAACGGGTCTTATGGCTCAGTTCATCAAATACCTGGTGCATCACTTCATTGATCTCGTTATGAAGGTTGGTGAATTGTGCACCCCTGTTATGATTACCGGCATAAGAAAGATAAAATATTTCACCTTCGGGAATCACCCTGTCAAAACGATGCCCATGCCGGTGCCCCATTTCTTCCATCCGGAATTTGGCCCGGGGATGTTGTTCAACCAATTGCCTGAGTGTTGATTGCCCGTCACCTTTTACCTGCAATAATTCTTTATGAATAAATCCGCTCACTATTCCTTTTTTTTCAGCGGGGTGGCGATAATAAAAAACACTCACTTCCACCGGCAGATCCACCAGGTCCTGAACAATATATTCTACCGGTACTTTTTCATGGTATTTCCGGAGCTGATCAGCATTGTCAATTTTACGGAATAAGATTCCTTTCATCCCCACATCCGGTTTTACAATAAAAGGAAATGAAAACCCTGCTTCGTTCACAATTCTTTCTACATTTTCATAAGGCAAGTCATGCATAATATAAATAGTGCGGGGAACCAGTTCTGTGGGTAGCTGGTCATACATTTCTTTTTTCCCTTCTCCTTCAAAACCACCGAAGGTGATAGTAGGATTTGACGAACTGAAATACCAGAATGACCTGCTGCGCAGGCAATACCATAGCCAGACTGGACTTATAGGCAGGTAGAGAACATAAAAATTCCAGAGTTCCCAGTTAACTATTTTTTGAAAAAATTTCTTACTACTCATTGAAAGCTGCAAAAATAACTATTGAGTGCCTTATTTGGCAATATATTCAATATGCTTTACATTTATTCTCAAACTAACTGTCATGAGAATTTTCCTTATCTGGCTCAGCATTTTCAGTTGCTTTTTTACTGCCGCCATACCTGCACAGGCCGCCACTGCGCCTCTTTCCAATAATAAAATAATTCCGGTTGAAGCTATTTACAAAAAGATCGCTTCCATGAAAATGAAAGACTTCCGGAAATTGGCCGGGAGAAAACTTACCTTAAAAGAGAAAGTATCCTTTATTATACTCAAACATAAACTGAAGCAACAGGCAAAAGACAGCGAAAAACAGGGACAGACTGCTTTTACTTTTGGGTTGATCGCAGTTGGCCTGCTACTTCTCGGTCTTTTTGTTCCTTATGTTATACTGGGTTCCCTTGTTGCAGCCATCCTTGCGATCGTAACAGGGTCAATGGCTAAAAAAAGGGATGGTGACAACAGGAAAGCAAAAGCCGGTCAATTATTGGGATGGATCACTCTCGGCCTGATAGCATTTTTATTCATTCTTGCAGCTGTTGTGCTGGCCTCCTGGTCATGGGGTTAATGCCTGAGCTTTATTTTTATTCCGTATTATTGCTGCGAAAAATTGATATGAATTCATGAATATTAAAACAGCAGCTGATTTTTTTGCAAACGGTCAACATCCGGAAATTTTATTTTGGGTAGGATGTGCCGGTAGTTTTGACCAGCGGGCACAGAAGATCACTAAAGCCTTTGTCACCATTCTTGATAAAGTTGGTATAAACTATGCCATTCTTGGTAAAGAAGAAATGTGTACCGGCGATCCTGTACGAAGGGCCGGGAATGAATTCATGTTCCAGATGATGGCGTACCAGAATATCCAGATCCTGAATAATTATGGTATCAAAAAAATAGTGACTGCCTGTCCCCATTGCTTCAATACACTGAAGAACGAATACCCTGTATTAGGCGGAACTTACGAAGTCATTCATCATACCACCTTTTTGCAAAGTTTGATTGATGAGGGAAAAATAAAAATGAAGGAAGGTGGCATTTTCAAAGGCAAAAAAATCACCTACCACGATAGTTGCTATCTCGGCCGCTCCAATAATATTTACGAAGCACCAAGAAAAGTACTGGAAGCCCTGGATGCAGAACTGGTGGAAATGAAACGCTGCCGCAGCAATGGATTATGTTGTGGCGCTGGAGGTGCACAGATGTTCAAAGAAGAAGAAAAAGGAACCAGCCGGGTTAACATTGATCGTAGTAATGAAGCCATTGCCACCGGTGCCAGTGTGATTGCTGCTGCCTGCCCTTTCTGTAATACAATGATGACAGATGGTGTAAAGCTGGCTGATAAAGAAGAGACCGTACAGGTACTTGATGTAGCTGAGCTGATTGCACAATCAATGGAATAAACGATTGTATCATTCTTACCTGGAATTATTCTAAATCGGGTGATCACCGGTCAGCAACAATAGCTTTGGTGTACTGCCGGGTGAGTCTCATTTGCACATCGATAGCCTCCTTTAATTTCCCTTTGGGAATAGGAATACTTATTTTACGCCGATGGTGCCCATTTTTATACAGTATCTCGAGTATATTTAAATTGCCTGCTTCATAAATATCGACATCGGCAAAATACTGATCCGGGAAATTTACTTCGCTCCGGTTTTCATTTATACAGATACAACGGGATGAAATTTTCACTTCAGCACTACCCTTTTGTTTAAATGGGTTTAGCAAATGGAACAAGTAAAAAACAAATCCTTTTTTGAAAAAACTCCATTTCAAAAACTTATTCCATTCGTCCCGGGCATAAGTCCAGTGCGCCAGCAATTTGTCATTTTTATTTGTTTGTTCCATCAGGATTATAAATTGGTTGTAATTTAGCAGCATGAATCTTGACTACAAATACCTGCTGGAGGGTAAT
>Ga0073902_10001381_pt1 | contig 13148 bp, 9 predicted proteins | sample KloWWTmeKNB19Kit_FD_66667 | JGI IMG/M metagenome (GOLD analysis project Ga0073902, IMG submission 66667) | Active sludge microbial communities from Klosterneuburg, Austria, studying microevolution and ecology of nitrifiers - Klosterneuburg... | ecosystem: Engineered > WWTP > Aerobic digester >...
AGAGATCCTTGCGCGTGCCGGACCTTATCGCCCCGATCCTCCGCAAGCCCGGTACAAGCGCCCAGTGATCGGCGATCACGGCTTCTGCCAAGGCCAGGTACACTTCCCGCCCGATATCATGCGCGCGGTAGGGGTCGACGTGAATTACATCCGACAATCGTTGCATGATGACACCCACATGCGTTCCGCTGGCGGTGTGGATGTTCTCCGGGAACTCCTCGCTCGTGAAGAACGATGCAAAGGATGGCTCATCCATCGCCTCAGGGAGGGTGCAAGCCGACACCATACCGTTGAGCACGCCGGGGGTGAGGTCGGCGCAAAGCCCGAGAACAGGAGCGGCGCTTTCGATCGATACACGACCCCTGCAGTGGGCGTTCGCCAGCAGGTAGCTCCCATCCCGCACGGCATAATGGTTCCCGTTCACCGTATAGCGCTCGGTGCCATGCATCACGTACTTGATGGCAAAGCCCCCGAAAGGGATCTCGCGGTCCAGCGCCTGCAAAACGGAGGACCCCATCACCGGTCCGGTCATGCGCGAACGGGGCGCGTTGATGTTGCTCTGATCGACGACTAGGTACATCGCAGGCGAATGTGCGGAGTCCCCGGCAACTCGCGCCGGGGCAAGCGAACAACGGTCCGCCATCGGCCAGCAACGGTGGCGATGGACAAGGGCGCTACTTCACCAAGCCTGCCTGCTCCAGAAAGAACGCGTAGATCAGCGCCACCTCCTTCAGCGATTCAAAGCGGCCTGAAGCACCGCCGTGGCCCGCTTCCATATTGGTGAAGAGAAGGATCGGGGCGTTCGACTTCTGGTGCTCGCGCAGGCGCTGTACCCATTTGGCCGGCTCCCAATACTGTACTTGGCTATCGTGCAGGCCGGTGGTCACGAGCAATGCAGGGTAGTTCGCGTCCTTCACGTTATCGTACGGCGAGTATGCCAGCATGCGATCGTATGCCTCCTTTTCCTTGGGGTCGCCCCATTCATCGAACTCTCCGGTGGTGAGCGGTATGCTCTCGTCGAGCATCGTCGTCACCACATCCACAAAGGGCACCTCTGCACATGCCGCCTTCCAGCGATCGGGGCGCATGTTCACCACGGCACCAACGAGCAAGCCTCCTGCACTACCGCCGAGACAGAAGATCCGCTTGGGGTCGGCGTACTTCATCTTCTCCAAATGATCAGCACAATCGATGAAGTCGGTGAAGGTGTTCGCCTTGTGTTCCATCTTCCCGTTCTCGTACCAGTTACGACCAAGCTCTTCTCCACCTCGGATGTGAGCGATGGCGTAAACGAAACCACGATCGAGCAAACTCAGGCGCGCACTGCTGAAGGTGGGATCGATACTGCTGCCGTAGCTACCATATCCGTACAGAAGCAATGGAGCGCTTCCGTCGAGCTTGGTGCCTTTCCGATAAACGATGCTCACGGGAACTTTCACGCCATCACCCGCAGGTGCCCAGATCCGCTCGCTCGTGTAATCCTCGCGCTTGAAGCTTCCGACGACCTCCTGTTGTTTGAGCAGGATGTCAGTGGCGGCGTTGAGGTCGTGCTCGTACACGCTACCCGGGGTGGTTAGGGATGTGTATCCGTAGCGCAGTTTGTCGGTATCCCATTCCGGGTTCGTTCCGCTGTACGCCACATAGGCCGGATCGGTGAACTGTATCTCATGCTCCTTGCCATCGCTCAGGCGGCGCACACGGATATGGGTCAGACCTTCCCGCCGTTCGGTGATCACCAAATGGTCGCGGAAGGTGTCCACATCCTCCAACAACACCTCTGCGCGGTGCGGCACCAACTCCTTCCACTTCGTTTTGTCGGCCGTTGCTCCCTCGGCACATTCCATCAGGCGGAAATTCTGGGCGTTCCAATTCGTCATGATGTACCACTTGCCGGGGTTTCCCTGCACATGCATCACGGAATGCTCGTGTTCTTCCTCGCGCGGCAGGAAGACTTGGAAGTTGCCCGTGGGCTGGTCCACCGGCAGGAAAAGGTGCTCGCTGCTGAGCGTGCTTTCGGTACCGATCATCACATAACGCTCCGAGCGACTACGATACACATCGCAACTGAAGGCACTGTCCTTCTCCTCGTAAACAACCACATCGGTCTTGGGGTCGGTGCCGAGCACGTGCCGATAGATGCGGTAGCTGCGTAGGGTCTTGTCCTTGCGCGGATAGAACACCGTCTTGTCGTCCGCCCAGGCGCATCCCCCACCGGTATTGGTGATCACATCGGACAGGTCGTTACCGGTGGTTATGTCGCGGAAGCGGATCTCGTACTTACGCCGACTGACAACATCCACGCTGTACGCAACCATGTTGTTGTTCGGGCTCACCTCAAAATCGCCGAGGTCGAAATAGCTGTGCCCCTCGGCCATTTTGTTCTCGTTGAGCAGTTCGAGCCAAGCGGCATCGGCATCCTGCGGCGCGGTCGTCGAGGTTGCCTTCGCGCGCATGTGCACTGCGTACTCCTTCCCTTCATCGAAGCGCTGCTGGTACCAGTATCCGTTCTCGCGATACGGAACGCTGAGGTCCGTTTCCTTGATGCGGGCCTTCATCTCGGCGAAAAGGTCCTCGCGAAGCTCCTTCACAGGGGCCAGCGCGGCCTCAGTGTACGCGTTCTCCGCGTTGAGATGATCGACCACCTCCTTGGTGTGCGCGTCGGGAGGGTCGGCATTCCGCTGTTCTTCGGTCAGGCGCATCCAGTAGTACTCATCATTGCGCGTATGACCGTGCGCGGTGATCTCATGTTGGCGTTTTGGTGCCACAGGTGGCGCAAGCAATTCAGTGGCGTTCATGGGCGTTGGGGCGTCCGAGCAAGCAGGCAACAACAGAACGCAGAGCAGAAGTGGACTGGTGGTGCGGCGCATGGTTGGAATAACGGAGGCCGAATGTACACCCGGGTCGTGAGCCTTCAGGCCAGCGTATCGTGCAACACCGCCGGGGACCGCAACTCGCCCATGCCGTCGATGTGCAAGCGGAAGTAGAGCAACAGGTGGTCCAACAGCTCGCGCCTTTGTTTCACCGGGAAGGAGGCCCCGGACAAGTGTTGGAGGTCCACATCGAGCAGCTGGATGAACGCGAGGCTCAACGGAGGAGCCATGGTATGGCCGTGCAGCACACCCGCCGGATAGAAGCACCCTTCTTGAAGATCGAAGTGGTCATCGTTGCCGGACGGTGGCTCCGGGAAGAAGCCCAAATGACCGGACAATTGCAGAAGGAACACCAGTGGAAAGCAGCGGAGGTCCGAACCCGTGTCGATCACTTCCAGCGCTTCGTGGATGAACCCATCAAGGGCCGGGTCCGCCGTCTCGGCGCGCAGTACTTTGTAAAGCACCTCTTGGGTGAAGAGGGCCAGCGCAGCACGTATCGGGTCCTGATGCAGGTTAAGAAAAGGCCGCTCCACCCGCAACTCGCGCACGGGGTGCAGCTCGAGGTCGGGCCGCTCATCGGCAACGATCTCCACGCGGTTCAAAGGTTGCAACGCCGCTGAGGAGTTCCCCTTCTTGCTGCCTGTTCGCACCACGTAGGAACGAGCCCCCGCATGGCGCGTCCATGCTTTCAGGATCGTGGTGCGGTCGCCATGCCTGATCGTTCTGAGCACGACGGCGTGCGAGGTCTGCAGCATGTGGGTTTGTCGTTCGAGATACCGTTCGACCCCCGCCCGGACGACAGGGTGCTCAGCGAACCACGAGCACTTTCGTATTGCACTTATAAGTGCCCGTGATGTCCGTGGCGAAGATCATGTATACGCCCGTGGCCACGCGATTGCCGCTCATATCATTGGCGTTCCAAATGGCCTGGCCGCCCAATGATGTGGTGCGATACACGAGATTGCCGCTCACATCGGTGATCTTCACTTCGCTATCGCGCACCAACCCGGTGATGGCAACAGGACCTGTGTAGCTCTCGCGAACAGGATTGGGGAACACACTGGCGCAACTTGCCTCATCGCCGCCTTCAATGGCATCGTTGCGGTAGCCGATGATACCCCGATCGGTACCGAAGAAAACTTCACCGGTGACCTCATCTATGGCGATCGTGGTGATGGTGTTGCTCGGCAGCGGACTGTTCTCCTGTGTGAAGTGTTGGATCTGTTCGCGACCATCCGCGCTCACCAGGAAGACCCCGCCTGTTTGCGTACCTATCCATTTCCTGTTGGCACCATCTACCGCAATGCAACTAACGAATTCAGTTTCAAGAAGGATCTGCACGTTGCCGTCCTGTTCGATGAGGATCTGTTGGGCGTCATAGCTGCCGTCCTCCCCGAAGATGGCGGATGGGGTGTAGAATACCGCGATACCCTTGCTTGTCCCCACCCAGATCTGACCTTCCTTGTCTTCCGCAACGCAGAAAACATCGGGCGAAGGAAGCCCGCCAGTCCCGGGCGTATTGTTGATCAACTTCCATTGGTCATCACTCGTCTCTTGGATGGTTCCGCCATCGTTGAAGACCAGCAGCGAGTTGCCGCGTGGGCGAACGATCCACTTGTAGCCGTTGCTCGCCGCCACGATCTCCGCCAACAGCAGGTTACCGCCAAGGAGCGATCCCGGGGTGAAGCTCTTCCAAGCACCTGCCCGCGTGAACACCGATACGGGTTCGGAGGACCACGCGTTGGTCATCCACAAATTACCAGAGGCGTCATAGCTCAATCCTGCAACGTTCACCTTTCCCGAACCGTCGTTCGTAACGATGCCGAGCGAACTGTTGCCCGCGGTGTAATTCGCCACCGCATCGCGGCCCCTGAACTCGATCAGCCCATCATCCCAACTTCCGCCGAAGGCATGGTCGGGATCGTTGGGGTCGACCGCCACGACCATCATATCGTTCACGACCGAACCGAACGCGTTTCCCGCAGCCATGATCGCATTGTTGGTGAGATCGGTTGTGCGCCACTCTCCCCCCACGTAGTGATGCACCCCGTCCTTGAGGAACTTGTTCCCCCAATTGCCCTCGATGCCCCCGGTGGCCACATAGAGGGCGCCACCACGAGCGTCCATGCGGTACGCGCTAGCATTGAGCGGTCCGTTGGGGCGCACCGTGCTCCCTTGATCACCGCCTGTGCCTTTGGCCAGGCCGGAAACACGATCGGCCACCCACAAGTAACCGGCCGTGGAGCGCACCGCCTTGGCGGGTTGGCAGTTGAGTCCTGCATAACCGTATGTCTGGCCAATGAAACCGAGGTCGCTGTCGAACGTTTGCACGTCGTTCTGGTGTGCCGTCACCAGCAGCGCACCATCCGCGCTCACGCTCAACCCTCGGTTCCTCCTGCTGAACGCAGGACCGAACCGTTGCCAGGTATTGTCCTCCTGCAGGATCAGGAGCGTGTCGTTATCATCCGCCGTCTTGCGGTAGTTTATGATCGGGTCTCCCGCGAATGTGATCGCCAGATCGAACGGGCCATCGGCCATTTCGACCCCCATGTCCGTCCGCTTGCGCCAATTGCTGAAGGCCGATAGGTTCGGGGAATTGCGCCACGCCGTAAAGAGCCCGGTGGAAGTAGCAGCGTAGATGGAGTCGGTGGAAAAGGTGAGCGCATTCACCTGCAACTGCCCGCCATTGGGGCCAATGAACCAGGTTTCCTTCACCTCGCGGCGCTCCAGGTCCACCACCACGATACCAAAGCCGCACGCCAGATAGGCGGTCGATCCTTCAAAGTGCACAGAATAGATCGCCTTGTCTCCCAGGATCGCACTGCGCTCTATATCACCCATGTTGTAGCTGGTGGTGCCCCGGATCAAGTCCAGGTTGCCATTGCCGTAGTACACGAGCAATGTCTGCAACGGTTCGCTCCAAGCAAGGCCTCGAATGTCCACATCGCTGAGCGCGTTGGTCTTGTTGATGCGCTCCATCTCGCCGCTAATGGGATCATAGGAGAACACCCCGGTGCTGGTGGCGCAATAGACGCGCCCACCACCTTCGGCCACATCCACCATGCGCAAATACGGTAGGTGGTCGCGCCATGCGCCTATGGGTTGCTGGCCAGCGGCGTACACGTGGAGAACAAGGACGGGAAGCAGGAAGAGCGAGCGGACGATCAAGGTCATGGCTTCGGTATCGACACTGCGGTCAACGCATTTCGGGCGCGATCGGTATGGACAAGGTAGGGGTGTAAAGGAAAAGTCCCCACCGAGATGGGGACCCTTCGTGGAGGTCGCGTGCGGATTCGAACCGCAGTAGCAGCTTTTGCAGAGCTGTGCCTAGCCACTCGGCCACGCGACCTTGGGAAAAGAACGGGGCCGAAGATAGGCGGAGCTAACCCTCCAACACGTACTCCACCTGCGCGACATCCCCGTTCACGGGTGGCCGCTCCTTCACTACGCGCACGCGGAAGCGGCCAACCCCGGGCCATTCGCCCTTGAGCGCTTCCAGGATCCGCCGCGTAACGTGTTCGATGAGCCTGCTGCGCTGCGCCATCTGTTCCTTTACGATCGCCGTGATCCGGCCATAATCCACGGTATCCGCCAGCGCATCGCTGCTTTCTGCCCTGTCGAACGCTCCTTCCACGGAGACGTCCACCATGTACTGGCCGCCAATGCGCGCTTCTTCGGGCAAACACCCGTGGTAGGCGAAGACCCGGATCCCGTTCACATTGATCAGGCCCATGAGCGGCAGAGGTCGAGCCCGGCCTTCAGGCGAAGGACCACTTCGTCCTTGCCGAGCAACGCGCTCACGTCGAACATGCCCGGACCCTGCATGCGACCAGCAACGAAGAGGCGATAGATGGGCATCACCTGGCCCACCTTCATGCCTTTCTCCTGAAGCACTTCGTTGAACGCGGGTTCCAACATGACTGGTTCAAATGGTGAGAGGGAGGCAAGTCGGTCGATGTATGCCTCGATGGCTGGTGCGACTTCGGGCTTCCAGCGTTTCCTAAGCTCCTCGTTCGCAGTTGCATTGTCGGTCAGCGGCGACCCATTGGTGAACAAGTAGGCGCCTTCCAGCATGTCGTCCACGAATGTTGCCCGCTCCTTGAGCAAAACAGCCGCGCTCGTTGCCCGCTCAAGCGTCGCGTTGATGCCGCTGGCTTTCAGCTTGGCCTGCAGCTGCGAACCCAACTCCGCATCGGGTCGCATGCGCAGGTATTGCTGGTTGAACCACTTCGTTTTCTCCGGATCGAACTTGGCGCCGCCTTTGTGCACTCGCTCCAGGTCGAAAAGCTTCGTCAACTCGTCCAGGCTCATGATCTCCTGATCGGTGCCGGGGTTCCAGCCGAGCAATGCGAGCATGTTGATGAAGGCTTCCGGATAGTAGCCCCTCTCGCGGTAGCCGCTGCTCTTCTCCTTGGTGGTGGGGTCGTACCAATCCAACGAGAACACCGGGAAGCCCAAGCGATCGCCATCGCGCTTGCTCAACTTACCATTGCCATCCGGCTTCAAGATCAGCGGTAGGTGTGCGAAGGCAGGGCGCTCCCATCCGAAGGCCTCATAGATGAGCACATGCAGTGGAGCGCTGGGCAACCACTCCTCTCCGCGGATCACGTGCGTGATTCGCATCAAGTGGTCGTCCACGATGTTCGCCAGGTGATAGGTGGGCATGCCATCGCTCTTGAACAGCACCTTGTCGTCGATGTTGGCACTGTGAACAACCACCCAGCCACGAATGATGTCCTCGAACCGCACCTCGGCATGCCGCGGCACTTTCAAGCGGATCACATACTGTTCGCCCCTTGCATGGCGCTCTTTCACCTCATCGGCACTCAGCGTGAGGGAGTTCTTCATGTGCTCCCGCGTTACCGCGTTGTACGCTGGTGCAGCGACGCCCGCCGCTTGCAGGCGCGCACGCATGGCCTCCAGTTCTTCCGGCGTATCGAAGGCGTAGTATGCCTTGTCCTTTGCGATCAGCTCGTCAGCGTACTGTTTGTAAAGGCCCTTGCGGTCGCTTTGGCGGTAAGGGCCGTCGGGGCCACCTTTCCACGGACTTTCATCGGGGACCAAGCCGCACCAATCCAAGCTCTCCTTGATGTACTCTTCCGCTCCCGGCACATAACGCGTCTGGTCCGTATCCTCAATGCGCAACAGGAATTGTCCGCCATGCTTCCGCGCGAAGAGGTAGTTGTACAAAGCCGTGCGCACGCCACCCATGTGCAGGGGGCCTGTAGGACTTGGGGCGAAACGAACTCTGACCGACATATGCTCATGAATGCGCTGGGCGCAAGGGCGGCGAAGATACCCGGCGAGGATCGTCGTTACACCTGCACGCCCTTCAACAACAACCGCTGCCACGCGGTGTGTTTGCGCAGATACCCTTTGATCGTCGGGTGGGTGGGGATCAGCTTCAACCGGTTCTCCTCAACCCACATCAAGGTCTTTTCCATCATCACATCCGCCACGCCGAGCGCTTCCACCGGACGGGGCACATCCAGCGTGCCAAGGAAGATCCGGTCACCGTCACGGTCGTACTCCAATCGCGCCCGGTATTCCCCCACCCGCAAAACGAACTGACGTGAGTCGGGTTCGTCCGTCAGGATCAATGCCTGGAGGTCGATGGGCGCGGGGCTTGCCTTGGATGCCATGGTGATGGGCCTGCAAAAGTAAAAGGAACCAAGTGAGGTCAAGCTAGTTGGGCCATATACCCCATGAACAGCCTGCATCGGGCGACGATGCGTTCATTGGTCTCGGCGGCCTACCTTGGTCGTCATGCGCTCCCTGCTACTATCCCTTGCCGTGCTCTGCGGTGTTGCTCATGGTGTTGCTCAATGCGGCCCCTGTGTCGTGGGCGATACCTGCACCGTTGACCCACCGTTCCCGGCAGTGTGCCCCTCGGTTACCCCTGCGGGCACCGTTGGGGTTCCCTTCTCGATCGACGTCACTTTTTGGCTCCCCCCTTCCTTTCCAGAACCCACCACCCAACTCAACGTGGTTTTGGAAGAAGTGACCCTGATCAGCATAGAGAACCTTCCTCTTGGGCTCACCTACGAGACAAACAGCCCTACGCTGGTCTTTTACCCGCAGCAAGATCCATTTGGCTGTGTGCGTGTGTGCGGAACGCCCATGGTCGCCGGGCAGGATACCATTCGGATCCACGCGATCGCAGAGGGTACGGTTGGTGGCATAGCCACCACGCTGAACCAGGATATCAACCTGCCCATCCAAGTTCTGCCAGCAAGCCAGGACACTGTTGCGGACTTCACCATGAACGATACGACGGGTTGTGAACCGGTAACCGTGAACTATACCCCGTTGCTGAGCGGGGCCGGGGTCACGAGCGCGTACGACTGGAGCTTCGGCAACGGGAACTCTTACCAGGGGGCCGACCCTCCCGCACAGACCTATGGCGCGGGCGACTACGAGGTGACCTTGCAGACGACCGTTACGGGTATCATGCTCACGGAACTATCCATCAGTGCGATCAATGACGACTGGTGCGGGGACGTGGATGAGCCCAACCTGCCCTTCGTTGGATGCGTTGGACAACCGGACCTCTACTTCACCGTGATCGACGCACAGTTCGCTTCGTCGCGCTCACCGGTGATCAATAATGTGCAGAGCCATACTTGGAGCGGCTTGAGCATACCGCTCGGCTTCCCCCCTTTCACGTTGCAGGTGTACGACGAGGATGGATTGAGCGACGATGATCTGCTCGGAACCTTCACGTTCGACGCAAGCTTGGGCACCCTGCCGATCAGCCAGGCGGGTACCAGTGGAACGCGGAACGTTCAGGTGCAGACGGTCCAAGTCTTCAACTACAGCGATTCTGTTCATGTCTTCCCCCTGCCGAACACAGCACTAACCCTCAACACCACCACCAATGAACTCTGTGCTGCTGACTTGGGCTTGGTGAGCTACGCTTGGCAATTGGACGGCGTGCTCGTGCCCGGCGAAACAGGCCCCTGCGTTCCTGCGGCCAACGGCGAATGGACCGTGACGGGAACAAGTGCACAGGGTTGCACGGGTTCGTCCACTCTTGAGGTTGCCGGTGTTGGAATGAACGACCTGGGAAACGGACGCCTCCTCGACGTCTTTCCAGTTCCGAACGATGGACGGTTCGTGGTGCGTGCTTCGGGCTGGGCGTTGGGCGGATCGTTTTGGATCCATGTTCTCGATCCTTTGGGCAGGAGCGTGTATGCCGAGCGCATCACGGCTCCGTCCAATGAACTCCTGCGAACGATCGACCTTGGCACCGTTGCCCACGGATCATACAGGTTGCAAGTGAGCGACGGGGCGCATGTGGCCACTCGCCCGCTTGTGGTCGGGCCTCACTAGCAGACGCCCGCGCGCGCCCCTCCCGAGCAAAAGCCATGGTCGCCCCGCGCGTTACGGTGCTTACCACCTTGTACAACAAGGGGCCTTTCGTTGAGGAGGCCATTGAGAGCATCCTCGATAACACGTTCGCTGACTTCGAGCTCCTGGTGGTGGACGACGCAAGCACCGACGATGGGCTCGAACGAGTGCGCCGCTTCTCAGACCCGCGCATTCGGATACTTGTCAGTGATGTGAACACCGGCCGAGCGGCTGCCGCCAACCGTGGCTACGACGCTGCGCGTGGCGATTATGTGGCCGTACTGGATGCGGACGATGTCGCAGATCCGCAGCGGCTGGCGAAACAGGTCGCTTTCATGGACGCGCACCCGAAGATCGATATCTGTGGCAGCTATGCGCGTGTCTTCGGCGCGCGTGACCGAGTGGTAGAATGGCCCACCACGGACGACGAGGCGCGCGGCGTGATGCTCTTCCAGGATCCTCTGCTCTATGGCTCGGCAATGATCCGACGACCCCTCCTCGAAGCGAACCACTTGCGCTGTAAAGCCGAGTGGCGTGCGCCGGGAATGGACTATCTCTTCCTGCTGTCCATTGCGCAGCACGCTCGTATGGCCACCATCCCCGAGCCGCTGACCAGTTATCGTTTGGGTGAGCAGAACTTCCGCCATGGCCATGATCACTTCAGCGTGCGCCACGCGATCTTCCGGGAGGTGTTCCACTTCTATGACATCCCCGCAACCGACGAGGAAGTTGCGTCGCACCTCTTGTTGGAGCAGTGCTTTCGCGACTTGCCCGACACTACCCGGTTGCGTGCATTGCATGCCTGGGTGGAAAAGCTGAAAACGTTCAACCAAAAAAGAAGACTCTTCCATCCCCAATGGTTCGAGACACGATTGCAACAGGACTGGCAACGCTGGTTCTACCTGCTCGCCGGCAAACGCCCGGCGACCGCGCTTCTTCACCTGCGCCTGAGCGGCGGCTGGCCCGGCGGACGTCTACTGTACTTGTTGAAGGTGCGCCTGCGCCAACTGTTGGGTGGATGAGTCTGTGACGCTTCCTCCTACCTTGCCCGTTGATCATCCCTCGCATGGCACGAACACTTCCCTTCGCCCTTCTTCCCCTCCTTTTCTCCGTCGCTTCGTTGAGCGCTCGTGCGCAATGCGAGGGTTGCGTGGCCGACATGAACTGTACGGTCGACCCTCCGTTCCCAACCCTGTGTCCGGCCAACCCGCCCGATGCGACGTCCGGTGTATATTATGAGGCCGACATCACCTTCTGGATGCCTGTGTCCTTCACGGATCCCGGTTCCGGCTTCACGGTGGACCTCTTGCAACTGACGATCACCGGAGTTTCCGGTCTGCCCTTCGGATTGAACTTCACCCCCAGTGAGCCCAGCGGCGTTTACTACCCCCCGGTGAACGAATACGGTTGCGGGCGCATCTGTGGCACGCCACTCGGACAAGGAACCTATCCGGTGCTGATCACGGTGCTCGCGCATGTGAACGCGAGCGGCTTCGAACTGGACGTACCACAGGAGTTCACCACCGTGGTCAACGTACTACCCGGCTCGGGTGCCAACACGAGCTTCTCCTATTCGCCCACTTCGGGCTGTGGAAGTGTCACCAGCTCCTTCCAAGCGTTGATCGATGGAAGCCCTTCACCGACGAGTTATGCATGGAACTTCGGCAACGGCAATACCAGCACGAGCGCAACTCCTCCTGACCAGACCTATGACACGCCTGGTGATCATGTGATCACATTGGAAACGACCATTGGAGGTTACGTGCTGAACGCGGTCGCGGTGACGGGAACGAACACCAATTGGTGCGGTGATGTGGAGGAACCCGATGTGCCATTCGTGGGCTGCACGGGAAGCCCGGACCCTTACTTCGTCCTCACGAACGGCGGTGGAGGAACCTTCACGTCGAGCACGGTGGACGATTCGAACACAGCCAGCTGGACCGGTCTCGGTATCCTCCTGGACAACCCGCCTTATTCCATCGCATTCTACGATGAGGATGTCGTTAGCCAGAACGACCTGCTGGGCACCTACAACATCCCCGCGAACGGCGAAGGCACCTACTTCATCAACGTGGCCGGTGGCACCACGGGAAGCTTGCAGATCAGCAACGAAGCCCAACAGGTGTACATGGACAGCGATACCGTTACGGTCTACGCCCTGCCCGATGTGGTGCTCGTGGAAAACGACCTCACCGGAGAGTTGTGTGTGGAAGACGAGGAACTCACGAGCTACGTGTGGCTGCTTGACGGAGCGGTGGTCGCCGATGCGAACGACTCGTGTTATCAGCCAACCGGGCCGGGCCTGTGGCAGGTGGTAGGCACCAATGGCTTCGGGTGTGTTGACACGAGCAATACCATCGTGGTTTGCCCTGTGTTCGAGCTCGTCCAGAACGGTAACGTGCTCTTCGTGCCAAGTGGGTACATCACCTACTCATGGACGCTCGATGGCCTACCCATTGCCGGCAACGAGGCATTCATTTTCTTCCAGGGCGACGGTCTGTATGCGGTCACGGTGGATGCTGGCAACGGCTGCACCATCACGGACGAGTACCTCCACGACACCTCCGGGTTGGAGGAAGTGGCCGATGATGGTTCGCGCCTGGCCGTGTTCCCCGTTCCTAACGATGGCAACTTCAAGGTTGTCGCCGAAAGGCTGTCCACGGCGAACGTTTCCCTGGACGTGCTGGACATGACCGGCCGAGTGGTTCATCAGCAACGATCGGTCGCTGTGCAGGGCGCGTTACGCGAAGTCGTCTCCATCGACGCCACCCCGGGCGCTTACGTGCTAAGAGTGACGGATGGTGCCATCGTGCGCGTTGCGCGGTTCATCATTCGTTGAGCCATTCGTCGAACCAAGCACCCCGCTAGCGTGTACGGGCCCCGCGAGGCCTCACGCCTGCCGTAGTTTTGTTCCGCAACAAGGCCCTT
>Ga0073902_10001382_pt1 | contig 13138 bp, 12 predicted proteins | sample KloWWTmeKNB19Kit_FD_66667 | JGI IMG/M metagenome (GOLD analysis project Ga0073902, IMG submission 66667) | Active sludge microbial communities from Klosterneuburg, Austria, studying microevolution and ecology of nitrifiers - Klosterneuburg... | ecosystem: Engineered > WWTP > Aerobic digester >...
TTTATTTTCAACAATGAATATCGAGAAGGATTGTCAGAATTATTTAATCAGTTAAGTTCCAATTATCAAATAAAAGTTTTATCAGGCGATAATGAAGGTGAACGTCCAATTTTGGAGAAATTATTACCCAAAAACACTGATTTGGTTTTTAATCAAAAACCAGAGCAAAAATTAGAGTTCATAAAAAAGCTTCAAGAAAAAGGCGAAAATGTAATGATGGTTGGCGACGGATTAAATGATGCTGGAGCATTAGCACAAAGTAATATTGGGATTTCTATTTCTGAAAATGTAAATGTCTTTTCTCCCGCTTGTGATGCCATTTTAGATGCAAGCCAATTTCAAAAACTGAACTATTTTTTAAAACTATCAAAAAAGGCAATCACAACGATAAAAATGAGTTTTGGCCTATCAATTCTCTACAATATTATTGGTTTAACCTATGCTTTAACTGGTAATCTTCTTCCATTAGTTGCCGCTATAATCATGCCGTTGAGCACAATAACAATTGTAAGTTTCGTAACGATAATGAGTAATTTTTACAGCAAAAATTTAAAGTAAAATTGAAGAGTAAGGTATGATAAATATCATATTTATTGAGGATTCGCAATAGTAACTTTGTTAACACAAATTAAGGTATGAGTGTCATTTATTTATTAATCTCTATTAGCATCATCGTTGCCGTTTGTTTTTTTGTTGCCTTCATATGGGCAGTTAAAAACGGACAGTATGACGACGATTATACACCATCAGTCAGAATGCTTTTTGACGATGAACTGAAAAAAGTAAAACCAAAATCAAAACGAATAACTAAAGAAAAACAAATTTAATTATGGAAATGCAACAATTTTATTATGACAACAAAATTGTAAAGAAGTTCATTTATGCTACAATCGTTTTTGGTGTAGTTGGAATGCTCGTTGGACTTTTATTGGCTTTTTTGTTTCTCTTTCCAAACCTAACCGAAGGAATTTCTTGGTTGAGTTTTGGAAGATTAAGACCTTTACACACAAATGCGGTTATTTTTGCCTTTGTTGGAAATGCAATGTTCGCGGGAATTTATTATTCTTTACAACGATTGCTAAAAGCTAGAATGTTTAGCGACTTATTGAGTAATATCAATTTCTGGGGTTGGCAATTAATTATTGTCGCTGCAGCCATTTCTTTACCATTAGGCTACACTTCTTCAAAAGAATATGCTGAATTAGAATGGCCAATCGACATAGCTATTGCGCTAATTTGGGTAGTTTTTGGTATCAATATGATTGGTACAATTCTCAAAAGAAGAGAACGACACTTGTACGTAGCAATTTGGTTTTATCTCGCAACTTTTGTAACCGTTGCCGTTTTACATATTTTCAATAGCTTGGAATTACCTGTTTCAGCCATGAAAAGCTACTCTGTTTATGCAGGTGTTCAAGATGCATTAGTACAATGGTGGTATGGTCATAATGCTGTTGCTTTTTTCTTAACAACTCCATTTTTAGGATTAATGTATTACTATTTACCGAAAGCTGCTAATCGTCCTGTTTATTCTTACCGACTATCGATTGTACATTTTTGGTCGTTAATTTTCATCTACATCTGGGCTGGACCACATCATTTATTATATTCTGCATTGCCAAATTGGGCCCAAAATCTAGGAGTTGTATTTTCAATAATGCTAATTGCTCCATCTTGGGGTGGAATGATTAACGGACTTTTGACACTTAGAGGTGCATGGGATAAAGTTAGAACTGAACCCGTTTTGAAATTTTTCGTAGTAGCCATTACTGGTTATGGTATGGCAACTTTCGAAGGACCAATGTTATCACTAAAAAATGTTAATGCTATTGCTCACTTCACCGATTGGATTGTCGCTCACGTTCACGTTGGTGCTTTAGCTTGGAATGGATTTATGGCTTTTGGTATCATTTATTGGTTAATTCCAAGAATGACAAAAGGAAAACTATATTCAACCAAACTAGCCAATTTTCACTTTTGGATTGGAACTTTAGGAATTATACTTTATGCTCTTCCAATGTATGTTGCAGGATTTCTTCAAGCTTCAATGTGGAAACAATTCAATCCTGATGGAACATTAACTTATGGAAATTTCCTTGAAACAGTTACTCAAATTATGCCAATGTATTGGATGAGAGCAATTGGTGGAACAATGTATTTAATTGGAATGTTCATCTTAGTTTATAACATCATTCAAACTGTTAGAGCCAATGACAAAGTAGAAGATGAATTTGCTGAAGCACCTGAATTAGTGAAAATAAATGCTTCAAGATTAAAAGGTGAAAAATATCACTCTTGGTTAGAAAGAAAACCAATACAATTAACACTTTTAGCAACTGTTGCAATTCTAATTGGTGGAATAATTCAAATCGTGCCAACTATCATGGTTAAATCTAATATTCCAACCATTGCAAGTGTAAAACCATATACACCGTTAGAATTAGAAGGTCGCGATTTATATATAAGAGAAGGTTGTGTTGGTTGTCATTCACAAATGATTAGACCATTCCGAAGTGAAGTAGAACGTTATGGACCACAATCAAAAGCTGGCGAATATGTTTATGATCATCCATTCCTTTGGGGTTCAAAACGGACAGGACCAGATTTACAACGCGAAGGTGGAAAATACAATGACAACTGGCATTTTAATCACATGTGGAGTCCACAAAGCACATCAACAGGTTCGATTATGCCAAGCTATAAATGGTTATTTGATAATGAGCCTTTGGATATTTCATTAACGCAAAAGAAAATGCAAGCTATGGTTACTCTTGGAGTTCCTTATTCCAAAAATGAAATTGAAAACGGACTAAAAGATTTAAGAACTCAAGCATTAAAAATTGAAGAAAATTTAAAAACTGATCCTGACTTTGTAAAAAGTTATGATGAAAGCATGAAAAAAGCAGCTGCAAAAGGCGAAGAATTTATTCCAATGAACGAGAGAGAAATCGTGGCTTTGATAGCCTATCTTCAAAGATTAGGAACAGATATTAAAGTAAAAGATAACACAAAAAAATAAAGTCATGTTTGAGCAAATAAAACACAATATGGAAACAATTGCTGGTGTTGAAATATATCCAATAGTTTCATTAGTCATTTTCTTTTCCTTTTTTGTTGGATTAACAATCTGGGTTTCATCCTATAGAAAAGAAAAAATAGAAGAATTAAGCAACATTCCTTTAAAGGACAATTAATATAATTTTTAAATCTAAAGAAATGAAAAAATTAATCCCATCATATATCAGAATTCCTGTCATTTTCTTTTCGGTTGGTGCAGCGATGGAGTATTTTATCGACTCAGGTGATAGACCTGCATTCATCAAATACCCAATGATACTATTGTTTTTAGGTGTCTTTCTTTTTCTACTCATTGCAATTGAAATCGTGAATAAAGCAGTTGATAATGTAACCTATCATTTATTAACAGAAGAACAAAAAGAAAAACTAAAACAAGCTCAAAACTTGAGTTTCAAAGACAGTGAATGGTATAAAAGTCTAATGCATAAATTGACCAGAACTGTTCCTATTGATAAAGAAAATCAACTTTTATTAGATCATGATTATGACGGAATAAAAGAATTAGACAATACTTTACCGCCATGGTGGGTTTATTCATTCTACATAACCATCGTCTTTGCAGGTATTTATCTGTTTCGTTTTCATTTTGCTGGTGCTGATGACCAAGAAATGGAACTCCAAAAAGAAATGGCACAAGCTAAAATTGAGATTGCAGAATACATGAAAACAACACCCGATATGATGGATGAAAAATCGGTGACTTTGTTAACTGACAAACCAAGTTTAGCTGAGGGAAAAACCATTTTTGATACAAATTGTGCTGCTTGTCACAGAGCAGATGGCGGTGGAACAATTGGTCCAAACTTAACTGATGAACATTGGATTTTAGGTGGCGGAATTAAAAATGTTTTCCACACCATAATGAATGGTGGTCGTGATAGTAAAGGAATGATTTCTTGGAAAGGAACACTAAAACCTAAAGAAATGCAAAAGGTAGCGAGTTATATTTTATCACTACAAGGCACTAATCCTAAAGATGCAAAAGTAGCTGAAGGAGAAATTTGGGCAGAAAAAGTTACAACTAAAATTGATAGCACAAATATCAAATCAGACAGTTTAAAAATAAAAAATTAAAAAAATGTCAAATTTGCCAGACGAATCATTTCGTGATAGTATCGGAACAATTGACGAAAAAGGTCAAAGGAAATTTATTTTTCCGAAAAAACCTTCTGGGAAATTTTATGACTACAGGAAATGGGTTAGTTATGTATTATTATTGATTTTAATTGCTAATCCATTTTTAAAAGTAAATGGCAACCAATTCATGATGTTTAATGTCCTTGAAAGACGATTTAACATCTTTGGATTTCCTTTTTGGCCACAAGATTTTTACATTTTTGTTCTTTTTATGATAATTGGCGTTGTATTTATCATCCTGTTTACAGTCATTTTTGGACGAATTTTTTGTGGATGGATTTGTCCACAAACCATTTTTCTTGAAATGGTTTTCAGAAGAATTGAATACTGGATTGAAGGCGATCGTGGTGCTCAAATCAGACTTTCAAAACAAGAATGGAATGCCGAAAAAATTAGAAAAAAAGGGCTAAAATGGTTGATTTTTTTAATAATATCATTCTTTATTGCTAATGTTTTCCTCGCCTATTTAATAAGCAGCGACGAACTGTTTAAAATGATTGAAGATGGTCCAAAAAATCATCTTGGAACACTAATCGCTTTATTGATTTTTACTGGTGTTTTCTATTTTATTTTCGCTTGGTTCAGAGAACAAGTCTGCATCATTGCTTGTCCTTATGGAAGATTACAAGGCGTACTTTTGGATAATAAATCTATAAATGTTGCTTACGATTTTGTTCGAGGCGAAAAAGAAATTGGCAGAGCTAAATTTAATAAAAATGAAGATCGTTCAACCACAGGAAAAGGTGATTGTATTGACTGTAAACTATGTGTTCACGTTTGTCCAACAGGAATTGACATTAGAAATGGAACACAGTTAGAATGCATCAACTGTACTGCTTGTATCGATGAGTGTGATACAATTATGGAAAGTGTTGGACTGCCAAAAGGTCTTATCAGATATGCTTCTGAAGATGAAATTGAGAAAAAAGAAAAGTTCAAATTCACAAATAGGATGAAAGGTTACACTGCTGTATTATTCATTTTAATTGGAATTTTAAGTGGTCTTTTATTTCTTAGGACTGAAGTAGAAGCGGTTATTTTAAGATTACCAGGTCAACTTTATCAACACAAAGGCGACAATATCAGCAATGTATATACTTTCAAAATCATAAATAAAACTAATGAAGATTTTAATGATATTCATTTAAAATTAATCAATATCAAAGGAACTTTGACTGTAGTCGGACAAAAAGATTTTAAAGTAAAAAAACAAGGAATGTCAAAAGGAACTTTGTTCGTTGAAATAAATAGTGCACTACTAGAAAACGATAAAACTAAAATAAAGATTGAAGTTTATAATGGATCAAAAAAAATAGAAACAACAACCACTAGTTTTTTAAGTCCGAGAAGTTTTGATTAATCTAAAACAAATAGTATGAAAATTAATTGGGGAACAGGAATCGTAATTGCATTCACACTTTTTATGTCATTTATATTGTATTTTGTTATCAAAGTGCAATCGAATTCAAAATATGACAACGAACTTGTGGTTGAAGAATATTATAAACATGATGCCAAATTTGGTGATGAAATGGTTCGAATTCAGAATGCTCAAAATTTAGTTGAAAAACCACAAATAATCAATGAAGCTGGAGAAATAAAAATCATCTTTCCTCCAAAATTTGAGCCAAAAAACATTAAAGGAAAAGTGTCCTTATACAGACCGTCTAACAAAAAATTAGATTTTGAAATTCCAATTTCGCTATCTAATTCTACTTTGCTCATACCTAAAAAAAGTTTGGTAGGCGGTCGTTGGGACATTAACTTGAATTGGGAATATAAGAATAAAGAATACCAGTCAAAAAACACTATTTATCTTAACTAAAATGCTATTCACCGCTTTACTTTTTGGATTAATTTCTAGTTTACACTGCATTGGTATGTGTGGACCAATTGCTATGATGCTTCCTGTTGACAGAAATAATCAAGCAAAAAAAGTAACTCAAATCATAACTTATCACTTCGGAAGATTAACAGCCTACTCTACCATCGGATTGCTATTTGGACTGTTAGGTAGAGGTTTTTATCTGGCTGGAATTCAACAAAATCTATCCATTGCAATTGGAGTATTAATGATAGCTGTAATTCTAATTCCTGAACGCCTTTTTGCTAAACATAATTTTTCAAAACCATTATTTCAACTTATTTCAAAAATAAAAACCAAGCTAGGAAGTCAATTTAAAAACAAAAGCTGTAAATCACTTTTTACTATTGGATTACTCAATGGATTTTTACCCTGCGGAATGGTTTATGTTGCGTTATTTGGTGCCATTGCAATGCAAAGTGCAAGTCTTGGTGTTTTGTATATGTTTTTCTTCGGGTTGGGAACAATTCCAATGATGAGCAGTGTGGTTTATATCAACTCGTTTTTAACTATATCCATTCGCAATAAAATTCAAAAAGCAATTCCTTATGTTGGTGTTTTTATTGGAATACTATTTATAGTTAGAGGTTTAGCATTTGGAATTCCATATGTTTCACCGAGTAACATCAATTTATTTGTTCAACAAAAATCAAACTGTCATTAATACTAAATTTACAATTATGGAAAAACACGATTTACTACATGAATTCCCTGAATATCAAGACAAAATTCATCAACTAAAAATTGAGAACAATCATTTCAAAAAATTATTTGAAGAATATGATGAAATAGAACATCAAATCCTTCGAATCAATAAAGGCATTGAAATCATGACCGACGAAGCATTCAAAGAAATTAAAGTAAAAATGCTGCATTTGAAAGATGAAATTTATACTTACTTAAAAAAGTAAAATAAAAAAATCACGAAAATCGTGATTTTTTTTTCTTATATCGTCATTGAAAACAATTGATTTTCAGGAATTTTTCGCTTTAATCTTAAATCAAAAGCCATGCAGATATTTCTAATAAATGGTTTTCCTTTTTCATGAATTCGAATTGTTTTATTTTCAACAGTCAGTAAACCATCGTCTTGCATTTCTTGCAAATGAATAATGACATCAGGAAGTTCTTCAAAATAAGCTGATGTATTATTCCAAGAAGTTTCAAATTGGCACATTAAATTTAAAATATGTTTTCTAATGATTAAATCTTCATTGGTTAAAAAATGTCCTTTTACAACTGGTAATTTATTCCACTCCAAAAGCTGATAATAATCTTCAATATTTTTTTCATTTTGAGCAAAACTATACCAACTATCACTAATAGACGAAACACCTAATCCAATCATAAGTTGCGTTTTTGAAGAACTATAACCCATAAAATTCCGATGTAAACTTCCATTTTCAAACGATTGGTATAAACTATCTGTTTCAAGTGCAAAATGATCCATCCCAATTTCATAATATCCTTTTTCACGCAATATTTTTTTTCCAACTTCATAGAACATTCGCTTTTTTTCATCTTTTGGAACATCTTCATCTTTAAATCCGCGTTGTCCATTTCCTTTTATCCAAGGAACATGTGCATAACTATAAAACGCTAATCGATCAGGTTGTAATGATTTTGTTTTTTCTATGGTATCAACTATATCTTCAATTTCTTGAAATGGTAATCCAAAAATGATATCATGCCCAATTGATGTATACCCAATTTCACGTGCTTGCAGTGTTACTTTTGCAACGTTATGAAAAGGTTGAACTCGATGTATTGCTTTTTGGACTGTTTCTGAATAATCTTGGACACCAAAACTTACTCTTCTAAATCCTAAATCATATAGTTTTTGTAAATGTTCTCTTGTCGTATTGTTTGGATGTCCTTCAAAACTAAATTCATAAGATGTCGCTTTTTTTGCACTAGTAAAAATCCCATTTATTAAATCTTCTAAATTTTTTATTGAAAAAAAAGTTGGTGTTCCGCCACCAAGATGAATTTCTTTAATAATTGGTTTTTCGTCAAACAACTGGCAGTATAAATACCATTCTTTCAAAAGAGCTTCAATATAAGGATGTTCTACACTGTGATTTTTTGTTATTCGTTTATGACAACCACAAAAAGTACACATGCTTTCGCAAAAAGGCAAGTGAATGTATAAACTAATTCCTTCGGTGGCATTACTTTCTGAAAAAGATTTCTTTAATGTATCTATCCAAATTTGATATGAAAAAGTCTGTTCATCCCAATAAGGTACAGTTGGATAACTGGTATATCTTGGTCCGGGAACATTGTATTTTTGGATTAAAGAAGCTGACATAAAATTGAAATTTGATTTTCAAAATTAGACTATCTCAATTCCATACAAAATGATAATTATCATATTAACTACTTAGAAATAGTAACTACTTCATTCTACAAATTGATTACGTAATCGATAAATTCATTAGTTTAAAAAAAATCGATTAAAATCAATAAGAATAGACTAAATACATTTTAAATTAAAAAAAGTAAGTTTTTTTATAAAAAAATTTGTTTTATTTCATTTTTTTTCATTTACTTTGTATTGCCCCCAAATTAAAATACCTACTAATGAAAAATTTATTCATTGGCATTATGTTACTTTGTCAAGTAACTTTTGCCCAGGAGAAAAAAGTTTTTGATACTTACAACTATGGTCAAGACGGAATTGAGTACATTGTCAAGTCTAAAAAAAGTACTGTTATAGTTAGTACGTTTAATGCTAAGTTGAATATTAGGCAAGAGATTGCTCAAAAAATATACTTGCTTTACGCCGAAAATAAATTAGAAAGCGATAAAGTCTATACAATAATTGGTGATGAAGCAAATGTTACTGGAAACTGCATAATCAAAAAGAAAGATACGCTAACTTCGATTGAATTTTTTTATGAAAAAGTTGATTGGAAATCAGGACTAACGGAATTGTATAGAAATCCAAATAACCCAATAATTTCAACGGCAATTGCTGATAGTGATTAATAATAAAAAACGCTCCAATAATTTGGAGCGTTTTTTATAAAATATAATGCTAACAAAACTTATGCATTAGCAGCAATTAAGTTCAAAGCAGAACCAGCAACAAACCAACCAATTTGGCTTTCGTTGTATGTGTGATTTGCTAAAATTATATCTTTTGAACCATCAGCGTGAACAAACTCTAATGATAACGGTTTTCCTGGAGCAAACTCTTTTAAATCTAAGAAATTGATAGTATCGTCTTCTTTGATTTTATCATAATCTGCTTCGTTAGCAAAAGTTAAGGCTAACATACCTTGTTTTTTCAAATTCGTTTCGTGAATACGAGCGAAAGATTTTACTAAAACCGCTTTTACACCAAGGAAGCGAGGTTCCATTGCGGCATGTTCTCTTGAAGAACCTTCTCCATAATTTTGGTCTCCAACAACTATTGAAGGAACTCCAGCAGCTTTGTAAGCTCTTGCTACAGCAGGAACAGCAGCGTATTCTCCTGTTAATTGATTTTTAACTTTATTGGCTTCTTGATTGAAAGCATTTACAGCTCCAATCAACATATTATTTGAAATATTATCTAAATGTCCGCGGAAACGCAACCATGGTCCAGCCATAGAAATATGGTCAGTAGTACATTTACCGAACGCTTTAATTAATAATTTTGCACTAGTAATATTTTGTCCATCCCAAGCATCAAATGGTGCTAAAAGTTGTAAACGATCTGAAGTTTCGCTCACTAAAATCTGAACTCCACTTCCATCTTCTGCCGGCGCTTGAAAACCTGCATCTTCCACATCAAAACCTCTTTTTGGTAATTCATCACCAGTTGGAGGATTTAATTTTACAGCTTCACCATTATCATTCAATAAAGTATCTGTAATAGGATTGAACGATAAATCACCCGAAATTGCTAATGCAGCTACCATTTCTGGAGAAGTTACAAAAGCGTGAGTATTTGGATTTCCATCGGCACGTTTAGAGAAATTTCTGTTAAACGAATGCACGATAGTATTTTTTTCTTCTTTATCAGCTCCAGCTCTATCCCATTGTCCGATACATGGTCCGCAAGCATTTGTAAATACTTTAGTTCCCATTTTTTCGAAAGTTGCGATAATTCCGTCTCTTTCAATTGTGTAACGAATTTGTTCTGAACCTGGATTGATTCCGAATTCAGCTTTTGGAGTAATTCCGTGAGCAACTGCTTGTTCTACAATTGATGCAGCACGAGCCATATCTTCGTAAGATGAGTTGGTACAAGAACCAATTAAACCCCATTCTACTTTTAAAGGCCAACCGTTTCTAGCAGCTTCTTCTTTCATTTTAGAAACCGGCGTTCCTCTATCTGGAGTAAAAGGTCCGTTAATGTGTGGTTCTAATTCAGATAAATTAATTTCGATAACTTGATCAAAATATTGTTCTGGATTAGCATACACCTCATCGTCACCAGTTAAGTATTTAGCAACTTTATCGGCAGCATCAACAATATCTTGACGATCTGTTGCAGCCAAATATCTTCTCATTGAATCATCGTATCCAAAAGTAGAAGTTGTAGCACCAATTTCGGCACCCATATTACAAATAGTTCCTTTACCTGTACAAGACATATTTATTGCGCCTTCGCCAAAATATTCTACAATGGCACCAGTTCCACCTTTTACAGTAAGAATATCGGCAACTTTAAGAATCACGTCTTTTGGAGCTGACCAACCGTTTAATTTTCCAGTTAATTTTACTCCGATAAGTTTTGGAAATTTCAATTCCCAAGACATTCCAGACATAACATCTACAGCATCGGCACCACCAACACCAATTGCTAACATACCTAAACCACCAGCATTTACTGTATGAGAATCGGTACCAATCATCATTCCTCCAGGAAATGCATAATTTTCTAAAACAATTTGGTGAATAATTCCCGAACCTGGTTTCCAGAATCCAATTCCGTATTTGTTAGAAACAGACGAAAGGAAATCGAAAACTTCTTTAGATTGTGAATTTGCTACAGCTAAATCAGTTGTTGCACCAACTTTTGCCTGAATTAAGTGATCACAGTGAACTGTTGTTGGAACAGCAACTGTCTTTTTTCCGGCGTGCATAAATTGTAATAAAGCCATTTGAGCTGTTGCATCTTGACAAGCAACTCTATCTGGAGCGAAATCTACATAATCTTTTCCTCTTGAAAAAGCTTGAGAAGGCGTTCCTTCCCATAAGTGAGAATATAAAATCTTTTCTGAAAGTGTTAACGGACGACCAACTAACTCACGTGCTTTGTCCACACGTTCTGCCATTGTTCCATACACTTTTTTAATCATTTCGATATCAAAAGCCATATATTTTTTAGGTTAAATTGTTTGCGATGCAAATTTACGAAAACGTTATTTTATTTTAAAAAAAACAGAAAAATATATCGTTTTATTAAAGATTATTACGAAAAACACAAAATACATACTTTAATAATGCTAAATATATAATTAAAATTACGAAAAATGATTTTAATTAAAATTTATCTCTTAAATTCCTCATTGGCTTTTCATAATACTTGTAATTTAAATATGATAAACTTATACTAATTATCAAGAAACATAAAGTGAAAAGATGATATTCATACAATTGAAAATTATCCGTTTTTATGAAGTGCTTCATCAATTGCATTACAATACTGTAATGTATCAAGTAAAAGGAATAAGAAATTAAACTCAAGATAATTATTACTCTCTTGAATCGTAATTTTGTGCTTTTCCATTGTGATAAAAAAGGTAAAAAAAATGACATTGTTATTGACGATATAGGCAAATAGAAGACATTCCAAAAAGTTGGATTTTTTTCAATAGAAACACCAAAATATCCTAAAACAATGTTTACTATAAATAAAAGAAAAAGAGCATAAAACACAAAATAATTTTTGTGTTTAATCATAAATTCTTTGCAGTTAATCATTAACCAACTAATCACAACTCCATAAAGAATTGCATCGATTCTATATATTACAACATTTTTCAAAGAGACATTCCATTGGTTTAATGAAATATTAGTTGTGGTTATATTGTAGAACCATTTGGTCAGTATAAATACTAATATAAGTGAAATTATTATCGTTAAAAAAGTATATTTTTTATTTTTGGGTTTGATGAAAACAGTAACTAGATATACTGAAAATGGTAAAATTAAATAGGTATATTCCTCAACAGACAGACTCCATGCTTCTGGATATATAGCAGGCATTTGAGATGCAAAATTTTGTATAAAAAATAAATATTTCCAAATATCTGCATAAGAATAACCAATAATAATAGCAACAATTACATTTAGAATTAAATATAAATAATAATTGGGCAGCGTTCTAAACCATCTTCTCTTTAAAAAATAAAGAACCTCTTTGAAGGTAAAATCATCTTGAATATAAAGTTTATAGAAAATAGTTCCTATCAAAAACCCACTTAAAACAAAAAACATTTCAACTCCAAGAAATCCAACTAAACGAAAAAAATAGGTGAAAACAGAGTCATTAGGTGGATATATCCATAGTGTATGAGAACTCATGACCAACATTAAAGCTGTTGCTCTCATTAAATCGAGGCCGAAAATTCTAGAGTTTTGTTGATTGGTTGACATTGTTTTTTCCTTTTTTTAAAAGTACTAAAATAATGCTAACTTCTAAAGTAACTTATCAATAATCATTTCCTCAGTGATTCCTTCAGCGTCGGCTTTGTAATTTTTAATTATTCTGTGACGTAAAATTCCAGTTGCAACTGCTTTTACATCTTCAATATCTGGTGAAAACTTACCGTTGAAAGCGGCATTTGCTTTTGCTGCCAAAATTAAATTTTGTGATGCTCTTGGTCCTGCACCCCAATCTAAATAATTTTTCACATACTCATTAGAAAGCGGATTATTTGGACGTGTTTTACTTACTAAAGTAACGGCATATTCAATAACATTATCGGCAACAGGAATACGACGAAGTAAGTGTTGAAAATCGATAATTTCTTGCGCTGTAAAAAGTGGATTTATTGTTGGTTTTGCATCAGAAGTAGTGCTTTTCACCACATCAACTTCTTCAGAAAATGATGGATAATC
>Ga0073902_10001383_pt1 | contig 13134 bp, 10 predicted proteins | sample KloWWTmeKNB19Kit_FD_66667 | JGI IMG/M metagenome (GOLD analysis project Ga0073902, IMG submission 66667) | Active sludge microbial communities from Klosterneuburg, Austria, studying microevolution and ecology of nitrifiers - Klosterneuburg... | ecosystem: Engineered > WWTP > Aerobic digester >...
GCAATGACTCTGTCAAATGCTTTGCCGGTAGCATCCTGGAAAATAGCATAGGAGCTATTCAGTCCACGTCCTTGTAAGAACATTCTTCTTAAGGAAGTACCCGAACCTTTCGGAGCTACGAGGAATACATCCACATCTTTTGGTGGAATAATGCCTGTTTGTTCATTGAATGTAATGCCAAAGCCATGAGAGAAGTATAAGGCTTTGCCTGGTGTTAAATGTTTTTGAACAGTGGGCCATAAAGCGATTTGTGCCGCATCACTTAGCAGGTAACAAATGATCGTACCTCTTTGTAAAGCTTCTTCAATTTCAAATAATGTTTCACCCGGAACAAATCCGTCACGGACAGCTTTATCCCAGGTTTTTGAATTTTTACGCTGGCCAACAATTACATTAATGCCATTGTCTTTCTGGTTTAGTGCCTGGCCTGGTCCCTGCACGCCATACCCGATAACAGCTACTGTTTCATTTTTCAATACTTGCTGGGCCTTACTCAACGGGAATTCTTCCCTGGTTACAACGTTTTCTTCAACGCCGCCGAAATTTAATTTTGCCATGATTATCTGTTTTGTGGTTGTTATTTATTGATTGTTGATTGTTTACATGGTAAATACCTCTTCGTTTTTATCGAGGTATTCATTTTCTATCACTTCTTCTCCCGGTTCTTTTTTCTCAAACTCTTTTAACCGGTCATGGAAGCTGTTGCTGGCTTTAATGATAGCAACTCTTGCACTGCGGACAAATTCAATCAATCCATAGGGCTCCAGCGCTTTTATCAGGTTATCCGTTTCTTCCCGGTGACCGGTTGTTTCAAAAACCGTATAGTCTTTACGGATGGCCACAGCCCTTGCACCATATTCTCTCAGTAACCTCTCTACTTTTACCTTTTCAGCAATGGCATCAGTACTTACTTTATACAGCGCCAGTTCCTGCCAGACAATTTCTTCTTCGGTGTTATAATAAGCTTTTAATACTTCAACCTGCTTTTCAATCTGCCGGCATAGTTTTTTTACCACTTCTTCAATTTCATTGATGACGATTGTAAAGCGATGTACACTATCGACTTCAGTAGGAGAGGTGTTCAGGCTTTCTATATTGATTTTCCTTCTTGAAAATATAATGGCAATACGGTTCAGCAAACCAACCTGGTTCTCTGTATATACGGTAATTGTAAATTCCTGCTTGTTCATTTTCGTCTAATTAATGATGATCAGATTTCCTCTTTACTTAATACTATTTCTGCCACACCCCGACCCTGAGGTACCATGGGAAATACATTGTTTTCTTTTCCTACCATTACTTCCAGTAGAAAACTTTCTTTTGATTCCAGCATTTCTTTTAAGGAGGTTTTCAAGTCTTCCCGTTTGCAAATGCTTTTACCTGGTATACCGAAGCCTTTTGCCACCTGTACAAAATCAGGGCTTTGAATATCCACGAATGAATATCGTTTCTCATTAAATAGTTGCTGCCACTGGCGAACCATACCCAGGAACTGGTTATTGAGAATGATGATCTTTACATTCGGTTTAAACTGCATGATAGTACCTAATTCCTGCAAAGTCATCTGGAAACCACCATCACCAATGACGGCAACAGTTGTTCTTGACGGATCGCCATATGCTGCTCCAATTGCAGCGGGTAAAGCAAATCCCATAGTGCCTAAACCGCCGCTGGTGATATTACTTTTTGTCTGATTATATTTTGCATACCGGCAAGCTACCATCTGGTGCTGGCCCACATCCGTAACGATTACCGCATTTCCTTCTGTCAGTTCATTGAGTACCCTGATTACTTCACCCATAGTCAGGACTTCACCTGTCGGGTTTAGTTCATCATATATTACTTTTTCTTCTTCCTTTTGCTGATAGTCTTTAAATTTTTGTAACCATTGCGGATAAACTTTTTGTTCGACCAGGTTTGTCAGCATGGGTAATGTTTCCTTACAGTCTCCCCACACAGGAATATCAGCTTTTACATTTTTATCAATCTCTGCGGGGTCAATATCAAGGTGAATAACTTTAGCTTGTCTGGCATATTTGTCCAGACGGCCGGTTACCCTGTCATCGAAACGCATACCAATGGCGATTAAGACATCACATTCATTGGTTAAGACATTGGGGCCATAATTGCCATGCATACCTAACATGCCTACACCCAGCGGATGACCTGTAGGAATGGCACTCATACCCATGATGGTCCAGGCAGCGGGGATGCCGGCTTTCTCGATAAATTGTTTGAATTCTTTTTCAGCTTTTCCAAGAATAACACCTTGTCCGAAGATCACAAATGGCCTTTCAGCCTCGTTGATGAGTTTGGCTGCTTGCTCCACATATTCTTTTCTGACAATTGGCTTTGGACGATAACTTCTGATATGATCACATTTAGTGTATCCTTCGTACTCAAATTTTTGTATCTGTGCATTTTTGGTGATATCTATTAACACCGGTCCGGGTCTTCCGCTGCCTGCGATATAGAACGCTTTAGCTAATACTGTAGGGATCTCCGTAGCATCGGTTACCTGGTAATTCCATTTGGTAACAGGAGTAGTGATATTAATGACATCAGTTTCCTGGAAAGCATCAGTACCCAATAAATGTGCAAATACCTGCCCGGTAATACAGACAACAGGAGTGGAGTCGATCATGGCATCAGCTAAACCTGTGACAAGATTGGTAGCTCCCGGACCACTGGTGGCAAACACAACACCGGTTCTTCCGCTCACCCTTGCAAAGCCCTGGGCGGCATGAATAGCTCCCTGCTCATGACGCACCAATATGTGTTTCAACTTTTCTTTATAATCATACAATGCATCATAGATGGGCATGATGGCGCCGCCGGGATAACCAAATATGGTTTCAACACCTTCAGCCAGGCATGCTTCCAGCACCGCTTCGCCTCCGCTGATTGTCGTCGTAACCTGTTTCTTTGTTTGCTCCTTTATTAATTCCAATGTATCCATAACAATTATTTTAAGCTTCGTCGGTAACACAGCCTTCGTTAGCCGGCTTAACAGACTTTGCATATTTATACAAGACCCCTTTTGTTGCTTTCAAGGCAGGTTGTTTCCAGTTTTTTCTTCTTGCGGAAATCACTTCATCATTTACTTTTAAATTCAAAGTGTTATTTACAGCATCAATTTCAATAATGTCATTGTCTTCCACCAGGGCGATCAGTCCGCCATCAAATGCTTCAGGTGTGATATGTCCCACCACAAACCCATGTGTCCCTCCGCTGAAGCGGCCATCGGTTATCAGGGCTACTGATTTTCCTAAACCTGCTCCAATGATGGCACCAGTTGGTTTCAGCATCTCCGGCATACCTGGTGCCCCTTTTGGTCCAATGTACCGGATCACCACCACGTCACCGGCATGCACTTTTCCTGATTGAATACCTGCTATCAGATCTTTTTCTCCATCGAACACTCTTGCTGTTCCCTCAAAACGTTCCCCTTCTTTACCGCTGATCTTTGCGACACTTCCTTTCTCAGCTAAATTTCCATACAGAATTTGCAGGTGCCCCTTTTTTTTCAATGGTAGTTCTAACGGGTGAATAATGTTCTGTGTCATAAAATCAAGGTCAGGAACACCTGCTAAATTGGCTGTTACCGTTTTACCGGTTACTGTCAAACAATCGCCATGGAGTAAGCCATTTAATAATAAATATTTCATTACAGCGGGAACACCGCCATGTTTATGCAAATCTTCCATCAGGTATTTTCCTGATGGTTTGAAATCCGCCAGAACAGGTATACGGTCACTTATTGTCTGAAAATCATCTTGTGTTAATTCGACATCTACACTTTTTGCCATTGCGATCAAGTGCAAAACTGCATTGGTACTGCCACCTAATACCATCACAACAGTAATTGCATTTTCAAATGCTTTGCGGGTCATGATGTCTTTGGGAGTAATATTTTTTTGCAGCAACAATTTTATTGCTTCGCCAACGGCAGCACATTCTTTTTGTTTGTCTTCACTTAAAGCCGGATTGGAAGAGGAGTTGGGTAAACTCATACCCAATGCTTCAATTGCAGCGGCCATTGTATTAGCTGTGTACATACCACCACAAGCACCGGCGCCGGGACATGAATGCTGAACGATCGCTTTGAAATCACCTTCACTCAGGTTACCGGCGATCTTTTGTCCCAACGCTTCAAATGCACTTACAATATTTAAATCTTCACCGTTATAATGACCCGGAGCAATGGTACCGCCGTATAACATAATTGACGGACGGTTCAATCTTCCCATGGCCATGATAGCACCAGGCATATTTTTATCACAGCCTGGAATGGCGATCAGGCCGTCATAATACTGGGCGCCTGCATTCGTTTCAATACTATCAGCGATCACATCACGGCTTACCAAACTATAACGCATACCATCCGTTCCCATACTTATCCCGTCACTTACACCAATAGTATAGAATCGTAAACCTAATAACCCTTCAGTTGAATTAACACTGTTACGGACACTAACAGCCAGGTCATTCAGGTGCATATTGCATGGGTTGCCATCCCATCCCATACTCACAATGCCTACCTGTGCTTTATTGAAATCTTCTTCTTTAAAACCAATAGCATAGTACATGGCCTGGGCAGCAGGTTGTGTCGGGTCTTGTGTAAGTGTCTTACTATATTTATTTAATTCACTCATGCCAGTTCTAATGTTGGTTTATTTTCTTTCTCAATTACTTTGTCTTTATAGAAATTCTGTATTGTTTTACTTACAGAATCATTCCATGGTTTTGGAAATTTTACATTATCCAGGCTTTCCCAGCCAATTACTTCTGCAGCAGTACCACAAAAAAATACGGCGTCAGCTTCTTTCAATTCCTCTGTTGTGATTAGTTTCTCTTCAACTGGTATATTCATCTCTTCACAAATTTCAATAACGGTTGCCCTGGTAATACCGGGCAGGATATTCCCCACAGACGGAGTAAATAACTTTCCATCTTTTTCATAAAACACATTTGCCCCGGGTCCTTCTGCTATAAAGCCATTCATGTCGGATAATAATGCTTCATCAAATCCATTGGCCTTTGCTTCCTGGCTGGCCAAAATGGAATTAACATAATGTCCCCCGGCTTTAGCTGTTATCCTGAATCCTTTAGGGTTAGGACGCTGAAAGGAACTTAACATCACCCGTAATAATTTTTCACCCAAAAAAGGTTGCATTTCCCAGGCTTCTATTACAAGAAACGATTCTTTATTTTGAACGAAACTCATATTAGCCGGTGCATACACAAGTGGTCTTATATAAGCATCCTGCAGGTTATTTCTCTTTAATAGCTCATAGGTCGCAACAATCAATTCTTCTGCACTCCATGTGTAAGGCATATTCATCGCTTCAGCAGACTGTTGAAGACGATCATAGTGTTCTTTTGCCTTAAAAATTTTAGTTTCTCCGTTGATCGTTTTATACGAACGAATTCCCTCGAACACGGAATATCCATAATGTAAACTCTGGCTATAGTAATCCATTGTAGCTTCGGCCGCTCTTACAAAGGTGCCATTCAGATATAAAACAGTATGCTCATTATAGTAGGTCATATATTTTCATTTAGGTCATAAAAAAACCCGCCTTTTTGAAGGCGGGTTTGATATTTTTAGTTTATTAACTTAATGTCATGCACCACCTCCATTTGAAGAAGATATAATAATCACCACCATAATAATAATTGCAGCAACAGAGGTTATGACATTATATGTGTTATTCTTCAACATGAAGGATGTATGTGTTGTAAATATACACCCGCCGTTTCAAAAAAAGAACTCAGCAAGCAATAATTATTTCAGTAATGGACAAACTTTCGTTAGTTATTTACCCATTGATTTATATAATTGTTGATTTTCTCAACTCAATATTTTCAGTATTTACAGAACCGGATATTTTCCCACTCACAAAATCACAGATCAGTTCACCAATCGTGGAAGTGAAGTAAAAATTTACCGGATCAATATCTTTTGTAACGAACGAATTCAGTAAAGTCCAGTTTACGGCATCCCGGACCACTTGTGCTTCTTCTTTCATATCCAGGTGGTCGAGCAGCATAGCTGCTGAAAGAATAGAACCAATGGGGTTTGCAATGTCCTTGCCGGCAGCCTGCGGGTAAGAACCATGAATAGGTTCAAACAGGGCCGAAGTTTTGCCTATAGAAGCTGAAGGTAATAACCCCAGCGAGCCACTTATCACACTGGCTTCATCACTTAAAATATCGCCAAACATATTTTCCGTAAGGATAACATCAAATTGTTTTGGATTCACAATGATCTGCATGGAGGCATTATCCACAAACATGTAATCGACGGCCACCTCAGTGTATTGTGAAGCCAGTTCCTGTACAACTTTTCTCCACAGCCTGGATGTTTCGAGTACATTGGCTTTATCAACCAGTGTCAGTTTCTTTTTTCTTTTCTGCGCATGCTGAAAAGCAAGATGGGCAATTCGTTCTATTTCTTCCCGGCTATAACTGCAATCATCTGATGCCAGGTTACCATCAGCACTGGTTTCTTTTTTACCAAAATAAATTCCACCGGTCAGTTCCCTGTAAATAATAAAGTCTACACCCTCAATATTCTTACTTTTTAAGGGGGAGAGATGAAAGAGGGAAGAGTAAGTACTAACCGGGCGGATATTTGCATACAGCTGTAATGATTTTCGCAACTTCAGGAGGCCTTGTTCAGGTCTTACTTTAGCCGTTGGATCATTATCATATTTCGGATGCCCGATAGCGCCAAATAAAATAGCATCACTCTTCAGGCAAATTTCAATGGTTTCATCTGGAAGAGGGGTGCCTGTTTTATCAATTGCATCAGCACCCATCAGGCAATAAGTGTATTCAAACTCATGGTTAAATGATTCTGCTACGGCATTCAGTATACGGACTGCCTGCCTGGTTACTTCCGGGCCAATACCATCACCTTCAATTACGGCTATTCTTTTTTTCATAGTCTTTATCCTCTTTGGGTTTCGAATTCTTGTATATCTTCTTTGATACTGAGTAAATAATCGATGTCATCATAACCGTTCAGCAAACAGGTTTTTTTATAACTGTTGATATCAAAATACTCCTGTTCCCCTGTTGAGTGTATAGTGATGGTTTGTTTTTCCAGGTCAACAGTCAATTCAGCTTTATTATCCAGCTGAAAAATTTTTTGAAGGAAAGCGTCAGTAACCTGTACTGGCACCACACCGTTATTCAAAGCATTGTTTTTAAAAATGTCTGCAAAGAAACTGGACACCACTATACGGAAACCTGCATCTAAAATAGACCAGGCTGCATGTTCCCTTGATGAGCCGCAACCGAAATTTTTACCGGCCACTAATATCTCACCACTGTATTGTGATTGATTTAAGGGAAAATCGGATTTGGGTTTTGTCTCATCATCATTTATGAATCTCCAGTCACGGAACAAGTTTTTGCCAAAACCATCTTTAGTGGTTGCCTTCAGGAAACGGGCCGGAATGATCTGGTCTGTATCGATATTCTCCATATTGATCGGGACAAACCTGCTTTGTATCGTTGTTAGTGCTTTCATCGTTTAGTTCAATAGCTCTCTTACATCTGTTACAACCCCTGTAATAGCTGCTGCAGCGGCTGTCAACGGACTGGCCAATAAAGTTCTGGCACCGGCACCTTGTCTGCCTTCAAAATTTCTATTAGAAGTGCTGATGCAATATTTCCCGGCCGGGATCTTGTCTTCATTCATTCCCAGGCATGCGCTACAACCTGGCTGGCGGAGTTGAAATCCTGCTTCTGCAAAAATTTTATCAATACCTTCTTCTATTGCCTGTGCTTCTACCTGTTTACTTCCGGGTACTATCCATACTTCCACATCATCAGCTTTCTTTTTACCTTTTACAAAGGAAGCCACCATTCTCAGGTCTTCAATCCTTGAGTTGGTGCAACTCCCGATGAATACATAATCAATTTTTTGTCCTTTGATAGCAACACCTTGTTGTAAACCCATGTAGGCTAATGATTTTGATAAACCGGATTTATCATTTTCATTAATTGTTTCAGTGGTTGGAATTTTTTCTGTTACACCGATTCCCATTCCCGGGTTAGTGCCATAGGTGATCATCGGCTCAATATCTTCTGCCTTGATAAAAATCTCTCTATCGAATGTAGCCTCATCATCTGAATAAAGTTGTTTCCATTCCGCTACTTTTTTATCCCATTGAGTACCCTGTGGGGCAAATTGCCTTCCTTTTATATAGTGGAAGGTTGTATCGTCTGGTGCGATCAACCCGCAACGACCACCCATTTCAATACTCATGTTGCAGATTGTCATCCTTGCTTCCATACTTAAGGAACGGATGGCAGATCCGGCAAATTCTACTGCATAGCCTGTGGCTCCGCTGGCCGTTATTTTTGACAGTATATACAGGACAATGTCTTTTGACACAACACCCTTATTTAAAACACCATCCACATTAATGCGCATCAGTTTGGGTTTGCTTTGCAATAAACATTGCGATGCAAAAACCATTTCCACTTCACTGGTGCCAATACCAAATGCAATAGCACCAAATGCGCCGTGTGTGGAGGTATGGCTGTCTCCGCAAACGATCGTCATACCGGGTTGTGTAATTCCCAACTCAGGACCAATTACATGCACAATACCCTGGAAGGGATGTCCAAGGCCATATAATTGTATGTTATGTTCTGCACAATTTATTTTTAATGCTTCTACCTGCAGCCGGCCCTGTTCTTCTTTTATCGGCAGGTGCTGGTTCAGTGTGGGGACGTTGTGGTCTGCCGTTGCCACTACTTGTTGCGGCCTCAGCACTTTTATTCCCCTTTTATTCAAACCGGTGAAAGCCTGCGGGCTGGTCACTTCATGAATAAAATGTTTGTCAATATATAATACAGAAGGGCCACCATCAATTGTTTTGACGATATGTTTTTCCCAGATCTTTTCAAACAGTGTCTTACCCATCTTTATTTATGCAATTGCTACTTTAGATTGATATTGTTTAGCTATCGAGGCGAGATCTCCATCTTCCACTTCTTTTTTACTATCAGCCACTTTCACGAACTCATTGTATAATACATCTATGTCATTACGGTCGAACTGGAAACCCAGTTTCTGGAAACGATAGGCCAATGCACTGCGGCCACTCCGGGCGGTCAGTACAATTTTTGAACTGTCGGCACCTACTTCCTCCGGGTTCATGATTTCATATGTTTGTGCATCTTTCAAAAAACCATCCTGGTGGATACCAGATGAATGCGAGAATGCATTACTGCCAACGATCGCCTTATTTGGTTGTACTGGCATTCGCATGGTATCCGACACCAGGCGGCTTATGGGGTTTAGTTTTTCAGATTTAATTGTAGTGTAAAGACCCAGGTCTTTATGTTGTTTGATGATCATGGCTACTTCTTCCAGGGATGTATTGCCGGCTCGTTCGCCCAAACCATTAACAGTACATTCTATTTGTCTTGCACCGGCAATAACACCAGCAATTGAATTGGCCGTGGCTAATCCCAAATCATTATGGCAATGGCAGGAAATAATAGCCCTGTCAATGTTGGGTACATTATTGATCAGGTAGGAAATCTTTTCACCATACTGGTAAGGAAGGCAATAGCCTGTAGTGTCTGGAATATTCACTACGGTTGCACCGGCTTTAATCACAGCTTCTACAACCCTGGCCAGGTAATCATTGTCTGTCCTTCCGGCATCTTCGGCATAAAATTCCACATCATCTGTAAAATTTCTGGCCCACTTCACACACTGTATAGCCCTCTCTAAAATTTCCTCCCGTGTAGAATTGAATTTGGCTTTGATATGCAGATCAGAAGTGCCAATTCCGGTATGTATTCTCGGACGAACAGCATATTTCAGTGCCAGAGCCGCCACTTCAATATCATTTTGCACGGCACGGGTCAATCCGCATACTGTAGCATTTTTTATGGTCTTTGCGATCTGGCTGACCGATTCAAAATCGCCGGGGGAAGAAACAGGAAAACCGGCTTCGATAATATCCACACCCAAATCTTCTAATTGTAAGGCAAGCTCCAGCTTTTCTGTGGTGTTCAGTTTACAACCCGGCACCTGTTCCCCATCACGGAGGGTGGTGTCAAAAATATGAACTTTGCCTTCTGCCATATTATTAAGTGAATTGAATTAGAATAGAATGCAGGCTGCTTATTTTTGTATTGCTTGCTAGTAATTCAGTCAATAAACAACCTGCAACACTAAATTAGCCTTGTGTGCAGGGCGGATGAAATCAAAATAAGGGGTATTTTACACTTCTTAACCGGGGTGAATTCCGCTGAAACCCTTACCTGTATTGGTATTTAATTTTTTTTAATTACGATGCCCAACCGTTCAACAGATAGCCTTTTTCAACTGGTCAAGTCCCTCGAAAAGAGTGAAAAACGAAATTTTAAGCTCTATGTCAAGCGGAATACGGCCACAGATGACCTGAAGATCATCCAGCTTTTTGATGCAATGGACAAGATGACGGACTACGACGAGAAGCAATTGCTGAAAAAAGCCAGGGGTATCAGCAAACAGCAGTTGTCCAATATCAAAGCACATTTATATAAACAAATTCTTTCCAGCCTCCGCCTGATCAAAGAGGAAGACAATGTAGATATCCGCCTGCATGAGCAAATGGACCATGCCCGCATATTATATAATAAAGGATTGTACCTGCAAAGCCTGAAAGTACTGGAGCGGTTGAAGGAAACAGCCAAAGCATACCAGCAACTGACCTACTGGCAACAGGCGCTATTCTTTGAGAAGAAAATTGAAACCCTGTTTATTACCCGCAGTATGCAGGACAGGGCCGATAAATTGTCGGCTGAATCTGATGGTGTGAATTTTCAGCTGACCTTAGTGAACCAGTTTTCAAATCTCTCCCTGCAGTTATACAGCTGGTATATCAAACATGGCCATGCCCGAAATGAAAAGGATATAAAGAGTATAGAAACCTTCTTCAGAAAACACCTGCCGGCTGAAACGCATCATGCAAAGGGCTTTTATGAAAAATTGTATCTCTATCAATGTTATGTGTGGTATGCATTTATCCGGCAGGATTTTTTGCAGTATTACCGCTATTCGCAAAAATGGGTCAGTCTTTTTGAAGAATATCCGGGTCTGCTGAAAGTGGAAACAGCAAGCTATATAAAAGGAATGCATAACCTGATGGGAGCCCAGTTCAACCTGGCGAACCATGAAAAACTGGCACAGAGTATCAAACATTTTGAACAGTTTGTAAAACAAAAGCACTTAGCCGAAAACGAGAATAACCGTATCCTGGCTTACCAATATTTATATGCGGCCAGGATCAATTTGTATTTTCTGCAGGGTACTTTCACCAAAGGTCTCCGGTTGGTCCCTTTTCTGGAAGAAATGTTGAAAGAATATGAACTGTACCTGGATTCTCACCGGGTGCTGGTCTTTTATTATAAGATCGCATCGTTGTATTTTGGCAGCGGTAACAATGAAAAAGCAATTGATTATCTGAACCGCATCATTAACCAGAAGGGAGATCTACGGACCGACCTTCAATGCTATGCCCGGCTGCTGCATCTCATCGCTCATTATGAACTTGGCAATTTTGATCTGCTCGAATATCTTATCAAATCTGTTTATCGTTACATGGCCAGGATGGAAAATCTTAGTAAAGTGGAAGAAGCCATGTTTGTTTTTCTGCGCCGATCTTTCCATGTGGGAGCCATGGCATTGAAACCTGAGTTTGAAAAGCTGCTGGCTAAACTGAAACAATATGAAGGCAATCCATTAGAAGCCCGTGCTTTTGCCTACCTCGATGTGATCTCGTGGCTGGAAAGCAAGATCAGTGGTGTTCATGTACAGGATGTGATACGGGAAAAGTTTTTGTTGGGAAAAAGGAAGTTGTAAGTAGTTGGCAGGAGTTTATTCATACCGATAGCAGTTGGGATCATCCGTTTGCAGATTAAAAAAGTAACAGCCCCTTTCAATGGGGAAGTTATTTTACTGAGATATCTCTTTTTTCATAGGGTCCTTTAAGCTCATCAGTATTAATAGCAAAATGCCGGGTATAGATATTGGTTTGCTGAAAAAGATTTTTTAACCAGGTCGCTGTTTGTTCGAACCCTTTTCCATCTTTCGGATCAAAATCGTTCAGCACCAACCCGTTTGCTTCTTTCATCATCGATTGTGGATCATCTAAATAATAATATAATACCGCCAGGTTAAAATAACTGGCATACCTTATTTTCCGGTCATGTTTTTTGGATGATGTATAATTCTTTTTGATCTTTTCGAAATAATCTATTGCAGGTTTTAATTGTTCTCTTGCTCCTTCAATGGATGTGCTTGGGTTCATGCTGAATAATACTTCATTCATCACCCGGAATGCTTGCCGGCAGGCCGCATACTCAGGATGTTTCCTGCTATCAATGATCCACATATAGTCGTTGGCTGTTACTTCCCTAAATCCAAAATTGTCGCTGATGCGTTCACTCAGGTGATGCATGGCCCTGTTTACACAATTTTGTAAAAGCTGTTTGGTAACAGTCAGTGAGTTCACAACAAAATAACCTTCTGCAAGGGCTCTTATAGTAAATTCCGGGCTTCTGTATACCTGCTTATGACCACGGCTGGCCAATTCTTCGTCCATTATATGCATACCTTTATAATCGGTGATGCTGGCATTAGCGGAAAAGGTATAAACCACTTCCTGGTAATAATAAGTCTTTGTACCGGTGATCACTCCATCTCTGTTTTTGGTTGTTACCACTCTTTCTTTTACTGATACAACTTCCGGTAGCAAATCGCCTAAATTTATTTTTATTGAGAGGTGTCCGTCTTCTGCTAATTTTCGCCAACCTTCCAGCATTACTGATTTTTCCGGTGACATATCCTGCAGCAGGGGCTCCATCAGCTTTGTGCCTTCCACTTCTACATTATAAGTACGGTAAGTACTGTCTATCCTGATTTTTGGGAGTGAGCGGTACTGTACTGAAAAACGATACTTGTCGAGGTCGACTGATTTTTGTGCAGAAAGGGCAAGAGGAAACAGCAATAGGATAAAAAAGTAAAGTCTTTTCACAGGCTGGGATTTTGTTACTCAAAGAACGGTAAAAACCGGAAAATATTTTAAGTAAAATCACAGAGAATTAACCATACTT
>Ga0073902_10001384_pt1 | contig 13129 bp, 14 predicted proteins | sample KloWWTmeKNB19Kit_FD_66667 | JGI IMG/M metagenome (GOLD analysis project Ga0073902, IMG submission 66667) | Active sludge microbial communities from Klosterneuburg, Austria, studying microevolution and ecology of nitrifiers - Klosterneuburg... | ecosystem: Engineered > WWTP > Aerobic digester >...
AGTATAAACGCTCGTGCTCGGAATTCACCGGCACAACAAACTTGAAGACGATGGCCAAGTACACCGTTAAAACCGGGACCAATGCCAAGGATGCAGCTACGGTTCTGGAAAAAGGCCGCACGGTAGCGCAGATGCTTCTAGGCAATCCGGGTTACCCTACGTTGCAGTCGCAGCTCCCTGCACTGAATGTTCTGTGTGATGCGTTGGAAACGACGAGCACTGCGATGCTATTCAATGGCGGGAAGCTCAGTCGGGAAGCAAAACACTTGGCGTTCGAAGCGCTTCGCGATGCACTGAAGGAGATCTCGGGCTTCGTGCAGGGTATCAGTAAAGGCGATAAGGCATTGATCCTGAGCGCAGGTTTTGATGTGGTGAAACCACGCACGAAGTTGCAGACGCCGGAGTCCCCGAAGGACCTGAAGGTGCAACGTACAGTTGAACGCGGGATCCTGAAGGTGAAATGGACACGCGTAAGTTGCTCCAAACTCACTTACCTGGAAATGGCAGAAAAAGGCAGCGACGCGTGGCAACGCATACACACCACCCGCAACAGCCACGTTATGACCAACCTGCAAACCGGCACGGAGTATTGCTTCCGGGTTCAAGCGGTAACTACAGGTGGCATCAGCCCCATGAGCGAGGTGGTGTCGAACATCGCTGCGTGATCGGTTAAGGCTTCGAGTAGAAGATTCGTTGTGGCTTCAGCGAAGTCTCTGCACCTGCTTCGGTCCACCTCCTATGCATTCTATACCTGCGTAGGGTCTCCGCCTCGGGACCCTGCGTTGTTGGGCATGCACGCAGGGTACCCGCAAAATGTATGGGAGAACCTGCGGAGATCTACGCATTCATCCCTGTCCATTTCAACGACAGCCGGATGCCACTGAATATCCCCAGCCCGAAGGCGATCGATGTGAGTCCGATGGTGCTGAGCGTATGGTACTTCAGCGCGGTCCCGATCTCCATACTCAGGCCCACGATCAGAAAGAAATACGCGAAGAAGTGGAACATGCTCAGTGGTCGCTTCAGCGTAAGCGGATCATCATTCCAGATGGGCTTTACCGCCTCTGCCCCGAATGCTGCGTTGAGCTTTGTGATCACGGGTATGGCAATGGTCGCGAAGATCAACGGCATCAGGATCATTCCTAGTTCCAGTTGCCCTACTGCGTCGATGGGTGCAACTAAATTCGGCAGTGCCGAAAGAGCGAGTATGATGGCTTTGATCTTTCCGGTCCGGTTCCAGTTCTTCATGGGCGGGGTTGCGTTGGAGAGTTGGGGGTGGTTTGCGGTTCTGTCGTTCTACTTACTGGGTTCAATGTGGATCAGCACATGGCCCAATTGTGGGATGTCCTTCCGCAACGTGTCCTTGAGCCGATGTGCTATTTCATGGCCGTGCTCTACGGTGATGGTAGCGCTTACCAGCGCGTGAAGGTCCACGTGATAGTTCATGCCGGATTTCCGGATGAAGCACTTCTCGGTAGCTACGACCCCTTCGACCGTTAACGCGACTTTCCGGATGTCCAGAACGAGGTCGTCGTACACATGCTCATCCATGATCTCTCCCAGTGCCGGCCTGAATATCTTATAGCTGTTGTACAGGATGAAGCCGGACGCAAAAAGTGCTGCCCAATCGTCCGCGGTCTCGTATCCCTTACCAAAGTAGAGGGCAATGGAAATTCCGATCAATGCAGCGACGGATGTTATCGCATCGCTCCGGTGATGCCACGCATCGGCCTTCAAGGCAGAGCTATTCGTCTCGGTTGCTTTTTTCATCACCATTTGGAAGGAGATCTCCTTCCAAATGATCAACGGTACCAGTACAAGCAATGTCCACGCTTTGGGTAATTCATGCGGTGTGACGATGTTCTTAATGCTTTCATACGCAATCACCGTCGCAGAGGTGATCAGGAACCCAACTACCAGGAACGTCACTAACGGTTCTGCACGTCCGTGACCATACGGATGGTTCTTATCTGCCGGCCTACTGGCATACTTCAAACCGAAGAGCACCAGAAAGGAAGCAACAATGTCCGTGGTCGATTCAATGGCGTCCGCGATCAACGCATACGAGTTCCCGAAAAAACCGGCAGCTCCTTTTATTATTGCGAGGACCGTATTGCCTACGATGCTGAAATAGGTGGTCCGTATTGCGGTCCGTTCGTTGGTCATTGGGGTGTGCAAAGTTGCACATGGACGCGGCACATGCAATGCTGGCCAATGTCCATCGCTATCCTTAAACCTCAGCAGGGTCTCCGCTTCGGGACCCTGCGTTCTTGGGCGTGAACGCAGGGTCCCCGTCAAATGCACGGGAGACCCTGTGAAGGTTTTGATCGAATGAATATCCGAAATATTGATGATCTTTGTAGGAGCCCGGAATTTCAACTACCGGGTCTGCACATACTCCTCTCCTATGAGCAAAAAGATGACCACCCCAGAGAACGATGCGCTGTTCGGCTATCGGATCTGGCAACTACGGAAGAAGTACGGATGGGAACGCTCCTTACTGGCGCATCACTTAGGTGTACCGGAGGATCACCTGATGCGACTGGAGTACGGTGAACTTCCGTTGTACTTTGAAACAGCTATCCGGATGGCGCAACTAATGCGCTGTAAAGTTTCCGACTTCGAGCCGGTGAAGTTGACGGACATGGACTAGGTGATAGCGTGAGCGCGATCACGTTGTACCCTCCTTTGCCGGAACAGCATGTGCACTGTTGCGGTCACGCTCCGAACTTCTTCTTGTAATCGTCCATTGCCTTCAGCAGGATCTCTTCTGCAACTTTCCTGTTCTGGAATTGTTCCACCACCACTTCCTTCTTTTCCAACTTCGTATAGTTCTCAAAGAAGTTCTTCATTTCAGAAATGAAATGCGCGGGTAGTTCAGAGATGTCATTGATGTGGTTCACGCTGGTATCGCCTTCCGCAACAGCAATGATCTTATCATCCGCATCGCCACCATCGACCATGCGCATAACGCCGATCACCTTCGCTGATACGATGCACATTGGAACGATCTCGATCTGTGAAAGCACCAGGATATCCAAGGGGTCATTATCATCGCAATACGTTCGTGGGATGAATCCATAATTCGCCGGATAGTACACCGAAGAGAACAGGACCCTATCCAATTTCAATATGCCACTTTCCTTATGCAGCTCGTATTTGGCCCTGCTCCCTTTCGGGATCTCGATGATGCCATTCACTACGCCGGGTAGGTTGTCACCAATACTGACGTTATGCCACGGATTGAAATTCATGCTGTTGTTCTGTTATGATCGTGTCTACAAGGTAGTGAATTCTTTACCATGTTCTGATCGGTTCCTGATAAACTTCGGCGGCCACCTGTCTCTCTCGAATAAAGTCCTTCACTGTCATCATGAACGCTATCACGTCGGGTAATTCTTTGTTCGCCCTTAGGGTCGAAGGAGTAGTATTCACGAACTGTCCAATTTGGTGGTTGGAAGTAAACATCCACTCCCTCAGTTGGAATGAGTGAATCATTTTTCAGCACATAGTCGACGAAAGAAGTTCCAGCCCAATAAGCAGTAGATGTTATTGTCTGACGGACCGTGTCATAGCAAAGGTTCGGCTTCGCGTATGAGTTCTTGATCCTGGTCAAGAGATGAGTTGTTGGATCCTGAACGAATAAGTAGTAGAACTGATCAGAGCCTCTGCCACCAGTGCCATAAGGAACCTTAAAGTCCATGGATAGATCTGAATTGAGATCCTCAAATACAGGAACAGCCTCTGAAAATTGTATGTCCAAAGAATCAAAAGATTGCACCGATCTTAACTCAGTGTCAGATCGATGGTAAACATGAATGAACAATTTATGGTCGTACGGTTCTGTTCGTATTGCTAGGAGAAATTTCTGATCAGGCCATATGTTCATTGAGTCTACAAATTGATAGTTGTTCAAAATGCTGTCACGACCATCTTCAGATGTAGCCGAATGGTCAACTTCTTGTTTCAGATCTTGATCTGAGCAGGAGGTCATACCAACTAGGACGACCACTACACAAAGGACTTTTTTCATTTCAATTGGCCGACAACGAGCTTGAATACAAAAACGTTTGGAGTGAACTTCTGATCATGCAAGTAAAGTGGCCACTTTGATTAGATCTTACGGTTAATGAGATCCGTTCCACGATCTTGATATTAAACCAATGTCATACTAGATCATCAAACCGGATCTCGAACCGATCGTTGCGGTGCGCTATCTTTCATTATTTCAGCCCACGCTTGCTGATCTCTTGCTGCACGCGTACTTCAACTTCCTTTTGCTTCTTCCCTTTAGTGACGAGAACGACCGCTGCGATCACCAGAATGAAGGGCAGAAAACCGAGCCCGTTCCTTACTACACTATACACCGCAATACCGATGAGCATACCAATAAGCCCAGCATTCAATGTCTTCGCTGACCTTATCTTCTTTGCTTGTTCCAATAACTCTTTGTCCGTTACCCCCAGTAGTTCGTTCTGTTCCATTCGTGTTGGTCCGTGTTGGTGTTGTTAGTTAGGGTGCGGTACTGTTCCGTTGATCACAAATTTATGCGCTCTGCTGTGCCACACTTTTTCGCACGTGCTATTAAACCTCCGCAGGGTCTCCGCTTCGGGACCCTGCGTTCTTGGGCGTGAACGCAGGGTCCCCGTCAAATGCACGGGAGACCCTGCGGAGGTTTAACGTGCCACACTTTTTCGCACGTGCTATTGTACGGCGCACACCTTGGGAATTACCCCAACGACCAGCCATCTCCACCAGTTATCAGTAAAGCCAAATTCAAATAGATGATCAAACTCTTAACCGGGAAACAGAAGAAATAGATCACTGCACCCCACATTTTGAAGTGTCCATTTCCATTAGTATTCAATGCGTGCTTTTTGAACAAATGCATTGAAATGAAAAATGGCAAGAACGATGTAATGATACTTGCACCGGCAATTCCTGCTATTGCACCACCCTCCATGTGGTAACCTCCATCATACAAGGCAGCCAACGTGGTCGCTATCAACAGGATCACTACGGTAATGTAAAAAGTTCGTGCTCGTGATCTGAGCTTCATGGAATTTTCCAACTGTATGTTCAATATGAAGTGTAAAGATCGTGAACGTAAATGTAGCCTCGATCCCACGCCATTATACCTGCGCAGGGTCTCCGCCTCGGGACCCTGCGTTCGTGGGAATGAATGAACGCAGGGTCCCCGTCAAATGCACGGGAGACCCTGCGAAGGTTTAAGGTTTATTCTTTGGAAAGGTGTGGTCCAGTTCAATTGATCACGCGTTCATCCGCGCAGTGCTGAATGACCAGTCCTTCTGTACCTCCGCATTGTCTCCGCCTCGGGACCCTGCGTTCTTGGGCGTCTATACCTGCGCAGGGTCTCCGCCTCGGGACCCTGCGTTCTTGGGCGTGAACGCAGGGTCCCCGTCAAATGCACGGGAGACCCTGCGAAGGTTTAGGTTCAGGGTGTAGTATAATGGTTCAATCAATGCGCTGCATGCAGTCCCGCTTTCCGAAAGATGTCCTCCAGCTCCTTATCGATCGGGAACGGCTTTAATGGTGGAACATTCGCTCCGCCGGGATTTCCGACCGGAACGCTACCTACGAAGGATTTCACACCTCCAACCATCAGACGTGGAATTTGCCCCATGATCTCTTTTCCGCTTTTGATCCTGATCCCGAACTGGAGCATTTTCCAATGCACGAACGTATGCGCGAACGGATAGTTCTGTCCGATGATGTGCGCTCGTTCCAAATGACGCCACGCACCTTTCAAATTACCGGTTGCGTACTGAATGCGGTAGTGATCCAATTCAGCCGTGTAGTATACTTTCAGCGCTTCAGGGATGGACGTGTTGAATTTCATTTCCTTGTTAGGCTTTTGACCGTTGCGAATTCTTGGGTGAAGCTTAAACCTCCGCAGGGTCTCCGCCTCGGGACCCTGCGTTCTTGGGTATGAACGCAGGGTCCCCGTCAAATGCAAGGGAGACCCTGCGGAGGTTTAGTAAGTCCATTGTTCTCCATCGTCCAAGATCATTCATCGTTCAATGAATTGACCCCTTGCTGTTTCAGTGCAGCTAATGCATCTTTCATTGCTTTGACCTGCTCCGGTGGGTGCCCTTGCCAAATGGTAATTTCTCCAACAACTCTGAATGGCTCTTTCGAACGATAGGACATCGTAGGATTTCCCGGGAATTTCTTGTCTGTTAGGTCAGGGTCATTTTCAATTGCTCCTGTCGGTTCAACTAAATAAATTCTTTCTCGCCCTTCACCAACTGCTAGTTCTGCCCCCCAAATTGCAGGATCCAATGTTGCTGCCAGAAATATATATTTCGCGTTGATCCTTTTTCCAAAGTTTGAGTTGAAACCCGCTTTGATCAGGTCGCCTATTTTCAACTCCGCCTTCGTTCCGTGAAAATAAGTCTGTACGAATGGTGTCGCACCCGGCCCGGTTGATCTCTGTGCGCTTTCATTTTGCTCCATTAGTGATCACTGATCTTTTATTTGATCGTATCGTCCTTTACAAAGATGGATAACGATCTTGTATGTTACAATTGTAGATATGCCGCACGATCAAAAATCAACTTGAGCACCTCGTTACTCGTCCATTTGAAAGAGCATAACATAGCTCTCTTGTGCATCAGCGTTGTGGCATTCGCCCTGAACCTAAACCTCCGCAGGGTCCCCGTCAAATGCACGGTAGACCCTGCGGATGTTTAATGTCCGTTCTAAGCTTTCTGCTCGGTGAATTCCTGTGCTCTGATCACCTCACACTGATCTTGGATGAATAGACCTTCCCATCTACAGGAATGCGTACAAAATAAAACCCGTTGTTCAACTTGGCATGTATGGTGTGATCCTTTTCCAAGTTGTTCACCGCTTCAAGATAAACCTGGTTCCCTAGCATATCACTGATCGTGATGGTGTATGCTGTCGTTGGTAGTTCGTTGAACTGGATCTCGAAATTGTCCGTAGCAGGATTCGGATGGATCAAGAACTTAGTGGGTTCCGGTCCTGATCCAATACCCGACAACCCATCACTATAAATTTCCCAGATAATAAAGCGACCACTATTGTTATCAGCAGCATAGACGACCGTGTCAGAAAAAGTAGCTCCATTTTGAGCGGAAGAATGTGTGAGGTTATTTATTACTCCCAACTGATACGATTGGTCAGTTAGTTCATACCTGTCCACATGGAACGGACCAGCCCCCCAAGGCAGACCAGCTAAATTCAGGTGCACGGTATTATTTCCGGAAGTAGGGGTTGGTGCAGGAAATACAACAACGATCTTATCACTTGTGGTCGTCATTCCAGCCAATGCGTACATGCCTGGATCAATGGTCAACGGCAATCGGTTGACAGCATCGTTCATCCTATTCATGTTATAGTACACATAAGCTGCTGGTTTTGGCACGATGGGTCCAACACGGTACATGCCTAAATAGGTGTAATTATCCGTGGACGTTTCGGGGTCGAACAAACAAACTTCAAAGGACATGGCAACATCTCTATTCAGCATGTCAATGGTGTGTTCCATTTTGTGCAGTCCATAATTCAAGCCTCCCCACGTATCCGTGTTCTGATCGATGCGCCCCCATTCAGCATTTATCAATTCAGCATTCGGAACATACGTATCCCGCCAATTTTTAACGAGTGCAACTTTCGTACTGTCATATCCTCCTTTTAACTGAGTGTCTGAATAAGGATGAAAAGAAAGGAAATCAAGTTTATCTGAATTGGTCTGGACCTGTTGAAGGAAATACAGAGGTACCATCTGATCGCCAGAGTATAGAGCGAAGCTACATCCACCCAATTTTATGGCATTCGCCAAGCTGGCGTCTGCAGAGACCTCGTTCGCGATCGCCTCATAAGCTGCATACAATTGTTCTTTCGTCCCTGACCAGAAAAAATGTTCCATGATGAAATTCTGATCGGGTTCATTCCAGTGTTCAAAATAGGTGACACCATAGGAATCATAACAGTGTTTAATGAATTGGTACATCACTCTGCCATACACAGCATTGTTTTCAGGTGGAGCGTTACGTATGGTATTATCATAAGCCAGTTGGTAAACAAAGCCTATCAGTCCATTATAATTCGGGGTCGTATCAGAGCTAAGAACGAACGGCATGTAATCCATCGTAATGAATGGTTCTGCGCCGAACGACTGAACAACTGTGATCAAGGAATCGATGTAGGAAAAATCATAATTGGATAGATCGTCCGCATCCGTTAGGTTATTGCCTCCTTTATAGAATTCATACGGAAGTTCCTTCAGGACACTTGTGGAACTGGAGTAATAACTCGTATCCGGCGGATTGTCTGCTCTACCATTTGAAACACGAATAAAACGCGGTTCTAGCCGCGCCATTTCAGCTCCAAGATCGGGATCTGATAACAAGGAAGTATGTGGCCCTAGCCAAGTTGGGTTGCCTCCATATCCAAGCGTTAAATGCACCTCGTAATGATCACGCCATAGTGGAGGTAGTGTACCTACTGTTGTAGAAGGGTCTACATTGATCGTAATTGTTTCCTGAGAATAAAGAACATTCACTTGGAACGATAAATACAGAATAACACAACTGATCTTTTTCATGATCGAGGTTTTGTATGATACCGATCGGACCCATAACAATGGTAAGTATCCCGCACCATCAAACAGCCGCTGGATCACCTCGCTCATTTTTAAGGTCGCGGCTTAGCTCCCTTTTGCAAAAGGCGTGGCTTCAACCACGGGAACTAAGGTAATGTACCAGATGGTTTGGAACTGCACTGCTGGACCAAGGAGCCGATCATACGGCGCCCATTAACAACGTTTCCGAGAGCACCATACACTGGTCACTACGGCGATGCTCCTCGTGCATCCCTGTGTGATGCCAAGCTTGCCATTGCCAACGGAACCGCGAACGATCCTATTACCTGAATGCGAGGTACTGGTTATCAGTGATCACTTAAACCTCCGCAGGGTCTCCGCCTCGGGACCCTGCATTCTTGGGTATGAACGCAGGGTCCCCGTCAAATGCACGGGAGACCTAAACCTCCGCAGGGTCTCCGCCTCGGGACCCTGCGTTCTTGGGTATGAACGCAGGGTCCCCGTCAAATGCACGGGAGACCCTGCGGAGGTTTAAATTCCACTTCCCTCTTTCTTCACCTGCTCATTTCTTGAAAATAAAGTAGACAGCAAGAACCAGAAAGCCGGATCCGATCACGTGGTTCAACCGCAGGGTCTCGTTCTTGAAAAAGATAAGTGTGAATGCAGTAAAGACGACGAGTGTTATTACTTCTTGGATCACTTTCAGTTGCCATAAACTGAACGGTCCACCATTGCCTATGAAACCGAGCTTATTAGCAGGAACCTGAGCCGAGTATTCGAAGAGGGCGATCCCCCAACTGATGAGAATAACAGCAGGAAGTCCCAATTTGCTGAACCAGGGTATTTCCTTGAATTTCAGATGTCCGTACCAAGCGAACGTCATGAAGATATTGGAGAGGGTAAGAAGTAGTACTGTATAAAGCGATTTCATTTTTCTATGGCAAGTTGATGGTATTATTTCGATCTATTCGTTCTGTTCCGGGTGCTACGTGCACATGGCCGCGGCACCACCATTCTCTTATGAACGTGTTGCTTCATTCTCGCTGAACCGTACCCATTGTTCATGAACCAGGGGAACTAATGCAAAGAAACACCTTGGCCTTTCGGGTGCAAGTGTATTGGGTAACACAGGACACTTTAAAACGACGGAAGCCCCGCAATGCGGGGCTTCCATACATAAGCAGCAACTGCCGCTTCGTTTATTTTGCAGAATCCATGTGCTCTTTGTGCATCATGTTGTGCTCCTTCTCTGAAGCATCGCAACTTGCTTTCCACTGAACGAATTGCTCAGGTGTCAACACGTTCTTGATCTCGTCCTGATACTTGGACATGGTCTCCGCTTTCTTGGCATCACCTTCTTTCATGCCATTGCACTCCTTACTGCAATTCGCTAGGATGGACTCCACTTTCGTCTGCTGCGCTGCGGTCAATTTCAGGTCGGCTATGGCTTTTGAATCGGCCATCATGCATCCGTGACCTGATTTTTCCATCTTGGCCGGCTCTTTCGGAGCAGCTACAAGTGTGGAGGACTTATCCTGTGCGAAGCCGATGGTGCTCAGGAGAACGAATGCGGCTGTTAATACACTGTTTTTCATGGGTTTGTTGGTTGGTTAGTGGGTGAGTTTACTGTTCAAATATAGACCAGTTGGTACTAGTGCTTTCTGCGTTGTGAATTCTTGTGACGTTCTCGATCCCTCCCGCGCTATCCACGGTGATCGTGGTGGAACTGGTAGGTATGAGGATGACACTTTCTTGTGCGAACAAGGTCACCGTAACAAGGAGACCCAGTGCTGTAAGTCCGACCAATAGGGCCGTGTGCGCTATCATGTTAACGGTGCGGATGTTCAAAGAGTCCATAGCAAATTCAGTTCGTTCTCCAATTTCTTAAGCCAATGCCATGCCAGGTCATACCAAAGCCAGAAATGGCCTTGGTAATGTGGAATGCCATACTCACAGGGTAATTTCACTTGGGGAAGATCATACTCATGGGGTACAGCCCGTTCAAGTTTTGCGCGAATGTTCGCACCTTTGACCATGCGGACGACCGGCTGGATCCTTCTTGCGCTCGTGGTAGTGATAACGGCAGCTTCCTTGGTGAACAAGCAACGCTGGTGGATACGCATGTTCGATCTGCCCCGTGCACAGTTGATCGTGCTTGGTGTGCTGGCCATCATGCTCTTCGCCGTGTCCGGGCCATTGCGCGAACCGGAGCTGGCAGCTCTTTTCCTGTTGGCCATCAGCATGATCCATCAAGGTCGAAAAGTGTTCCCGTACACGCCACTCGCACCGGTGATGTCCATACGCGGTGTGCCTAAAAGCGAGCAGGATCGATTGTCCTTGATCGCGGCCAATGTGCTGGGTCCGAATCGCGATGTTGCTGCTTTCCTGCGCGTAGTGGAACAACACGATCCTGACCTTGTGTTGACGTTGGAGTCCGATGCCTGGTGGGAAGCCGCGTTGGAACCGCTTGAGCGCACGCGACCGCATACTATCAAAGTGCCCTTGGATAATTTGTATGGAATGCATCTGTTCTCCCGGTTCCCACTTACCAACACTGAAGTGCGCTATTTGGTGGAGGATGATGTACCATCCATACGCACCACGTTAACATTACCCTCTGGCGCAACCGTACTCGTGTATGGCGTGCACCCCCGGCCCCCTGCACCCGGTGAGAACAGAACGGCAAAAGAGCGCGATGCGGAACTGCTCCTCGTGGCCCGTGAGATCGAAGAAGCGCCGTGTACCACGTTCGTTGCTGGCGACCTGAACGATGTGGCCTGGTCCACCACATCCGACCTGTTCCGGAAAACCAGTGGGCTGCTGGATCCCCGCCGTGGCCGTGGCTTTTACAATACCTTCCATGCAAAAGTACCCTTGTTCCGTTGGCCTTTGGACCACATTTTCCACAGCGAGGACCTTGTGTTGTTGGATCTGAAGCGCCTACCACCCTGTGGATCCGATCACTTCCCCATGTACATCGCTATGGAGTACCGCCCACTGGTGAACAATGGCGATACTCCGGAACCACTTTCGCCGGATGAGGATGAAGAGGTGGATGAGAAGATCGCGGAGGGAAAGGCACATGCCGGTAAGGGATGATGGTGCGGCTGTTCAGCACGTATTTCCAACGGCGTTCAGTGTACGGACCCAAATGAGGGTCAACTGCCCCAAGCTGTGGACCACATGCCACGACGAAAACTACGCCAAGGTCCGCGCGAATCAACTTTTATAGTGACTGAGCCCGCCGGTACTGGCAGTATTCTGCGATCACTACGGAGCAGAAGGACATCCGGCCTAAAGATCGGAATGCTGTTGGCATGATCACTGGAAACATTCACTAATTAAAACCACCAGACCCATGAGAACGCAATTGACCTGTTTCGCGATTGCCGCACTATTCACTACATCCCTGTTCGCACAGACCCCGGAGAGTGCAGAACTTCCTGTGAAAGAAGCTACGGATGGTAGTTGGATCGGTATATCCGGCACCGTTGAAAGCACCAGCACTGGAAGTTTCATGCTTGATTATGGAGACGGTACCATCAAAGTGAGCGTTGACCCTGATGGTACCAACCCGCATGAGTTCATTGCCAACGAAGCAGTGACGGTGTATGGCATTCTGGATGAAGGATTTTTCACAGCATCCACCATCAACGCACGGACCGTTTATCTGGATAGCCAGAAAAGTTATGCGTGCACAAGCGATGGCGCCGACGCCAAAGTAGCGACATTCATGCCCGCACTTTATACGGGCACTGTCGTGTATGGTAGTGTTACCAAGTTGACCAATGACGGGTTCGTGGTGAACGATGCAGGAACCATGGTCACCGTAGATACAAGCGCATTGTCAGGAGCAACAAAGGAAGCGACCGGTGATCCAGCAGTACATGTTGGGGATCGTGTTGCGGTGGTAGGCGATATCACTAAAGGATTCTTTACCGGACGTACGCTTGCAGCTACTTCCCTGAACGTGGTGCATTGATCACCAGCACACGTTGGTCGCATATATAACGCACGCATAGAAAGACCCCGGCCAACACCGGGGTCTTTCTCGTTCAGTTCGCGAACGATCAATACACCACTTTGGCACATTACGCTTCTCACTTCCATGAACCGGAACCGTGAGGCATCCTATACCCCGATCTGGGGCAGTACCGCACCGAGTTTAACGATCAATTGCCGGGTCTAAGCACGATGCCAAGTGGCGCGATGGTTGCGGCACGAATTGGTATGAGAACACTGTTGCGAAAAAACACCTCTTCCGGTATCTCCATCGTGGCCATTACAGCACTGCTGGTGATCGGATGTTCGACAGCTGATACTAACGGCGCGGGAATGGAGGATCCTGTAGTTGAACATAGTGAGAACGCGTTGGCCGACTCTGAGAACTTCGAGAACGGTACTGCTGCATCCGCCGATCAGGTGCACGTTCACTTCGACACGCGGCTTTATACGGAGGAAGGAGGGCTGATCATTCGGAAGGAGGCCAACACACGTGAACCAGCAACTTCACCTGCTGAGGAGCGAAGCTATTTGGCT
>Ga0073902_10001385_pt1 | contig 13127 bp, 10 predicted proteins | sample KloWWTmeKNB19Kit_FD_66667 | JGI IMG/M metagenome (GOLD analysis project Ga0073902, IMG submission 66667) | Active sludge microbial communities from Klosterneuburg, Austria, studying microevolution and ecology of nitrifiers - Klosterneuburg... | ecosystem: Engineered > WWTP > Aerobic digester >...
ATCAATGGTAGCGGTGGTAATATCATCTCCATCATCAATGTAACCGATCAGAATGACAATGATATGGACAATGCATTCTGGAATGGCGCTGCTATTTTCTATGGGAATGGCGATGTCGCATTTCAACCTCTTGCAAAGGGGCTCGATGTGGCTGGCCATGAAATGTCTCATGGGGTGATTCAAAACACCGCAAATCTCGAGTATGTCGGCCAATCTGGAGCTTTGAATGAATCATATGCTGATATTTTCGGAGCGATGATCGATAGGGATGACTGGCAAATCGGAGAAGATGTGGTAAACATTGCTGTATTTCCAACAGGAACGATGCGTGATATGGCCAATCCCAATAACGGTGGGTCAAGCCTGAACGACAGAGGCTGGCAACCGAAACATATGAATGAGTTTCAGAATCTCCCTGAAACACCGGAAGGTGATAATGGCGGGGTGCATGTCAATAGCGGCATCGCCAATAAAGCATTTTTCAATCTGGCTTCCTCCGTTGGAAAAGAAAAGGCTGAACAGATTTATTACAAAGCCCTCACCGACTATTTGGTCAAATCATCTCAGTTTGTAGATATGCGCAACGCAGCTGAAAAAGCAGCTACTGATCTCCATGGTGCCAACAGTACAGAAGTGATTGCAGTCCGAAATGCTTTTGCAGGCGTTGGCATAGGCGCAGGTGCAGGTGAGGATTACGAAGAGGATATTGAAGTCAATGGTGGAGATGATTTCATCCTGGCTACCGATGAGCAACAGTCAGACCTTTATTGGATCCCTCCAGGCAATCCAAATCAGTTTGTCAAGATGAATGTGCCGAAGCCGTTTAGCAGACCGAGTTTTACTGATGATGGTACGGCATGTGTCTATGTTGATCAGAATGGAGATATGATCGTGATCTCTTTTGATTGGTCTCAGGGATTGAGTTATCAGGATGGTTTTCTGGAAGATAACCCACAAGGTATCTGGAGGAATGTAGTGGTGTCAAAGGATGGATCGAAGATTGCCTATACCACCAGCAATCAACGCAACGAAATCTTTGTGTATGATTTTCCTTCAGGGGCTAATGATGTTTTTGTCCTTTTTAATCCAACCACCGCTTCAGGCGGCGCCAACACTGGTGATGTGTTGTATCCGGATGTGATGGAGTGGGATTATTCAGGAGAATATATCATGTATGATGCCCTCAGTAGGATTGAAAGTTCTTTTGGCAATGGTATTGAATACTGGGATATTTCATTCCTGGAAGCATGGAATAATGACACTGAATCTTTAGGATCCGGACAGATCGGCAAGCTCTTTTCCGCTTTGCCTGAAAACATCAGTATTGGAAATGCATCATTCGCAAAAAACTCCCCTTACATAATCGCATTTGATTACCTGGAAACCTATACAGATATTTTCGGACAGGAGCAGACGGATTATACCATTCTGGCAGCCAACATTGAGTCTGGTGAAATCAATGAAATTTATCAGAACACAACTTTAGGCTATCCGAATTATTCCAGACTCGATAACAAAATCCTCTTTACCTATGACGATTTCGGCACCTTGCTACTGGCTACCATTGATTTGCAAAACAGCAACAAAACGCTTCCTGTGCCAGGGACAGACGTCGTACTGATCAACCAAGCGCAGAAGGGTGTTTGGTTTACGACCGGGAACCGCGATTTTACAGCCACAGAAGATATTTCAGCAAATACCAGGAGGCTCAGGGTTACACCGCAACCAGCAGAAGAATCCATTACTGTCTCATGTGAATCACTGACCGGTAATTTATCTTATACCATATTTGACCTGACAGGAAGAAGCTTGAAATACGGTAGTCTTTCGCAGGATAAAATAATCACAACTGGCAATCTCATGTCGGGAACCTATCTGCTCCAGCTTAAAGCCGAAAGCGGCGAAACCCTGAATACCAAATTTGTAAAGCAATAAATTAGCTTGACTCAGAAAATTCTCGTCATACGATTCAGTTCGATTGGCGATATCGTATTGACGACACCTGTCATCAGGACCTTACACAAGCAGTTGGGTGCCGAAGTTCACTTTTTGACGAAGTTAGCTTTTGCACCCATACTGCTCTCTAATCCGCATGTAGCAAAAGTCATAGCGCTTTCTGATGAATTTGATGACTTGCTCAGTGCGCTTAGAGGCGAGCAGTATGATCACATCATTGATCTGCATCATAACATCCGGACGAAGCGAATCAAAATCGCATTAGCAAGACCATCGACTGCGTTTAAAAAGCTTAATTTTCAAAAATGGCTTCTTGTTCGCTTCGGAATCAACCGCCTTCCGGATACCCATATTGTCGACAGATACCTGGCTGCAGGAGTTTCGCTTGGAATCAAGAGAGATGGAAAGGGACTCGATGTTTTCATTCCACCTGAAAGGGAAATTGATATCCGTACAGCATTCGGAGCTGATCCGGGAACATATGTTGCCATAGTCATTGGAGCAGCACATCAGACTAAATGCCTGACAGCAGATCAGATCACCAGGCTGTGCAATGGCATTGGAAGACCTGTCATCTTGTTGGGAGGCAAAGATGAAATGACGAAAGCTCAGGCCATCATCAAGGCTACAACTTCTGAAAAAGTATGTGATGCTTCCGGTAGATTTGACATCCTGCAATCCGCATCGATCATCAGGCAGGCAGGAGTCGTGATCACGCATGATACAGGGCTCATGCATATTGCAGCTGCATTACAGAAACCCCAGGTGGTGATTTGGGGAAATACGATTCCGGAGTTCGGTATGTATCCTTATTATGGTGATGACAAAACCAGATGGATCAGTATCGAACAGAAGGGTTTACAATGCAGGCCTTGCAGTAAGTTAGGTTTTCCGGAATGCCCGAAAGGCCATTTTAAATGTATCCTTGCACACGATATAGATGGTATAGCTGCTGCGGCTGAAGAAATCTTTTCAGGCGTCAACGGTTCTTCTCATACCGAATAGCACCGCCCACCATAGTCAGCAATACCGATGTTGCTGGGATGCTGTCTTCCGGACATGTCGATAGATTTTGCGACAACAACACAAGATCTGCCCATTTGCCAGGTTCAAGGCTGCCCTTGATATCTTCTTCAAATCCGGCGAAGGCATTTCCTAGCGTATATGAATACAACGCTTCTTCCCTTGTCATAGCCTGCTCATGATAGAACTCCTGACCGTTGTCTAATCGCTTTCGCGTCACCGAAGCGTAATAGTTTGGGATTGGATCAACGCGCTCTACCGGTGCGTCTGTTCCATTTGCAATGATCACCCCCAGGTCAAGCAGACTCCGCCACGCATAGGCTCCTTCACTTGATCTTTTCTCCCCCAGCCGCTTGACCACAAAAGGAGCATCAGACGTGCAGTGAATACCTTGCATGGAAGCGATGATTCCGAGTTGTCTAAATCGTGGCATATCCGCAGGATTTAAATGCTGGGCATGTTCTATCCGCCATCGAAGATCTTGTTTATCAGGATGGGCTTTAAATTCTTTTTCATAGACATTGATGACTTCACGGTTGCCTCTGTCACCGATGGCGTGAACACACAACTGCATCCCTTTGTCCATGGCCAGTTGAGCCATATGGTCGATTTCTTCTATAGATGTAGTGTTTTGACCAACGAAGCCCGGATTGTCAGTATAAGGTTCAAGGAGCCAGGCACCATAAGAGCCTAATGCACCATCCATCGCAGCCTTAATCGCCCTGCAAGTAAACAGGTCCTTGCCAGCCCTGATAATCGGAAAGCCATCCATATGGTCTTTGATTTCATCATAAGGTTTTCTCAGCATGACCCATAGCCGAAGGTTGAGGCTGTCTTGTTCGGCGAGAGATTGATAGCGTTCTATTTCTTCAAAAGTCGAGCCTGCATCCTGGAAGGAGGTTATACCATAGCTAAGGCAATGTGATTGTGCCAGCGAGATGGCTTGATACCACCTGTTGACGCGATCTTCTGCAGGAAGTTTATCATCTATTTCCTGATATACCTTCCAGATCAGGTTCATGGCATTTTCTTCAAAGACACCAATACTGTTGCCAGCACCATCCCGCAATATCCTGCCACCGGAAGGATCAGGTGTTTCCTTAGTAATTCCCGCTGCCTCCATGGCCGCCATATTGGCAAATAAGGCGTGACCACTCGCATGAAACAGCATGACAGGATGTTGTGATGAAATCGCAGATAACAGGTCATGTTTAGGATAGCCATTTACATTATTTTCTACTGGGGTCATCCATTTTTCCTGATGCCATCCTCTACCGATAATCCATTCTCCTGGATTTGATTTTTGTGCCCTGATCGCCACACTATCCACGATTTCCTGCCAGCTTTTGGTCCCCAGTAGATCAAGCTGCATGAGGTTTTCGCCCAAACCACTGAAATGGCCATGACCTTCTATAAAACCAGGCATCAAAAATGCTCCTGAGCAATCCCTTGTCTCCCCGGATCGACTTTCCCAGATTTTAAGAATTTCTTGAGTTGGCCCGAGGGTTACTATTTTCCCTCCGTGGATGACAATGGCCCCATTCGGAATGGGATCACCTGTTACCGGATAGATATAGGCATTATACAGGATGAGATCCGCAACCTTTTCATCCATATTTGCATTGGGTTTGCAGGAAGTAAGCGTCATCATCACAGCACACCATAGAGCGTAAAAGAGAAAAGTCAGGTTATTTTGCATCTTTAATTCGTTATTGACATTTTGGCTATGAGCGTTCCAGTCCAGGTGCTTGCTGCTAGATCAAAATTTGGAAATAGCACGAAACGGCCAAATATAAACACCAATTCACTATGAGCCAGTACGATTATACCACACTGACCGGGAAATTTGAATCCTATCTATCTTCCCATCAGCCATATGGATCGCCCGATACTTTATACGAGCCTATCCGCTATATCAATGAACTGGGTGGAAAACGGATCAGGCCTGTACTGCTTTTGATGGCATACAACCTCTGGCACGATGATATCACACCGGCATTACCTGCCGCTCTTGCAGTAGAGTATTTTCACAATTTCAGCCTGATGCACGATGACATCATGGATGAGGCGCCTACCCGCAGGGGTAAGCAGACAGTGCACACTTATTTTGGTCGAAACAATGCCATTTTAAGCGGAGATGCGATGTTGATTCGTTGTTTTGATCTGTTACTGGAAGCAGGTAAGCAAAAAGGTGCTGGTGTTGATTTGTGCTCACTGATGTGTAAGGCTGCACTTGAAATATGTGAAGGACAACAGATGGATATGGATTTTGAATCACTGGCTTCACCGACCGAAAGCGAATACCTGGAAATGATCCGAAAGAAGACAGCCTGTCTGCTTGGCACAAGTTTACAGATGGGTGCTATCCTCGCTGGCGCAGACCATCGGGATGCAAAGGCATTATATGATTTTGGTGAAAAAATTGGTTTAGGCTTCCAGGTCCAGGACGATTATCTGGATGTTTTTGGTGATGCTAATCTTACCGGAAAGCAGAAGGGGGGTGATATCCTGAGGGGTAAGAAGAACTTTATCTACGTCCATACCTGCAATACATTATCACCCCAGGAGCAAAAGGAATTTGTCCAATCCTACATCAATGCAGCAAGCGAACAGGATGCCGGCCCGGTATTGGAGTTGTATGTAAAACAAAATGTTGGCAGCTATATCGAAAAAGTGCAGGCTGCTTATGTTGAAAAAGGTCTGGCTGATCTGGGTGATTTACAGATGGAAGGAACTATGCCACTGAAAAATCTGGCCATCAGCCTCATGTCCCGGCATTATTGAATCGTTTTTTTTCTGTTGACATGCCCCGGCCGCGATTGTAACAAAAGTAGCCGACCATGATAGACGAGGACGGCACCTTTGACTCCTCAAACGGTCATTATGGAAATAGCAGGTTATCTTTCTTCAATCATTATAGGGGTTTCACTTGGGCTAATTGGCGGTGGTGGCAGTATACTGACCGTACCGGTCTTAGTGTATCTTTTTGCGGTAGACGCTGTAGCCGCAACAGCATATTCACTCTTCATAGTTGGATTGACCAGCGCAGTTGGCTCTGTCAGTTATTTCCAGAAAGGGCTGGTCAATGTAAAGACTGCCGTGATTTTTGGTATTCCATCCATTATTGCCGTTTTTATGACCAGGGCCATCATTGTTCCGGCTATTCCTTCAGAGCTTTTTACGGTGGGAAATGTCGTCGCCACTAAAAGTCATATGCTGATGCTGCTCTTTGCAGTGATCATGATCGCGGCTTCCTATTCAATGATCAGAAAGGTGAAAGCTAAAAGCCCGGAACCTACAGGGCCCCAGAAATTTAACTATCCCCTCATCGTGTTGGAGGGTGTAATCGTAGGATTGATCACTGGCCTTGTAGGTGCAGGTGGCGGATTCCTCATCATCCCGGCACTCGTCATATTAAGCAAATTGCCGATGAAGGAGGCCGTAGGAACTTCCCTGGTGATTATTGCTGCCAAATCACTGATCGGTTTTCTAGGGGAGGGCAGTGAAACAGTCATCAACTGGCCTTTCCTGGCTACTGTTTCCATCTTCGCGATTATTGGTATTTTTATCGGGATGTCCCTTTCAAAGCGAATAGATGGCGAAAAACTTAAACCAGCCTTCGGTTGGTTTGTTTTAGTCATGGGTATCTTTATCATCTTAAGAGAAACCGTTCTCCACACCAATTGAGATTTGTAACCAAAGTAACACTTGGAGCAAATAAAAGCCACCAACTTTGTATCGTATCAAAAATTAAAAGCATAAAAAATGAATGTAGAGCAAATTTATACTGGTTGCCTTGCGCAAGGAGCTTATTACATCACTTCCAATGGGGAAGCTGCAATTGTTGATCCGTTACGTGAAGTACAACCATACCTGGAGCGCCTGGAAAGAGATGGCGTCAAACTCAAATATATCTTTGAAACCCATTTCCATGCGGATTTTGTTTCCGGTCATCTTGATCTAAGTAAAAAGACCGGAGCCCCGATTGTTTATGGGCCGACAGCCAAACCATCATTTGATTTTATCCTTGCTTCAGACGGACAGGAGTTTAAAGTCGGAGACGTTACTATCAAGGTGCTACACACCCCGGGACATACGATGGAAAGCGCAACTTTTTTGTTGAAGGACGAAAAAGGAAAGGATTACGCCATATTTAGCGGCGACACACTGTTTATCGGAGATGTAGGAAGGCCAGACCTGGCGCAAAAAGCAGCCAGTATGACGATGGAGCAACTCGCTGGCACGCTTTACCATTCTCTTCGTGACAAAATCATGACACTGGCAGACGATGTGATTGTATATCCTGCTCATGGAGCCGGAAGTGCCTGTGGTAAGAATATGAGTAAAGAAACAGTGTCCACGATCGGTAATCAAAAACAGTTTAACTATGCCTTGAGAGCCAATATGACAGAAGCTGAATTTGTTAAAGAAGTAACGGATGGACTACTGCCTCCTCCTGCATATTTTGGTATGAATGTAGCCATGAATAAGCAGGGTTACGAAAGTTTTGACAACGTACTCAATAATGGTATGCGTGCTTTGACAGCGAAAGAATTTGAAGTAGCGGCTGAGGAAACAGGTGCATTATTGCTCGATACGCGCAACAATGCCGAAGTTGCCAAAGGGTATATTCCACAGTCAATCAATATCGCGCTCAACGGTGAATTCGCACCATGGGTAGGTGCCCTGATCGTGGATGTAAAACAACCAATTCTGTTGATTGCAGAAGTGGGAAAAGAGGCAGAGACGGTAACCCGATTGAGCCGTGTTGGATTTGATAATGTACTGGGTCATCTCAAAGGTGGTTTTGAAAGTTGGGCAAAGGCTGGACTCGAAGTGGATACCATCAAGCGAATCTCTGCGGAAGAGTTTGCTGCTAAGGTGAAGATTGGCAAAGATGTCGTCGTGGATGTCAGAAAGGAAAGCGAATATGCAGCCGAGCATCTTGAAGATGCGTATAGCAAGCCGCTGGCATATATCAACGAATGGGTCAAGGATGTCAATCCAAATGAACATTTCTACATGCATTGTGCCGGAGGTTATCGAAGTATGATTGCGGCGAGTATACTCCAGGCCCGGGGCTACAGGAATTTTACAGAAGTAGATGGTGGATTCAATGCGATTTCAAAAACAAACCTGCCAAAGACAGATTATATCTGTCAGAGCAAAGTGTTGAAATAGGATTCTCCCTTTATCATTAAGTATTAAATCAGCAAGGTTGCCTTTACATGTAGGGTAACCTTGCTGATTATTATGAGAAAAGTAAAGTGTAAAACAGATTAATGTATGTTGGATATTTTAAAGAACCCTTGGCCCTGGTATGTGGCCGGGCCCCTGATCGGACTCACTGTTCCTGTGCTATTGATTATCGGGAATAAAGCCTTCGGTATTTCCTCTTCATTGCGTCACATCTGTGCCGCCTGTATCCCGGCTAATATTCCATTTTTCAAATACGAGTGGAAGAAAGAAATCTGGAATCTGTTTTTTGTTGGAGGTATTCTCTTAGGCGGTTTTCTGGCAATGAGCTTGCTGGCGAATCCAAACCCAGTGGAGATTCATCCAAATCTGGCTTCCGAATTGTCAACGTACGGCATTACCAATTTTGAATCCATGGTGCCAGTAGACGTATTCAATTGGTCAACATTATTGACCCTTAAGGGATTTATCATTATGGTATTTGGAGGCTTCCTGATTGGTTTTGGTACCCGGTATGCCGGAGGATGTACCAGCGGTCATGCCATTATGGGACTTTCAACATTGCAATGGCCTTCCCTGATCGCTACGTGCTGTTTTATGGTCGGTGGCATCATCATGGCAAACTGGATTCTTCCTGTAATTCTTTCCCTTTAAAATCACCACAACATGCAAGAAATTAAAACAGAGAATAGACTGAATGACGGGATAGAAACCGCTGAAGAATTTGAAGTAAGATCCCTTGATGCCATGTGTATCAATGAAAGCCACCTGACGCACAAGTGGTATCATAATCTGAAATATATGGTGGTAGGCATTGCTTTCGGCATTGTCTTTATCAAAGCCGAGATCATCAGTTGGTTCAGGATACAGGAAATGTTCCGGTTCCAGTCATTCCACATGTTTGGAGTGATCGGGAGCGCAGTGGTGGTCGGAGTGATTTCAGTTTTACTTATTAAGAAGTTGAACATCAAGACGATTTATGGTGAAATCATCGAATTTCATCCGAAGCAGTTCAATAAAGGACAGGTCTATGGAGGATTACTGTTTGGCTTTGGCTGGGCTATCACCGGGGCTTGCCCAGGCCCGCTGTTTGCTTTAATAGGCTCTGGTGCCACCGTCATAGCGGTTACTTTATTGAGTGCTATCGCCGGAACTTGGACGTATGGGTATATAAGGGAAAAATTACCTCACTAGCACTATCACACGGAGACGCCATATGGATCAGAAACAGGAACGGGTAGACGGGATTGCAAGGGCAATCATCCAGCTGAAATCGCTCCTCATTTTTATTCTGGCGGCTGTGATTTTAACTCCTGTGGGTTTGTTTTATGGAGATGGTATATACGAAGCAATAAATAGAGAGCTGGACACGAAACGGCAACCTGTGGTCATCAGCGAAGAATTACCAAAAGAAATATTTTGGTCTGCTCCCGATCCCTCAGAGATACAGGATATGCAACTCAAGGCCCGGATTGCCTATGGTAAAGAACTGGTAGCCCACACCGCTAAATATCTCGGCCCGGAGGGTATGGTCATGAAGATCAGCAATGGCATGAATTGTCAGAATTGCCATCTGGAAGCGGGTACGAAAACATTTGGAAATAATTATTCCGCGGTCGCATCGACATATCCAAAATTCAGGGCAAGAAGCGGCACATCAGAGGATCTGAACAAGCGGATCAATGATTGTTTTGAGCGCAGTCTGAATGGTAAGGCGCTGGATACCGCAAGTAATGAGATGCAGGCAATCAAAGCATATATCACTTTTGTAGGGTCGAATGTTGCCAAAGGTGACAAACCCAATGGAGCAGGACTAAAGGAACTTTCCTATATGGATCGCGAGGCTGACCCCGAAAAAGGTAAAATAGTTTACCAGGCCAAATGTGTGTCCTGCCACCAGGCTAATGGTCAGGGCCAGTTTTCTTTAGATGGATCAGAGTATACATATCCTCCCTTGTGGGGAATTCATAGTTATAATGATGGAGCCGGCTTGTACCGCATTTCCAATTTCGCAAAATATGTCAAATACAACATGCCGCAGGGAGTTTCCCACACGAACCCACTTCTAACAGATGAAGAAGCCTGGGATGTGGCAGCCTATGTTAATTCGCAAGACAGGCCGCACATACATGTGCCAAAGGACTGGCCTGATATCGCAAAGAAACCTGTAGATCACCCCTTTGGGCCTTACGCAGATTCTTTTACTGAAAGGCAACACAAGTTTGGGCCATTTAAGCCCATCCTTGCAGAGCAGAAAATTTCTCCACCAACAGCGCAAAAGTAATATGACAAATAACAGAAGATCATTTCTTAAAAAAATAGGTGCTGCAGGCACTGTAGCTGGGGTCTCATCTTTAACCCCAATATTGGTCAGCGCACTCCCTTCCGAAATGACAAACAATAATACAACTTTTGAGAAGGATAAAACATATACTCTAGATATACTTCAGACTACCGACGTTCATTGCCAGGTTCATCCGCATGATGAACTATTCTGGGAAAATGACAAAGCAGTTTTTCGAAGGACAGGTGGTTATCCACAAATGGCCACCTATTTTAAAAAAGCCAGAAAATCAAACCCAGATACATTTATCATCGACACTGGTGACATGTTTCAGGGTAGTGAACTTTCAGTCAAGACTACCGGTAAGGCACTGGTTCCAGTTTTAAACCAGTTAGGTTACGATTTATACCTGCCAGGTAACTGGGAGGTCATCTATGGAAAGCGTAACATGCAGACTTTGTTGGGGGCACTGGATGCCCCAAAAGTGTGCGCCAATATGTATCATGACCTGGGAGATGGTAAAAGAGGAGAGCTGATTTTTCTACCTTATTACATCTGGAATGTCCGCGGTGTTAAAATCGGATTCCTGGGCTATACTGATCCGTTGGTTCCGATACGGCAATCCCCTAATTACAGCAAGGGTATTTTGTATACCCCCGCTGAAGAGAACCTTGCTCACTATGTTTCAGTCCTGAAGGAAGACGAACGTTGTGATTACGTGATCGTCATTGCGCATCTGGGTTTATCCCAGCAGATATATCTTGCTAATCTTCCCCAATGTGAAGGCGTTGATTATATCCTTGGAGGTGATACACATGAACGCGTCAGAGAACCCATACAATGCAAATACGCGAAAGTCGTCGAGCCCGGCGCCTTTGGTTCTTTTGTCGGTAGCCTGAAACTCACAGTTGTGAATGGTAAGATCACAAAAGATACCTATGAACTCGTTGAGGTTCGCGCAAACGATTTAAAAGCCGACAAGGACATGACCTCGCTGATCGAATCCAACGAAGATCCATTTGATGAAGAGATAAACAAGGTTGTTGGTTATAGCACCATACCTTTGTATCGATACTTCGTGATTGAGAATACAATTGATACACTGATCCTTGACGCACTTGCATGGCGGGTGCCTGAAGTGGATGTTGTGCTGTCCAATGGTTTCAGGTTTTGTCCGCCCAGATCCACACCTGATCAGACCGGAAAAATTCCTATTACAGAAGGATTTATTTTTGATATGCTTCCTGTCGATAGTTATGTGCGCAAAGCAAAAGCTACAGGTACCCAGATCAAAGAATGGCTCGAAAAGGAACTCAACAACGTCTTTGCGAAAAATGCCGCGGAGAGATTTGGGGGCTGGGTTGTTAAGTTCAAGGGAATGGAAATCACCTTCAACGCCTTTGGTGAAAAGGGAAAGCGCGTTCAAAGTGTAATGATTGGCGATATGCCTCTGGATCCGGAAAGATTATATACTATATCAGCCTGTGAGCGGGATGGTGATCCCGCAGATATGCTTTGCAGAATCAAAGGAGTGAAGGACGCAGTCAATACGCCATTCACTTTGCATGAAGTGATGAGAAGTTATTTGAAAGCCAACAGCCCGGTAACTCCGACACCACCCATGGCAGCAAAAATATTAGACGGACCACAGTCACTGCTCACGCAGGTGACCGGGGTTAATTATTCATTTCGCTAAATCTATACCAATGAAAAATTACTTTCTGTTGACTGCCTTGATGCTGATGTCGGGATTGATTTTCGCTCAAAATGAATCATCAGATGTTGACTTGGCAGAACATAAAATTGTTTTCCAGTTAACATCCGGAGACACCAATGTGCACAAAATGCTTGTACGCCAGTTAGGCAACGTATTGACTGCCGCGCCAAATTCAAAAATTGAAGTGGTTTGTCATGGCCCGGGTATAACCATGCTCACCTCCAGGCAGACCATCGTCCATCCCAAAGTCATTGAGCTGAAAGGAAAGGGGATAGACTTTGTTGTTTGCGAGAACACCCTCAAGGAAAAAAAGGTCACCAAAGAAGAAATCATACCTGAGGCTGCTTTTGTAAAAGCCGGTATTATAGAAATTGTTAAAAAACAAGAAGAAGGCTGGAGTTATATACGCGCCGGCCAGTAATACCGCTTCTATTATTCTCTAACTATGAATCTTCGGATTTTAATATTCTTATGCTGGAGTATCTGGCCCTCTTTTGTTTTTGGTCAGCACCAGGAAGTGAGTGAAGACCCGCTGCCTTATAAAGGAAAAGTAAATGCTGAAAAGGACTCCTTGTCCATACTCTCTGCCTTCAGGCATGGCAAGGTAAATGGCCACTTCAGGTATTTCTTTATGGCCACAAATAACACCAGGGATCTGAGTGATTATTTTGCAAACGCAGCAGGTGGTGGTATTCGATTCGAAACAGCCTCCTTTTATGGTTTTCGGTTTGCAGTCGGCGGCTCTTATGTATTTAATATCGCTTCCTCAGATCTCTCGATTCCCGATTCAACTACCGGTACGTACAGCAGGTATGAGTTGGGGCTGTTTGATGTTGTCGACCCGGAGACAACCACAGGCCTTGATCGCCTCGAAGAATTATATCTATCATATACCTGGAGCAATTCACAGATATTGTTCGGTCGCCAGTATATCAACACTCCTTTTATCAA
>Ga0073902_10001387_pt1 | contig 13108 bp, 8 predicted proteins | sample KloWWTmeKNB19Kit_FD_66667 | JGI IMG/M metagenome (GOLD analysis project Ga0073902, IMG submission 66667) | Active sludge microbial communities from Klosterneuburg, Austria, studying microevolution and ecology of nitrifiers - Klosterneuburg... | ecosystem: Engineered > WWTP > Aerobic digester >...
AACTGCTTCAATCCTTTACCCGTAGTTTTTCCATCCCCATCATCAAAGATAAAACTGGAAATAATGGTTTTATTGGCGGGTGTTAATGTCACAGAGGAAACAGGGATTCCATTTACCGTTACACTATCTCTTCCTGCTATCATGGCCTTATTGGCAGAATACACCACAATGGCAGACTGGTCATCTTTTGCGGGCAGACTACCCAGCATCATACCAATCATATTGCCCTGCGGAAAACCGCGGAGATACACATACCGGTTAGATTGTGTAAAAGGTTCAAAAAAATAAGAGATAGTACGTTGCGATTTTTCATCTGTCGTCAATTCAAATTCATAATAAGTTTTTTTGGTGGCTGTGAATGCTCCCCAATGGCCTTTTTCATTTATTGTAAAAATAGCATCCGGTTTGAGCGAAAGCCTTGTACCCGTTTTAGCATTGAGGCGGTATATATTTACCAATCCATTCAATACTGGTTCATTATCTCCAAGCAATACGGCCTTACCACTTATCTGAACACTAGTAACTTTTTTTGATTTTCCTTTAACCGGCAAATTCCCCTCATTTAAAAACTTATACATCGCCTCAAATGTTTCTTCACTGGTAGCCACTTCATAATGGTCTTTGTCTTTTAAATCCAGGTTAACAGCCCCTTCCACATTTCCGCCAATAGTTCCAATCACTTTATCACCGGCTGAATAAATATTCAAGCACCGATTATTTTTAAACCAGTTAAATTCATAAAACCATTTACGGCTGCCCAGGTGTATATAATGTGCTACTTTATCTGCACTGATTGAATCAATCAGATAACCTCTGCCCAGGCCCCCGCCGGCTGAATGCCCAACGAGGTCGATTTGCTTTGCACCGGTATGGCTCAGGACATTGTTTATAAAAGCACTTAACAAACTATCTGTTTTCTTTCCATTGCCACTAACAGAATTCCAATCAAATACAAATAATTGGTCTGCACAATAGCCTGTGTTAATAAAACGCTGAATTTGTCCTGCGTAGGTATCGCCACTTGCCAAAAAGCCATGTATGAAAACAATAGGACGTTTCATCGAGTCGCATTGAGCATAGTTCACTATAGCAGTGCAACAAAAAAGTATTAACAAGAAAAGCTTTTTCATCATATAATCTGTAAAATAAAAAAGTCCAACGAATATTGGACTTTGTTTTATCAGTAATAAATTTTTAAAACGGTGTGTCTTCATCATCCTGCGGTAAATCGTTCATCTTACTGCCGGTTTGTATAAATACTTTAGGCCCACCATCCCCATCCACATCACTTACTGGCTTCCAGTTTCCGGGCAAGCCTGTACCTCCAACGCCGCTACCATCATCTTCTATAAATTTCTGAATATGCAATAAGGCTTTCAGTTTTACTGTTTCCAGCGAACCATTACGGTGCTTGGCAATTCGTACTATAGTTTCACCACGGTTATTTTCGCCCATTTCATTCTGGGTAATATCATAGTACTCGGGCCGGTATAAAAACATGACCATATCTGCATCCTGCTCGATAGCTCCTGATTCACGGAGGTCACTCAGTTGCGGCATCTTATTACCATCCTTACCTGCACTTCTAGTTTCCACCGCACGGCTTAACTGTGATAGTGCAATAATGGGAACACTTAATTCTTTGGCCAGGGCTTTCAGATTACGGGAGATATTACTGATTTCCTGTTCCCGGTTACTGTTTCGGTTTTCACCGGTGCCACTCATCAATTGCAAATAGTCGATGATGATAAGACCAATATTATGTTTGTTTTTTAAACGACGGCATTTAGCCCTCAATTCAAAAATGTTCAGGGCAGGTGTATCATCTATAAATAAAGGTGCCTGTGCTAACCGCTGAATACCTCTTGCATATAGCTGCTTCATTTCATGTTCTTCCAACTTGCCTCTTGCAATTTTCTCCAGCCATATTTCACTTTCTGCAGAGAGAATACGCTGAACCAACTGGCCTGCACTCATTTCCAATGAGAATAAGGCAACCGGAGTTTGTTTCGAAGCATTCATTACTGCATTACGGGCAAGGTTAAGAGCAAATGCCGTTTTACCAACCGCTGGTCTTGCCGCTAATATGATAAGGTCAGTATTTTGCCAGCCATACGTAACCCGGTCCAGTGATGGAAAACCACTTGGCACTCCGGTTACATCTTCATTCTTATGACGAAGGTCTTCAATACGCTGAATTGTCTTTACTAATACGGAATCTATAGTATCAAAATTTTTGCGCAGGTGATTATTGGTGATCTCGAATAATTTACTTTCTGCATCATCGAGTAAATCAAATACATCTGTCGAATCTTCATAGGCATCACCAATAATTTCTCCGCTGATGCGAATTAATTCCCGTTGAATAAATTTTTGGAGGATGATCCTTGAGTGAGCTTCGATATTTGCAGAAGAAACAACAGCATTGGTGAGTTTGGTTACATAATAAGCCCCGCCGATCATCTCCAGTTCTTCTTTAAAACGCAATTCTTCCGCCACTGTGAGAATATCTATCGGCTGGCTTTTATTCGAAAGACTTTGCATGGCACTGTAGATACGCTGATGTGCTTCAACATAAAAACATTCGGGTTTCAATATTTCCACTACGGTATCAAATGCACTTTTTTCCAGCATGATGGCACCCAATACTGCCTCTTCCAGGTCTTTGGCCTGTGGTGGCACTTTACCATACACCATGGTGCCCATGTCGAGTGAGGATTTCCTTCTTTGCTTGCGGTCTTTGTTGATGTTGGTTAGGTCCATTGTTCTGTTACAGAGATAAAGAGTTAAACCATTGATTTTATACCAATGACCTTAGGTGCATTATCCAATATTGCTTTAAGAAATGGTTATCTCTTGGTTAGTGGAATGTTTCCCTCAGTCAGTAAAGCGAATTACGGTGCAAAAAAGTTTGGAAAAAAATTTTTCTTTCTGCACTATTTTTTCACTCTGAATTTCGGGTTATCCACATAAGAATTTGCACCCAGGCCAATATCAATTTACCGAAAAGTCATGGTAAATACCCGGAAAGATCAGCACAGTTGTGCAAAATAATACACTTATTATGACCTGTTTTTAACCCCCTTGTACAATAAAGCGGAAGGCTAATAGTTATTAGTATAGTTCTAGTCTACCAAAGCTGCTGCAAAACAAGTGTTTTTAACTCTTAAATGCAATACTATGCAAACTACAAAGCAAAGCAGCCATCCCATTCTTAGCCAAACCGAGAATAATACCACTCTTTGGATTGGTCATTTACAGACTGATCCTAACGACCATTTTGCCGGGCAAACGTTCAAGTGCCCGGCTGACGGCCAGGTAAATAATATACAGGTGTTTTCCTCTACCGTTCAACAGCCCGGTGATGTGGGGCTGACGCTGCATGAATTTGATACATCTTCTAAAACCTGGGGACCCGCCATAGGTGATGCCACCATGTTCTTACAAAAAGGAGATGATGCCCGGTGGGTACGTTTCTACCTGCAACCTGTTTCCTTAAAAAAAGATGCGACCTATGGGTTTCGGCTCCAGTCAGATAATGCCCTCATCGGTATAGGCGAAGCTGCCAGCCATTCTAAACGACCTTTTGATTTTGGCAAAGAATGGAAAGGAGCCAGTAACAATGAAAAAGGAGATTACTACAGTTATTTCAGTTTAGCATTCAAAGTGGAGCTATGTGCTTAACTTAATAATATCAGGCCATGAGCATGTTGTGAGAGAACCCGGCCAATTGCCGGGTTCTGTTTTTTTTAAAATGCCCCTAAAGTAGTATTGGTACTCTGCCGGAGAATTCTCAACTTAGATTATTGCGACCGCTTGCTACAAGTCATTCTTTTCATTTTGCTTTACCCTTTCCGTAAATATGTAATAACGAAAACAACTATCGTTCATCAAAAAATTATTTACTATGAGAAGGTTTTATTGCTTCATTTTAATGCTGCTGCTTCAGAAAAACCTGCGTAGCCAGGTTTTGGTTTACCAGGCACAACAAGTGGTACTTTTTGAACATGCTAATTATACCGGACAGTCTAAATCATTTGGGCCGGGACAATATGTGCTGAATGATTTTAATGATGTGACATCTTCTATTAGAGTACCTGCAGGTATGGTAGCTTATATTTATGAACATGCCACCCCTACACAGGGCTATGGTATATCAGTAGACCTGCTGGAAAATGTGGCTGATTTGTCTGTTTATAATTTTAATGACAAAGTTTCTTACCTGACTGTTTTTTATGCTTCGAAAGACAACAAATATGACTGGATCCGTAATAAGATGGTTAACGGACAATTTGTATCCGGTCACTGGGAACGTAAAAGAGCTGCACCTATTCCACCGAACTCAGTTGCAGTAGTATCACCTCCTATTGCAGGGCCACAGTCCACCGCACCCAGTGTGCTCGCAGTGAATGGACCGAACACTACTATCAACAGCCTTGGTGTACAGACCACCGAAGGCCGCATGTTGTGGGACAAAGCCATGAATGACCAACTGGGAGTAATCGGCAATGATTATCGGGGGATAGAAGAGATCGGATCAGCAGCATTTGAAAGAGCTTCATACAATACTTTCATCCCGGATAATTTTAATTTCTGGTACCCGCAAAAACAACCCAACGATCACCGTTCCGTAGTTTATTATAAACGTACACTCACTGGTAAGGTTAAAAGTGCCCGGCAGGTGAACATCGCCGGTACTTACCAAGATTATGATGTGAACATAGACATCATACCTAATCCAAAATATATGTACCTGATCAACGACGGTCACCGTCGGGAATATACCGGGCTGATGAGTTCACAATGGACATTGAGTGCCCACCAAAGTGGTAAGCCTGATTGTGACTCACCGGGAGATATAGAAGCATTTACCCGGGTGGAATGTGAGATTGCAGAAGATTACTGGCCACAGGGTGATCATACATTTGGCCGGGCACGACTGACTGATATTGCACTGAATCGGACAGGAGGTGAAATGTGTGCTTACGGGCCCTGGATTTATGATGCAGGTCATTGCTGCCAACCTGAAATACATCCCTGTGAACAGCTTTGGTGGAGTCAACCACAAGACAATGGAAAAAAATACAACCTGAATGTGATATGTGATGCAAGCCGCCGTTTTTTATGGAGAAAACAAATGGATGACGGGACCAAATTAAAACCCTGGGCGGAGCCACCGATCAAAGGTTTGTTTGCCATTGCATTTGAATACAATCTCTCCGACAGGGACGTTACCAATCAGTATAATACTAAACAATTTGAAGTGACCAATTTGCATCATTACAATGTAATTGAATATCCCAATGCTGATCAAACGTATAACCTTGTGTATGGGGGCAAAAATATTATCAGTTTTATTCCTCATAACAATGCGTTCAAAGTCTCCTTTGAACATGTTGGCATATCAGCTGCTGAACCGAATAAAATAAGAGGTTTTTTAGTGATTGAAACTTCAGTGGGGATGACCACCCAGGTTGCAACATCCATCAATGTAGCTAACCTGACAGGCGGTGGTTTTACTGTTGTGAAACTTCCTGCTAATTCCCGGCCAGAACAGTCACCTCAGCTATTTGAAGACCGCTTCTTTAAAAAAGAATCCGGTTATTATTATTTTACTGTGAATGAAAAAAGTGTAAGATCCGGAGGTGCGGTGCTGGACCGGTTTGATGGCCCCGTAAGAAGGGGTGGTAATTAATCAATGTTGAAATTTCATCGACGGTATTAAAAAGGGAAGGGAGCCCATAGAGGCTCCCTTCCGTCTATATACAACTGCAAGACTGATTTATTTTCGAACAACAAACTTGATGCTCTTTTCTTTTACAAGTGCTGAAGTGGAACGAAGTACCAGCAGGTAAATGCCATCTGGTAATGAGCTGATATCCATCCTGGCTGTGCTTGCATTGACAGACAGCTGCTGCAACCGGGCACCCTCCATATTATATACGGCCACCCGGTCATACTCTTCAGGATTAATGTTGGAAACAGTGAGCTGGTTTTGAACCGGGTTAGGATAGATCACTAATTTTGTAGTCAACGCTTCCTGCTTTGCAGATATTTCTTCCTCTTCCGTCAACATCTCTTCTTCTCCTCTGCCGTAGCAATTATTATTATTGATTCCGAACCGCAGGGCAAAGGAACGGAAGTACGTACTGCTGTAAGTGGTAGAATCAAAATCGTAAGTGCTTCCTATTGCGATAAGCCGGTTGTTATTATCGGTAATGCCATCTGCCAACCAATGTGAACGTTGAAAAGCCACACTATCCGGTGCTGGAAAACGGCCATCCATTTGTCCTCCATTCTTTTTTAACCGCACTGCAAAACCCTTGGAAAAATAGGTACAACTCCTTCTTTCACCAATTGCATAAATGCGGTCATTGTCATTTATTACTAATCTCGTCAGGTTGCAACTATCGTCAGTATAATTCATATTACGGTTCCAGATAATACTTCCATTGGCAAGCTTTATACGACTGATTTTACATTTCTGGTTTTCAAGTCCAGTGTTCTGTGTTACCAACGTGAAAATATCACCATCCCGATCTAACTTAAAATCATTCACCTGTGATGATGGTGCTTCAAAATGTGTTTTACTATACACCACACTACCCGAAACCCTTGAAATTCTTTTCAGGTACATGGCCTGCGATGAGCCACCAACGGTTTTACCTCCGTACATAAGTATGTTATCATCGTTATCCAATAAGGTAGTTACACTGTAACGTCCCGCATCTGTTGGCACTGAAAATGTAGATAGTGACTGACCGTTGGAAGTAAATCGCTTTATATATACTTGCGGAAAATTTGCATAATAATCTACTACTACCAGCACACGGCCCCAGCGGTCAATATGCACCCGGCTGTAAGATGTTTGTGTTGAATCGATCCTGCGCCAAGCATCGACTAAATTTTTATTGGTCTTTATTACAAATGAAGCCGGGCTTGAATAACCTGTCGCATCCGGGTACTGTCCATCACCGGCCAAATACACATTATTAATATCATCCAGCTCAAAAGAACTGATATTATAAATATAAAAATTATTGGGAAATTCAATCGTCCGCTGCGCTGATATATTCAAATTAGCATCCAATTTATATATGATGTATTGCGGGGAATAATCCGGGGTAAAACTCCGTTCAAAAACATATACTGTATTATTTTTTCCCGCTTTACATTCTACTGTTGCAGAAGTAGCGGTGATAAAAAACGATTTTAGTTCAGCACCATTGGTATTGCTTTTAGAAATCTTCCAGGTATTTAGTTCGTTCTCTGTGCGCCAGAGATAACAGGCAATAAAGGTATTGGCACTAAAATGTTGTACTGTAGTTGCAACGGTGCCATAAGGCTGTTCATTATTTCCATCCTGATTTTGATACCACTGTACCTGTGCAGTCAGGTTTAGCTGTATGGCGAGCAGCCATAGCAAGAGAATTGGTTTTGGGGTTTTCATGCGTTGGGTTTTAGGCATGCCTTACGGCAGACGGGGTTACGGATTCGTTCAGTTGTTACTAGTTATATCACAACAACTGTGCAGAAAATCAAATTACAGTGTATTTCCGAAGCAGTTATATCAGTAGCAATTTGCAGGACTACTTATGTACAAGAGATTTTACGAAGTAGAGAAGTAGTGGGAGAAATACTGTTCGTCTACAAAAGAATTACTTAAGTTATATGTTTAGCAGTAGCCTGTTTTTTCTCAGTTAGAATCTTTGTATCCGTTGTTAATCTGTTACAAAAATTAATTCATCACCATTTCCCTGGCATTTTCCATAGCAGCCGCCGTCGGTTTTTCACCGCTTAGCATTTTGGCAATGGCAGTTATTCTTTCTTCTGTTGTAAGTTGGCGGATATGTGTTTTTACTGCATCCTTCACTATTTCTTTATATACAAAGAAATGCGCATTGGCCTTTCCGGCTATTTGCGGTTGATGTGTGATACAGATTACCTGTCGTTTAGTCGCCAGGTCTTTCATAATAATACCGACCTGCCTTGCCGCTTCACCAGAGATTCCTGTATCAATTTCATCGAAAATTAGTGTTGGCAAATCAATAGACTCTGCCACCAATGATTTGATACAAAGCATCAGGCGGCTGAGTTCACCACCGCTGGCTACTTTTCGTACGGGTTGAAATTGACTGTTCTTACCTGACTCGCCGGCAGGCAGGTTAGCATCAAACAGAAAATCAATATTATCTGCACCGGATAGGCTTAATTCAGTTGCCTGAATTTTCACTTTCATTTTTGCATTCGGCATTCCTACCTGGACCAATAACTTGTTTACCTTTATTTCGAAAGGGCTTGTTTGCTTATGCCGGTTATCAGAGATTTTTTTTGCCAGCATGGATCCCGCCTGATGAATTTTTACGAGTTCCTCCTCTTTTTGTTTAATTGCTTCATCGATATTAAGGACAGCCTGTAGTTTTTCTGCTAATTGTTTTTGTATACCAATTAATTCGGCAGTGGAGTTTACACCATGCTTCTTCTGCAATTTATAGCCGAGCGACAACCTTTCATTTAATTGTTCTATTCTTTCCGGGTCATAGTTGATATGAGTACTGATCCGATCCACATCATCTGCTATGTCTTGCAGTTCTATTTGGGCTGACTGTAATCGTTGAAGTACGGCAGGTAAATCATGATGATAAGTCGAGTAAGCATTCAACTGGTTCAGTAATATTTTCAATTGCTGCACAACCGGTGTTTCATTTTCTTTCAGCTCACTATACACTTTACTCAATGCGGCCTTGATGCCTTCAGCGTTATTGCGCAGCTTCAGTTCCGCATCTGTTTCTTCCAGTTCATTTTCTTTAAAATTGGCTTCATCCAGTTCTGTAAACTGAAAACGATTATAGTCGGCTTCTTTATCAAATTGTTGCTTCTGTGCTTTTAACTCTTCGCTTTCCTTCTTTGTTTGTTGCCATTGGTGAAAGATCGCCTGATACTCTACTACTAAATTACTGTTGCCCGCCAGAGCATCCAGCACTTCCCGTTGAAAATCACTTTCGCCAACTGCTGATGTATCAAACTGCTGGTGTAAGTCTACCAGCAGACGGCTAAGTTCATTCAGTTGTGATAATGTAACTGGTGTATCGTTAATAAAAGCCCTTGATTTTCCATTGGTACCAATTTCCCTTCTTACTACCAGTTCTTCACTGCTGTCATAGTCATTATCTGCCAGAAATTTTTTTATTTCTTTTTTATTCTCCACATCAAATATTCCTTCCACAATGCATTTCTTCTCTTTATTCACCAGGGCTGTAGAATCGGCTCTTTCACCCAGTATCAAGCCAAGAGCACCTACGATAATGGATTTACCGGCCCCGGTTTCACCAGTAATAACAGTAAGCTGATTGGGAAAATCAATTTCCAATTGGTCAATAATGGCATAGTTCTGTATGGTAAGGCGGGACAGCATTTCTAAAGCAAATTAAGTTTTTAGCTACAGATGAAAACAGATTTTTGGCACAAAAAAAGCTGCTGAAAATTCAGCAGCTTAAATATAACTTCAAAATCAATAATTTATTTAATCTCTACAGCGCTATGCAATTCCTCGTCAGCCAGGATACGGCCGCAATTCTCACAGATAATAATTTTCTTGTGCTGTTTGATTTCACTTTGCTTTTGAGGAGGGATTGCATTGAAGCACCCGCCACAAGCATCTCTTTCTACAGAAACCACTGCTAATCCGTTGCGATAGCTTTTACGAATTTTCTCATAACTCGCCAGCAGACGGGTATCCACATGAGTTTTGGCATCACCAGCCAGCTTATTAAAATGTTTTTCTTCTTTCTCGTTAGCTGCAATGATCTTTTCGAGTTCACCTTTTTTACCAGACAATACGCCTTCTTTAACAGCAATGTTCTTTTTTGCTTTATCTAAAGCCACTGCTTTTTCAGAAATCTCTTCTGTAGCATCTTTAATATGTTTTTCAGCCAGCTTGACTTCTAACTGCTGCATCTCCACTTCCTTATTGATGGCTTCAAACTCACGGTTATTTTTTACGTTGCTGCTTTGCTTCTCGTATTTTTTGATGAGGGCTTCCGCCTCTTTGATAGCTTCTTTGCGTTGTTCAATAAACTCCGTAACCCCATTTATTTCTTCCTCAATCCGTGTCTGGCGGGCATGCAAGCCTGTAATCTCATCTTCCAGGTCAGCCACTTCCATCGGAAGTTCGCCTTTCAGGATATGGATTTCATCCAGTTTACTTTCTATCTTCTGAAGGGTAACAAGTGAGGTTAGTTTTTCTTCAACCGAAAATTCTTTAACGTTTGCCATTGTAGTATTTGAAGTTTAAAGGCTCAGCTATAATAAACCGGGTTGGTTTCTACAGCTGTTTTAAGGACGGCAAAGGTAGGGAATTTTTGCTCTAAAATCTCTTGCAGCAGGTTGATTGTGAATTGTTCACTTTCATAATGGCCAATATCGGCCAGTAACATACGGTTATTAGCATCAAAGAACTCATGATATTTAATATCAGCAGTGATATAAGCATCTACTCCTGCAGCTAAGGCTTTGGAAATCAAGAAACTTCCAGCCCCTCCGCAAAGAGCTACCTTTTTTACTAGCTTGCCGGATAGAGCTGAATGCCGGACAACCGGCACCTTAAAAACAGCCTTTAGCAGGGCCAAAAATTGCTTTTCTTCAACAGGCTCCGGCCAGTCCCCAATAACACCTGCACCTAGATCCCGGTTAGAATTAGAAAGAGTAACCACATCATATGCCACTTCTTCATACGGATGGGCGGCTATCATGGCAGCAATGATCCTGCTTTCTAAAAAAGCCGGGAAGATGATTTCTATCTTAACTTCTTTTTCCTGGTGCTGCTTACCTATTTCTCCAACAAAAGGATTTGCACCATCGCCTGCTTTGAAAGTGCCAACACCTTCTGCATTAAAACTGGTTTCGCTATAATTGCCAATATGCCCGCCACCTGCAGCGAAGATGGCAGTACGAACCTGCTCCGCCTTATCAACCGGCGCAAAAGTGAAGAGCTTTTTTACTGTATCATCTTTGTGAGAAAGAATCGAAACATTTCTCAATCCCAGCATGCCCGCCATTTTACCACTTACACCATGAATTACATTATCCAGGTTAGTATGAATAGCATAAATAGCAATATCATTTTTAATAGCTGTGATAATCGTTTTTTCTACATAATTTTTTCCATTGATTTTTTTTAATCCTCCGAATATGATGGGATGATGCGCCACGATGAGATTACATTTTTTTGTAATGGCTTCCCGTACTACTTCTTCTGTTGCATCGAGAGAACAAATAATCCCGGAGCATTCCCATCCGGCATCGCCGGTTATTAATCCGGCATTATCATATTGCTCCTGTAATGAAGGATGTGCCTGTGATTCAAGGAATGAAACAATATCAATAATTTTCATAACAGCAAGTTAAGTAAATGATGGTTCTCTGCTAAGTCAAAGCATTTCTTTTTGTATCTTCAAGACTATGGCATTGAATCCCCAACATCAAAGCATTATTATTCACGAAATCAAAAAATCGCTGGGTAAAAAGGATAGTGAAGGGCTTAGCAAATATGAAATGGCCAAAGGTGCCTGGCGTTTACGAAAGACCATTCGCCGGGAAATCAAGTATGCTTTCATGATACTGATAGGTATCTTATCAGCCGGGTTTGGGTTAAAAGGGTTTCTTATTCACAATGGTTTTATCGATGGTGGTGTAATGGGAATTTCCCTGCTAACCAACCGGGAGACAGGAGTGTCCTTATCATTACTGATCATTGTAATCAATCTTCCGTTTCTTCTGCTTGGCTGGAAGCAGATAAGCAAATTATTCAGCCTGAAAAGCATAGGAGCGATTGCATTACTTGCATTGGCGGTGGAATTTTTTCCCTATCCGGAGATTACTCATGACAAATTGCTGGTCTCTGTTTTTGGCGGATTTTTCATTGGGGCTGGAATAGGTCTTTGTATCAGAGGTGGTGGCGTTATTGATGGAACAGAAGTGCTTGCAATTTATTTAAACCGGAATAGCAGTTTATCCGTCGGTGATTTTATCCTGTTATTTAATATCGGTATTTTCTCGATCGCAGCCTACCTGCTTTCAATTGAGGCTGCTTTGTATTCTATCCTTACTTACCTCGCTGCGTCCAAAACTGTTGATTTTATATTGGAAGGTATTGAGGAATTTACCGGTGTCACTATCATTTCTCCGCACAGCGAAGAAATAGCCGATTTCATAAAACATAAAATGGGCAGAGGTCTTACCATTTATTCTGGTAAGAGAGGCTACGGAAAACGAGGCGAAACATATACCAACACCGATATCATTTTCACTGTTGTAACACGGCTGGAAATAAGCCGGTTGACGAATGAGGTCGAAAAAATTGACCCCCACGCCTTTGTGGTAATGCAAAGTATACGGGATACCCGTGGCGGTATGGTTAAGAAAAAGCCATTACATTAATTATTGTTCATCCTATGCCAAAAACAATGTTGGGGGTTACAAAATCTTTTGTACCTTTTCTGTCCTTCCCCACCCTTTGTTTAGCTTACCTTGTCCAATTAACAGTCAAAAAATTACTTATGCTCAAAAGAACCATGGGTCGTTCTCTGCTTACACTCCTTGTTATAACAGGACTTGCCGGAACAATCAATGACAGTTCACTCTCTCAAAAAGAAAGAAAATTTGGCGTTAATATGTTTAAGGAAACAAGAGACGCTGCCCTTACAGCCACAAAAGGTCTTTCGGAAGGCCAGTTAAATTTTAAGACTGCACCTGATAAATGGTCAATAAAAGAATGTATGTTTCATATCGCCGCTGCAGAAAAATTATTATGGACGATGTTTGAAGGTACCATGAAAGCTCCGGCTAACCCTGAGAAGCGGTCTGAGATAAAAGTAACGGATGAACAAGTGGTACAAATGGTCCAGGACAGAACTAAGAAAGCTCAGGCACCAGAAACTATACAACCTAAAAACACTGGATTTAATTCGCTGGAAGAAGGCATTAATGATTTTAAAAGGAACCGGGGTGAGCACATTAAATATCTAAAAAATTCTACGGAAGATTTAAGAAACCATGTTGTGCAAATGCCAGTTGGTTATATAGATTGCTATCAGTTTTTATTATTTAT
>Ga0073902_10001399_pt1 | contig 13040 bp, 9 predicted proteins | sample KloWWTmeKNB19Kit_FD_66667 | JGI IMG/M metagenome (GOLD analysis project Ga0073902, IMG submission 66667) | Active sludge microbial communities from Klosterneuburg, Austria, studying microevolution and ecology of nitrifiers - Klosterneuburg... | ecosystem: Engineered > WWTP > Aerobic digester >...
GAAATTTTAACGGCTTCGGATAAAGTGAAAGAAGTTACAGCTAAAGATATTCAAGATGTAGCAGCTAAATATTTATCGAAAGATAAAGTAATTGGAATTTTAATGCCAGAAGCAAAATAAAAGGTTGATTTATAATTAAAAAACCACGTCTTGTATAAACTTGACGTGGTTTTTTTATGTTTTTTATTTAAAACAAATAGGAATTATTTCTCCTTTTGCTAAGCAATATTTTTCGACTAAATCTGCTGAAATTTTATGGGTATAATCTTCTTCAACAACTTTAAAACCAATACTTCTAAGTTTGTCAAAATAATCTCGTCCATAAACTCTAACGTGATCGTATTGTCCGAAGATTTTAGCGCGTTCTTTTTGGTCAACAATCGTATCATCTGAAAAAGTAGTTGCTCTTGATAAATCTTGCGGAATTTGAAAAATCCCCATTCCACCAGGTTTTAAAACACGATATAATTCTTGCATCGCTTTGGTATCATCTGGAATGTGTTCCAAAACGTGATTGCAAAAAATAATATCATAAGTATTGTCTTCAAAAGGCAAATTGCAAATATCTGCTTTTACATCTGCCAACGGCGAAAGTAAATCGGTTGTCGTGTATTCGATGTTGGTTTGCTTCTTGAAACGTTTGTAAAATTCTTGTTCTGGCGCAAAATGTAAAACCTTTTTCTTTTCTTTTGAAGTAAAAAAATCAGTTTCATTTTGAAGATATAACCATAATAAACGATGTCTTTCTAGCGAAAGTGTACTTGGTGATAATACATTGTTTCGTTGTGTTCCATAGCCATAAGGCAAAAACATTCGGAAACTTTTTCCATCAATTGGATCAGTAAAACGATTTCCTTTTAACAAAAATGCCAATATCGGACGAACCACAATACTCAATCGGATTAATATCGGACGAGGAATAGTATTTAATATAAATTTGAATGCTTTTTTCATAGTTATTTCACGGAGTTTCTCAGAGAAAACACAGAGTTTCGCAAAGATTTTAATTGCTGTTTATAAATCTTTTAATATTGTTTTTTAAAATTTTACTATGGAAATTCATTAGCAAACTAATTGGGTAATTTCCTAGTTTTAAATAGGTTAGTATTTGAGCAAAATGAACGTCTGTGAAATTTTCAACAGTTTTAATTTCTATGACCAACGTGTTTTCAATCAGTAAATCGATTCGGTATCCATGGTCAAGTTTTATGTCTTTGTATATTATGGGTAATGCTTTTTCTTTTTCTACTTTTAACCCAGCATTTTTTAATTCATAAAAAAGACATTCTTGATAAGCGGATTCTAGTAATCCAGGACCAAGTTCTTTGTGAACTTCTATCGCTAAACCAATGACCTTGTATGTTAGTTCATTTATTTCCATTTTCTTTGTGAATCTCTGTGTTTTCTCTGAGAAACTCTGTGTAATAGATTATAAAACTAATGGTTTTTGACGGAATTCATCTTCTTCATTGCTTACAATTCCCAAAACATCATAAATATATTGAAATGTAGAAAGTAATTCTGGTTTCCCATTGACTAAAGCTACATTATGTTCAAAATGCGCACTTGGTTTTTTGTCGGCAGTAACAATTGTCCAATTATCTTTTAGGGTTTTGATGTTTTTGGTTCCCATATTAATCATTGGTTCGATGGCAACAACTAAACCTTCAACGAATAGCTTTCCGCGACCACGTTTTCCGTAATTTGGCATTTCTGGACCTTCGTGCATTTTTTTTCCTAAACCATGTCCAACTAATTCACGAACAACACCATAACCAAAACTTTCGGTATATTTTTGAATAGCATTTCCAACATCTTCTACACGGTTTCCAGCTTTAAATTCACGAATTCCAATATACAGACTTTCTTTGGTTACTTGCAATAACTTTTTGGTTTCTGGAGCAACATTTCCAATTTCAAAAGTATAAGCGTGATCGCCATAAAATTCATTCATCAAAACACCACAATCTACCGAAACAACATCGCCATCTTCAATTGGACGATTGGTTGGTAAACCGTGAACAACTTGCTCATTAACGCTCGTTAAAAGTGTAGATGGGCAACCATAAAGTCCAAGAAATCCTGGAATTCCACCGTTATCTCTAATGAATTGTTCGGCTTTTTTATCAAGTTCTAAAGTAGTAACACCTTCTTTTATTTCGGTAGCAATCATGCCTAAGGTTTTAGAAACCATTAAAGCACTTTGGCGCATCAATTCAATCTCTTCTGAGGTTTTTGGAATAATCATTTTTCTAATTTTTCAGTGTGCAAAAGTAGTTATTTTTAATCATTATTCCGGATTTGCCATGATTTTGAACAACGAAGCATTGGATTCAAAAAATTTATTTTCGATGGAAAGCTGAGACAATTGTGCGGAAACCAAATTATTTTCGCGGCTATTAATCAAAAAAATTGAGCTTTCGCCAAATGAAAAAAGTCTTTCTTCGGAGTTGAGCATTGTGGTATAATCAGTCACCAATTGGTCGATGTAGCCTTTTTGTTTTTCTAACGAAGTGATTTCGGCTTGTTGAGCGTTGATTTTATTTTTCAATTGAACGCGTTCCAAATCCAAATCGAATTGCGCATTTTGCAGTTTTAATTTAGCTAATTTTAAACTTCCTCGTTCTTTTCGAAGAAAAATTGGAAACGCAAAATTAACACCAACTTTGTAATCTTGAAAACGATAATTGTCAATATAGCTTGGTTCGGAAAGATAGGAATAGCCTAAGTCAATTTTGGGCAAAAGCATGTTGGCTTTTAATTTTCTTTCTACATCGAGCATCTGTATTTTGTTTTCCAAAGCATTGATTTTTGGATGGTTTTCCAACGAAGGTGTCATCATCAATTCGTTTGTTCGAAGTGTTTCTCTAATGGTTAATTCGAGCTTTTCTTCGGGTATGATGTTGTCTTGTAATTCCAACGGAACATTATTTTCCAGCCAAAGAAAATTAGCCAATTCTAATTTGTTTTTGGTTAGTTTTAGTTTGGCTTCTTCTAAACTCAATTCGCGATTTCTAACAATTATTCCAGCTTCGACACTATCAATAGCAGGTTTGTCGCCTTGTTCAATGAGTTGTGTTACACCTTTGAAGCGTATTTCGGCATTTTTTAAATAGTTTTGATACAGTGTCACTTCGTTGAAACTTCTTTTCCAATTAAAATAAGCAACCGAAGCATCATAAAGAACAGCAACTGCCATTAAATTTCTTTCGGCTTGACTAAGGTTTAATTGTATTTTGGCTTTTCTCAAATCGGACATTCGTTGATTGATGAATAAACCTTGTCCTATTGGAACCGAAATTCCGAAAGATGTTAATCCTTGGTTTGGAACGGTGTTTTCTGGATTTAGATAAATGCCTTCGTTGTTGTCAAATCCTGCTTTTACTTCTATTCCATACCAAGTTGGGATTTTAAAACTGCTATTCAAAATGGAATAATATTCGCTGTCTTTGAATTTTTTTTGTTCGAAATCAACTTCAATTTTTGGATCAAATCCTCCGCGTGCCATCATCAAATTAGCTTGTGCTTGGTTGATTTCTAAACCTGCACTTTTTACTAACGGATGGTATTTTTTTACGTAACCTAAATATTCATTGAAGGTGAGTTCCTGAAGGTTGTTTTCTTGTGCAACAACCCAAGTAGAGAATAGTAAGAGTATGAGTGATTTTAAATTCATATTTTGTTGCCTTTAGATTGTGTTTAACCCTGATCTCATCATTGTTGGAGCTCTTAACTTATTGATCAAATAAGTTAAAGCGACTGACGAGAGCAGGAACATGGATTGCAAAAAATGCGCATTCGATCGTTTCTAAAAAAATTATTTTTTCTCTGTTGTTGTTGCGCCTTTCGGTTGATAATAATTTGGTGGAAATCCGTTTAAGGTTCGCCAAATTTCGAACCAAATAGGAACGTTGTCCAATAGTGCTAAGGTTTGTGCGCCAGAACCAATGCTGATTTGTTTTGGCCACGCTTCTTCACTTTCATCAGGTGCAATGAGTACTCTAAATTTTCCATTTATGCTTATGAAATTTTCAACGGCTACAATTTTTCCACCAAAAGTTCCATACGACATATTTGGCCAACCAGAAAATACAATTGTTGGCCAACCGTCAAACCAAACTCTAACTTTTTCGCCTTTGTGGATTAATGGTAAATCGGTTGGACTGACGTAAGTTTCTACTGCAATGTCGTATTTTGAAGGCATAATGCTTACGATTTGTGTGCCTTCTTTGATGGTTTCTCCAATTCCCGATTGTAATGCTCGGTTTACATAGCCGCTTTGTGGTGCTTTTATGTAGTACATTCCATTTCGGATTTTGTAATTGTTGTACTGATTTTTTAATTTATTTACTTGTGCTTCGGTGTCAAACTGGCTGCTCAAAGCGGTGAACTGGTCACTTTTGGTTTTCGATAATTTATCATTGTATTCTGCAATGATTCTATTGATTTCAACTTTGGCATTAATTAATTCGTTTTCGCTGGTGATTAATTTATTTTCTTGAGTGATGATTTTCGCTTCCATTTCTTGAAGCTTTAATCGTTTTTCTTCGACATCTGTCATTGGTTTTAAACCTTCTTTATTCAGATTTACAGAACGATTAAACTGAGTTGTGGCAATTTTGATTTGTGTTTTCACAGCCACCAAATCCATGCTGTCGCTTTTTACTTTTAGGATGGATTGTCGAACTTTGTTTTTGGCTTGTTGAATTTTTAAAACACGCTCATTTTCTATTGCTTGAATTTGGGATGATAGTGAACTTACTTTTCCACCATAGGATTGTTGCGCCATTTCTTTTGCTTTGAGTTGGCTTTCAGTGTTTTCAACTAAATTTGGATCAAGATAATCTTCTTTGGTTTCAGAAATGAAAAGAATAGTATCGCCTTTTTGAACAAAATCGCCTTCTTTTACATACCATTTTTCAATTCTTCCAGCAATGGCAGAATGAATGGTTTGTGGACGTTGATCGGGTTTTAAAGTCGTAACAGCACCAGTTCCAGAGATATTTTGTGTCCATGGTAAAAACAAAATTACTAGTGAAAGCAGCGAAACTCTAATAATAATTTTGTTTAAAATTTTATAATGAGGTCGTTCACTTAGGTTTTTATAAGTGCTATACTTTTCAATATTTTCAGTGATTTTGTTGTTATTTGAAATGTTAAGCATAGTGATTAATTTTTAGTATCGTTGATGATTTTTCCTTCACTCATGTTGAGAACTCGATTGCATTTTGCTTTCCAATTGTCATTTTTAGAAGTTACTAATAATGTCCATTTGTTTTTATCGGAAGTGATAAAATCGATGATTTCATTTGCAGCTTCGGCATCCATTTTGTCCAGAACATCTTCATAGAAAAGTATTTTTGGTTTACTGATAATGCTTCTAGCTATTAACATTTTTTGTCCATTTGATGAAGAAAGTTGTTTTCCTTCGGGAGAAATTTTTGTATCAAGTCCTTTGGGTAACGATTTTATAAAATCGCCTAATTTTACACTATCAATTGCCCATTTTATGTCTTCTTGAGTTATCAACGGATTATTGAAAGTGATGTTTTCTCGAATTGTTCCTTCAAATGGTGTTTCGCCATTCATAATGGTGCTAATTTGGGAACGGAAATGATTAAGGTCAATCTTTCTATACGTATCGTCATTGATATAAAACGAACCGCTCGATGGTTGTAATAATCCCGAAAGTATTCGAATAAGAGTTGTTTTTCCAGAACCATTTATTCCATCAAGGTATATTTTTTCGGATTGTTCTATCGTTAAATTTATTTTTTCTAAAACAAAATCAGTAGAATCAGGGAATTTATAACTCATATTTTCTGTTACCAATTAAATATTGGTGTAACAAAAATCGGCATTCGATGTTGACGACTCTTCAATTTCTAAATCGGTAATTTGACCAATTTTTTCAACTGCAGTCAACACATCATATAATGTTTCTAAACCAATAATTATTTTTTCTACGGAATTGATAACCAATAAAATAATAATTTCGGCTGCTACGAATTGACCAATATTCATTTTTTGATTTAAAACCAAATAACCACCTATAAAAAGTAATCCTGCAGTAATTATGATTTTGAAAATGATAAGCTGTGTGAATTGTCTTTTAATTACATTAAAGTGTTTTTCCCTGTAATTTATGTATTCTGAAACCAAATGATCGTTTTTGCTTAAAGCAAAGTCAAAGTTGGTTGCTTTTTTAAAACTAAAGTTGTTTCGTGCTATTTCTTGTAGCCAACTTACCACTTTGTATTTGTATTTAGATTCTTTTAAACTACTTGATAATCCTGAGTTAAACGAGAATTTAAAAATTATATATAAAAGTAGGATCAAGAAAACTCCAAATAATATAAAAAAGGAATGATAAAATGATAGCAATATAATTCCGAAAAGAATTTGAAGTATAGCTGTTGAAAAATCAATTAACAATTTAGAAATTCCTTTTTGAATAGTTAAAGTGTCAAAAAAACGATTGGCTAATTCTGGCGGATATTCGTTGTATAATTCTTCTGGTTTTATTTTGGGTAGTCTAACACCAAATTCAAAAGAGGAACGAATAAATATCTTTTGTTGTAGATTTTCAGTTATTCGAAGTTGCATTAACGATAATATTCCGGCTAAAGCAACACCAATAATTACTATGAAAACTAATACAATCCACGAAATACTAACGCGTCCTGATTGGATTAAATTAATAATAGCTTGAATTCCTAATGGCAATGATAAACTAACTAATCCAGCAAAAATGGCATAGAAAATAACTTGAATAATGTCTTTTTTATCCAGTTTTAATAGATTGATTGTTCTTTGTAAGGCAGTTAATTTCGTCTTCATTTCTTTAATGTTTTGTAGGCAAGATCAATGTAAAAATCAGTTGGAGAATTATTTTCGTTGCAATTGGTTATCGTTTTTAAATGGTCTTTTAAAAAATGTTGATGCAACGAACCTTCAACAATTGAGGAAGCTAAACTTTTAGCATAAGTATACGAAGGATTTACTTCTTCTATAATGGTTATCAATCTATTAATTACACTTTTATATACTAAAAAGAAACCTTCTTTGTTTTCTTCATCAACCTCTTTTGTTAAAAGTGTTTTGGTGAATTCTGCAATGATAATTTGGTTCAAAATAGATTCGTTAATATGCTGTGTTTGGCTATCATCATCAATTTTTTCGGTAACTATAGTGATTGCTCTTTTTAACTTTTCCATAGGATCAGTAATATTTGTGATTGAAAAAAGCATTCGGTATTCCATCCAACCCCAATACCAAGAACATAAATATAGTAATAATTTGTGTTTACTTTCAAAATAACGATAAATAGAACTTTCGTTAGAACCGATTTTTTCGCCCAGTTTTTTAAAAGTAAAATCTTCAAAGCCAATTTCATTAATCAAAATGATACTTTGACTTATGATTTTTTTTCCCAAATCGGATGTTTCAGGGTTTTTGACAAATAACTTTGGGTTTACAGTTATTGCGATATTTGACAAAACACTATTCATTTAATATAATTTTATGCAAAAATAATAGTAATACTATCAACTTTGAGATTTTAACTTTTATTTATAATTTGTTTTTTTCAATTTCTATGAGAATTGTCATATTTTTAAAATGATAATCTCAATAATTTTACAAAAAATAAAAATATGAGCAAATATGTTACCGCTGATGAAGCTGTAAAAGTGGTAAAGTCTAATGATAGAGTTTACGTTCAAGCAGCTGCAGCAACACCTACCGTTTTAACCAAAGCGCTTGCTAATAGAGCAGCCGAGTTGCGCAATGTTGAGGTTTGTCATCTTCATACCGAAGGCGATGCACCTTATGCAAATCCTGAATTAGCCGAAAGTTTTCACGTCAATTCTTTTTTTATCGGTGCCAATGTTCGACACACGTTAACTGCCGGAAATGGTTCTTATACACCAGTTTTTTTGAGTGAATTGCCCAATCTTTTCCGAAAAAATGTGTTGCCAATTGACGTTGCGTTCATTCATGTTTCGCCGCCAGATAGTCACGGATATTGTTCGCTTGGCGTTTCTGTTGAAGCAACCGTTGCCGCTATTGAAAATGCCAAAATCGTTATTGCACAAGTCAATCCACAAATGCCACGAACCTTTGGTGACGGAATTCTGCACGTTTCCGAAATCAATTATTTAGTTGAAGTTAATCTGCCAATTCATGAACATCCGGTTGCAGCTTTTTCAAAAGAAGAAGAAAAAATTGGCGAATATGTTGCTTCGTTAATTGAAGACAAAAGCACACTTCAAATGGGAATTGGTTCTATTCCAAACGCAGCGTTGAGCAAGTTGAAAAACCATAAAGATTTAGGATTACATACCGAAATGTTTTCCGATGGCGTCATTGATTTGATAGAAAGTGACGTTATCAATTGTAATTATAAAGGAACGCTTCGCGGTCGAGCTTTGGCAACGTTTTTAATTGGTTCCAAGCGATTGTATGATTTTGTAAACGATAATCCGTTCATCGAAATGAAAGAATCATCGATGGTTAACGACACAGCCCGAATTCGTAAAAACCCAAAAATGGTTGCTATAAATTCGGCTATCGAAGTCGATTTAACTGGTCAAGTTTGTGCCGATTCCATTGGTGCCAAAATGTATTCTGGCGTTGGCGGACAAATGGATTTTATTCGCGGTGCGTCGTTAAGTCCAGGCGGAAAAGCCATCATCGCCTTACCGTCAATCACTAAAAAAGGTGAAAGTCGCATCGTTCCATTCTTGAAACAAGGCGCAGGAGTTGTCACGACTCGTTCCCATGCGCAATACATCATTACCGAAAACGGAATTGCCGATTTATATGGTAAAACCTTGAAACAACGAATGGCAGAATTAGTCAAAATTGCCCATCCAAATCATCAAGAAAGTATTGAAAAAAGTTATTTTGACTTGATTAATAAATAGGAGCGAACCGCTTGGTAGTTTTTGTCAACGTTTTTCCCGCTATCCATTACAATCTCGTCCTTTGGGACGAGATTTTCATTTCTATCGGGGCTAAAAAGGTTATGTCTTTTGTGTTAAAAAGCGTTGTCAAAGCTTAATATTTGATACCAACAAACATTAAGTTCTCTTCTGAACTAAACCAGTTCTCTTCCGAGCTAAACTAATTCTCTTCTGAGCAAAACCAGTTCTCTTCGGAGCTAAACCAGTTCTCTTCTGAACTAAACAAGTTCTCTTCGGAGCTAAACCAGTTCTCTTCGGAACTAAACCAGTTCTCTTCCGAAGGAAACAAGTTCTCTTCTGAAGGAAACCAGTTCTCTTCCGAAGGAAACAAGTTCTCTTCTGAGCTAAACTAGTTCTCATCTGAAGGAAACTAATTAAATAAAAAAGCGTTGTCAAAGCTTAAAACTTTAACAACGCTTACTTTTATTAGAAAGTATAAATCAAATGTTACAACAACGATTTTCCAGTCATAACTGCTGGTTTTTCAATTCCCATTAATTCTAAAATCGTTGGAGCAATATCGCCAAGAACACCATCTTTTATTGCAATTTGCTCCTTATCAACCATAATTATCGGCACTGGATTGGTTGTGTGTGCTGTATTCGGACTTCCATCAGGATTAATCATCGTTTCGCAATTTCCGTGATCGGCAATGATAATGGTTGTGTAATTATTTGCCAAAGCCGTTTCTACAACTTCTTTTACGCAAACATCAACCGCTTCACAGGCTTTGATGGCAGCTTCCATAATTCCCGTGTGACCAACCATATCACCATTGGCAAAATTCAAACAAACAAAATCTACTTCGCCTTTTTGCAATTCAGGAACCAAAGCATCTTTTAATTCAAACGCACTCATTTCGGGTTGTAAATCATAGGTAGCAACCTTTGGAGAATTTCTCAAAATGCGTGTTTCACCTTCAAATGGAACTTCTCTTCCGCCAGAAAAGAAAAACGTTACGTGTGGATATTTTTCGGTTTCCGCAATTCTAATTTGTTTTTTGCCCGCTTTTTCCAAAACTTCACCAAGTGTTTCTGTAATGTTGTCTTTGTCATAAATCACGTGAACATTTTGAAACGTATCGTCATAATTGGTCATCGTAACGTAGTACAAATTCAATTTATGCATGTTTTGTTCGTGGAAATCTTTTTGCGACAACGCTTCGGTTAATTCTCTTCCTCTATCAGTTCTAAAGTTGAAGAAAATCACCACATCATCATTTTGAATAGTAGTCAATGGTTTTTGATTTTCATCCACAATAACAATTGGTTCAATGAATTCGTCGGTAACATTGTTTTGATAACTAGCTTCAATCGCTTGAACAGCATCAATCGCCAAAGTTCCTTTTCCGTTTACGACTAAATCATACGCTAGTTTTACTCTTTCCCAGCGTTTATCTCTATCCATTGCATAATATCTTCCAATAACCGAGGCAATTTTTGCAGAAGTATTTTGAATGTAATTTTCTAGATCTTGAAGATAACCTTTTCCTGATTTTGGATCAACATCGCGACCATCAGTAAAAGCATGAATGTAAACTTTATCAAGTCCAAAAGCTTGCGAAGCATCAATCAAACCTTTTAAATGAGATGTATGCGAATGAACGCCGCCATCGGAAACTAATCCTAAAAAATGAACGGCTTTGTTGTTGTCTTTAGCATATTGAAATGCATCAATCAGTGGTTTTTCCTGAGACATTGTTTTATTGGCAACAGCCAAATTGATTTTTGCCAAATCTTGATATACAATTCTTCCCGCACCAAGATTCATGTGACCAACTTCGGAATTCCCCATTTGACCTTCGGGTAAACCAACGTTTAAACCATCGGTTCTAAGTTGTGCATTGGGATATTTAGTGTAAAGTGAGTTTATAAATGGAACATTTGCATTATCTATTGCAGAAACTTTTGGATCGGGCGATTTTCCCCAACCGTCCAAAATCATGAGGATTACTTTCTTGTTCATTCTAAAAATGTTTTGAACAAAGGTAAATCATTTACGGTTTTTTGTCCGTTAAAAAGAAGTTGTTTTTTGAAAAAGATACTAACGAAAACGTTATTTTTTCAAAGAATTGTAATCAATGAAATAGCGAACGCTGATAGAGAATGTATGGTTTAGATTTTCGTTATCGATAGCACTGTTGAAGTTGTGATCAAAATTTCGATTAAATTCTCTTGCAAACAAAGAAGACTGATTTCTATAAAGAAGTGATACTTGACTTCCTGGTGCAAACCACCAAGAGTAAGATAAATCTAAGTTCCAAGTGTTGAAGTTTTGATTTAGGTTTTCGTTGAAAATATAATTATTTTCAAAAGTTCCGTCGTCTTGTAGAGTTAAAAATTGTTTGTTAGTTACATAAGACCAGTAGTGTCTAACTAGCAAATTAATATTCATTTTATTGTTTAAAGTATATTTTCCTTGAAATTCGTTTGTGAAATTTTTTCTATCTCTTCGAGCGAAAATTGTATTGTCGAATTCGTCAAAAGCAACCCAACCTGTATTTTTATTTTGTCTGTAGAAATTGAAACGGTATATCAATGAAATCTTGTCACTTATTCTATATCTAGGACTAAAACTGAATCCATAGTTTACCCTTTGAAGTTCATTGATGAAAGTGAAATTTGGATTAAAATCTATTGCTAGGCGATTGTTATAATTTTCCGAGAAAAGAAATGTAAATCCAATTTGTTCGGGTATTTCAACGAATCTTTTTTCATTAGCTGAACGTGGTTCATAAAAGTCGTATGTTTTTACTGGTCTTGAAACAACGCCAAAATAGATGTAGTCATTTTTTTTGGTATCAATATTGAAATTAAAATTTAATGAGCCAGCTTGCATCATTCCTGTTCTGTTATCAAACTCTGTGTAAACATTCAAAAAAGTGTTAAAAGAATTAAATAACGAATTTGGTTTTAAAATTCTATAGCTTATATTTCCATAAGCTGCATGAAAATGGGTTTGAAAATTAATTCCCAAATCATTGTTGTCGTATTCATTTGAAACATATTGTCCACCAAGATTGAAACGGTATTTTCCACTGGTTTTTTCAAAATCTAACGAAGTATCATATCCTTTTTTGTCTTCATAATTATATAGTTCATTGATGTAACTATATTTGAAATTTCCCGAAAGGTTATATGAGTTTTGTTTTGTGTTCAAATCCCAAACTAAGGCAGAAACATTAGCGTCTCGATATTCACCATTTCTTGTTACATTGGTGTTGACTAAAGAAACAGAAGAGTTTTGATTAAAACGTTGGTCTAAAACCAATACGTTATAATTAGCTAATGGTTCAACAACAACTTTTCTGCTTTCTGTTGTGGTTGTATTATCTGGATTTATGGTTGTTTTTCTAATTGTAGCTTCTGTTTTTTCGGTAACGGCATTTAAAACTCCAATTCCCAAACCGCCTTTTGTTCTTCCAGAGATTTTTAAAGCGTTTAGTAGATTGACTGTTAAAGGATAATCTGTAACTTCTTCATCTACATTTGTTATTGGATAGGTTGAAGGCGAACCACCAATTCGTCGGCTATATAATAAATCTCCTTTTTCAAAAAGATCAGTTCCTTCTGTGAAGAATGGTCTGTTTTCGGCAAATTGTTGTTCAAAAGCACTTAGATTTAGTTCAATATTGTCGAATTTTGTTTGTCCAAAATCAGGTACTAGAATGGCATCAAGCGTGAAAGCATCATTAATTCCGTACTTTACATCCAATCCGCCTTTGAATTCTCCATAGGTTTTTTGGTTTGTATTTGCATTTAAATAGTATGACGAATAAGGAATTAAGAAAAGTCGAGTAGGAGTTTCTATATTTTCAATACCATCTAATGTTCCTGCTTGAACACTTTCATTTTCTATTTTGTTGTCTAATAAACTCCATGTTAATTGTTGACGCTCACGTCTTACTTCTCTATATAAATTTAAACCCCAAGTTTGCTTTTCTTCCGATGAAAAACGCAAGGCGGCATAAGGAATTTTCATTTCTACAACCCAACCAAAATCTGTTAATTTTGTTTTACTACTCCAAATAGCATCCCACGAAAAGTCTTCGCCGTTTACCTCGGTATAAACTCC
>Ga0073902_10001402_pt1 | contig 13021 bp, 15 predicted proteins | sample KloWWTmeKNB19Kit_FD_66667 | JGI IMG/M metagenome (GOLD analysis project Ga0073902, IMG submission 66667) | Active sludge microbial communities from Klosterneuburg, Austria, studying microevolution and ecology of nitrifiers - Klosterneuburg... | ecosystem: Engineered > WWTP > Aerobic digester >...
TAAGATCAAAGATTTTTCCAGGGCACGGTATGAACCCGTATGATCCTTTATATTGACAAAGGTTAAGGCAAGGTTATAATACAATAAATGGTTGTCCGGGTATTTTTTTAATCCTGCTTTATAAACCAGTATGGCATCCTGCTTTTTTCCGGCATGATCCAGCGCAGTGCCTTTAACGATATATGCCTGGTCGGCAAAATCCGAGTTTGCTGCGATCACTTTATTGCTGTGTGAAATGGCGCCGGGGTAATTTTTCAGGGCAAGGTAAGTAGAGGCCATTTCATAATTTGCAAATGCCGATCCGGGGTTTAACTTCAATGCTTTTTTATATAATCCCAATGCACCTTCATAATCTCCTTTATCATGTAATTCAATTCCCTTATTAACAAGATCAGTGATGGCGGCTTCCTGTGCATAAACACCCGCATACAGCAAAATACAAAGCAGTAATAATGTTATTGTTTTTCTCATGCGGCCTTTTTTCTAAAACGTTTTAAGGAAACTCTTTTTCAAGAAACTTCCTGTATTTCTTCTTTAGTTTAAAATTATTTTTAGGATCATCACAATAGGCCAGTACCAATTTGCAGGCCTGATGTTCAATACGCATGGGGTTAACAGCTTCTGCTTTGTTCTCCAGGCTGTATTTTGTCATGGCAGCTACGAATAAACTCAGCAGGTTCCTGTCATTACTGATATCCAGAACAACACCCTGCATATAAAAACTGTAATCTTTGGTACCCGTTACCCAGTTTGATAAAAATTGCAGGGCCCCCGACCTGCCTGCATCAATCTCAATAAAAGGCGTGGTGAGTATAAAGGTTGCTGCTGATAAGGCCAGTGGTTCTGTTTCCCTGTAATCAGAAGGTTTTTCCAGTTTAATATCCTGGTAGGGATAAACGGTCTGGCAGACAGCCGTCTTATAGAAGAAAATAAAGCATATAAAAAATAAGAATTTATTCATGATCAATAATTTGATTCCGGCAATTGATTTAAACCAGGTCAACAAAATGTAAAGCTCACCTTGTACTTTTGGTATTTTAGTACATGTTATAAAAAGCGGAACCTGTAAACCAGTGCATAAAATTACATTAAATCTGTAACCGAAAATAACAAAGCTACAATGCACCTGTTGGTGAACTGTGCCCGGCTTATTTCCAGTAACTTAATTTTTAAGCTCTCCTCCAGGTAACCTGTGAATTAAAAGTAAAACGCCTGTTTTCAATCTGGCCAGTTTTACTCATTTTGAAAAAGCGAATTTTCCTTTACGGATAATCTTATTTTAAATTCCAACCCCTTGGTTTTCGAATCATTAATAACACCGGATCTTAAAAAATCTTATAGTATTTGGTGGGGACTTGCCTGGTCAAAATAGGAAAATATTATTAAATATGCAATTCATTGATTTATAAATATTTACGAAACATAATAAAGGAACGGTTACTTAAAAACGCAGGATGAGGTAAATGGTGAACGATCTTTCCTCATTATTACAACAGTGCGCCGGCAGAATAGCCGTCTTTTAATTTGTAAATACGCAACTGTTTTTCATTTCTGATGGTCTGACTATTTAAGAGGAAGCCTGAATTTGGATACTTTTTTTAACCTAAACAATAATAATTTGAAACATTTAATTAAATCCCGTTTTATTAAACATGCTTCGATGCTGTGTTTTTTAATGGTAACAGGCGCAATAGCCCTGGCACAGGACAGTACCGTTACATCAGCTAAAACTTCAACAGCTACAACCGAAACAACTACCTGGTATGCCGAACCATGGGTATGGGCTGTGGGCGGATTGGTATTAATATTGGTGATTGTGGCACTGGTGAAGGGAAACAGTGGCGGCAGCAGCAGCGGCCGTACAGATAAAGTAACGGTCACAAAAACAACTTCATCTGATGTAAATTAGATTTGATCCGGAGCATTAAAAAAGCCTTGCAATGCAAGGCTTTTTTAATGCTGTTCATTTCTATTTAATTTTTAGAACTGTTATTACGCAGCAGTGCTACCAGCAATAAAATGAAAACAGCACCGCCAACAATAATCCATATCCAGTACTTCTCAAAGAAATTACCGCCCTTATCCGGGTTGGTATTGATGTCGATGTCTACTTTTTTCTCCTGGGCAAACCCGATCAGGGAAAACAGGGTCATGGCAAATATCATTGCTGCCCTGTCACACGTTTTTTTTACATGTGCTGTAATAAATTGTTTCATAATGTTAGATGTTGATTTAATAATACCTGTGGGGTAAATATCATGCCAACATGACTTACATTATTTTTGAGTACAGTTATTCTTTTACATTTTTGGGTCAGCGCACCGGGTTTACCGGACTTTTTTAAGGGCAATTTGTATAGTTTCTTTTTTTATTTATATAATTAACATTTTTTAAAAAAGGGAGTAAATAATAAATATCTGCTGATTTATCTGGCTCACGCATGATGTATCCTGTATACTGCCCTATTGTTTGGTTTTAGGATTTAAAAATACTGGATCTGGGAGTTGGGTATTGTTATTGGCTGGGTTCATGGCTGTTTTTTTTTCATCTTCAATAACTGCACTCATGTCTTTTACTATATCTTCATCAGTAGCTACGATTCCCCTGTTTTCGGCAGCGTAGATCAAATTACCGTTTTTACCTATTACAAATTTCCTGGGAATGCCCTCCACTTTATAATCTTTTACTGTTTTATTATGTACATCAAACAATACATTAAAACTGTATTTATTTTCCTGCATATATACAGCAATTTCCTTTTCCTTTTTTTCAGACAGATCATTTTCCCAGGTATCAATAAAAAGAAAAACAACATCCGGGTCATTTGCATATTTATTCACCAGATCCTGCATGGCCGGAAACGTAGCTTTGCAGGGTGCACACCAGGTTGCCCAAAAATCAAGAACCACGATTTTATTTTTTAATGCAGACAGTGTTACTGTTTCGCCTTTCATATTTTTCAGTGAAAAATCAGGTGACTTTAATGTTCCATAAACAGACTTAATAGACGCTTCATTTTTTTGCCTTGCAAGCATCAGCGATATTTCCTGCAGCCTGCTAAACTCATCTTCGGGAAGGTTTAATTGATTATAGATAGATCCCAATTGCTGCATCATTACCGGCGACTTTACACCCGATAGTAATTTTGTTTCCAGGAACTGCCTGGTAAATGCAGTGCCTTTTGCTTTTTCGGCATAGGAAGCATAGCGTTCCATGCCACCTGTATTCAATTCCTTGCCCTGCCTGCTCACCAGGTCCTGGTAATAAAAAGCAGAATCGGTTTGCCCCAGCTTATACATGATGAGTGCGTAGGTATCATAAAAACTAAAATGGGTATCTTTCATTCCTTCATAGGCACTTATATCCATATTCGCGGAATCTTTCAGCATCTCCCCACTGTAATGTATCGACCTTGCTATGGCTTTTTTAGCATGTTGCAGGTAATTTTCTGAGATATCATTTTGCTTGCTGATCACCCGCCAGGTATAAAAATTGTACAGGTATGCTGTACGTATCTTTTCAGTAACCAATTGTTCATAGGGTAAAGCAGCAGCCCAGTTTGAATCCTGTATACAGGTAGAAATAAATGCATTGTAAAAAACGTCCCTGGTTTTTGAAGAACTGTCATTAAACCTTTTGCTATACTCATCCAAAGCTGCAAGCATTGCCTGTTCGCTTTTATCATTTTTTTGGTAATAATTGTTCCAGAATTTTTCTTTGGCTCTTTTGCCATTGGGAAAGGCAATATCAATTTTATCATCAACAGCTTTTTTTTCATCACCCATTTTTAACCTGCTGTAAATACGTGCAGCTTTTGTCCATTTTACTTCATCATTTTTAGCCTGCAGTAACAGGTTGGCATGATCAAGCAAAGGCTGCCTGCCGGTTTTTTCGTTTTCGGCATACCGGAGAAAAAGATATTCGAGGTAAGGATTTTCTTTTTTTAATTCCGGGTGCAATTGATAACTGTCTTCATACATTTTGATAAGTGCCTGGCTGGATCTGCTTTTTAAGGCAAGTTCATAAACCGCATAATCATCCAGTAACCCGGCCAGGTCTGTTTTTTCGTAATTAAACCGTTTACCCTCTTTATTATGTAAGTAAATGATATATCCGTTTTCGTTATTGTTGTCAAATATTATTTTCTTTTCCATCACCAGGCTGTTTTTTACCGGTATTATTTTACCGGGTACTATAATACTGAACATTAATACCGATGTAGAATCCGGCGCTTTAAAGGTAAACCGGTATGAATCAGCCACTTTATTTACCCGGATGGTTTTGGTGAAAAACTGCTCATTTGTTTGATACACAACCATCACCTGTATGATGCCGGGAACCATAATATTTTTTGGTGGTTGATACAGGTACATATTGGAAACTCCTGCTTTCGGTTTTGGCTCCAGGGATCTGATGCTGCCCTGGTTTTGGGCACTGCATATTGAAAAAATAAATAACCCTGCAATGGACAATATGTTTTTTTTCATCGGGAATTTATTAATTTGTTCGAAAAGAAATGGATGATCAATACTCAATCCACATTAAGTGAATTCAGCAAATAGCAGGTAACAATGTATAGCCGGTTTAAGATACAAGGTATACGATTATTTTTATAAATGTCCACAAGGATAAGATTGGCAATTTGTTAAGCCATTCCCAGGCTACTTTCAACGAAAGATTTATTAAACCCCTGAATGCTATGATCATAAAACGGCTTGCCTGAACAAAGCAACTCAAAGATTTCCTGCCCGGAACTTATTTTTTTTATATCTTCATCAACTAAACCAATAAATATGGAGTTTTTACAACAATACTGGTGGGTAATCGTTTTGGTGCTCGCCTTATTAGGGTGCTTTGTAACCGTTAACCAGGGTTTTATCGGCGTGGTAACCATGTTTGGTAAATACCGTCGTATCATGCGGCCGGGACTGAATTTCAAGATCCCTTTCCTTGAGCAGATATTTAAAAAAGTAAGTATCCAGAACCGTTCGGTAGAACTGGAGTTCCAGGCAGTAACCGTTGACCAGGCGAATGTATATTTTAAATCGATGCTCTTGTATTCTGTACAGAACGAACAGGAAGAAACCATTCAGAAAGTGGCGTTTAAATTCATCAGCGATAAAGACCTGATGCAGGCCTTGATACGTACTGTTGAGGGAAGTATCCGTGCTTTTGTTTCTACCAAAAGGCAGGCAGAGGTTTTAAACGTACGCCGGGACATTGTTGAAAATGTAAAGGAACAGGTTGACGTAGCCCTGGAAGGCTGGGGTTATCACTTACAGGATCTACAGATCAATGACATCACTTTTGATGAAGCTATCATTACCAGTATGAGCAAAGTGGTTGCATCAAATAACTTAAAGGCAGCGGCTGAAAATGAGGGCCAGGCACTCTTAATTACCAAAACCAAGGCAGCCGAAGCAGAGGGTAATGCCATCAAGATCGCAGCAGAAGCAGAAAGACTGGCAGCCCAGTTACGTGGACAGGGTGTGGCGCTGTTCCGGGAAGAAGTGGCCAAGGGTATGAGCCAGGCTGCAACTGAAATGAAACAGGCCAACCTCGATACCAATGTGATCCTTTTCAGCATGTGGGTGGAAGCCATCAAGAATTTTGCCGAATATGGAAAGGGAAATGTGATCTTCCTGGATGGCGGCAGCGATGGTATGGAAAGAACCATGAAACAGATCATGGCCATGCAGCAACTGGAATCGAAAAAATAGCCTGTTGATAAAACATAATTTCCGCCCCGGTTTACCGGGGCTTTTTTATTTTATGGAATTATAAATCGCAAGATTAACATTTTGTTATGCAGCTATTGTAAATTTGTTTCGTTTCATTGCATAACTGAATAGTTTTGGCATAATTATAGCGCAGCTAACTTTACAAATCAAACCCGGCATACATGTTTACTATTTTATTACAGTTCGACAGCACAGCTATCACCACATCACCGGCAGGAGACGAATCCCTGTTCTCATTATTGGTAAAGGGAGGTGTATTAATGATACCCCTGGCTATTTTTATGGCCATGGCGATCTTTTTCTTTATTGAAAGGCTGATCGCCATCCGCAAAGCCAGCAAGATCGAGGATAATTTTATGAACATCATCCGCGATCATATTATCTCCGGTAATATTACCGCAGCTGCCAGCCTGGCCAAGAATACACATCACCCGGTAGCCAAAATGATCGACAAAGGGATCAAGCGTATTGGTAAACCGATTGATGCCATTGAAAAAAGCATGGATAATATTGGCAAACTGGAGATCTATAAAATGGAAAGGAACCTGCCGGTACTCTCCGTAATTGCACGCATTGCCCCTTTGTTTGGTTTTGTGGGTACCATTATCGGTTTGGTGATGTTGCTGCGTGATTTTGCCACGGCAACCAATCCTTCCATTACCGATATTGCCGACGCCATGTATGTAAAGATGATCACTTCGGCAACCGGGCTTATCATTGGTATGCTTTCGTTTTTGGGATACAGTTACCTGAATACACAGATTGATAAAACAGTGCATAAAATGGAATCGGCAAGTGCTGATTTTATTGATATTTTACAGGAACCAACGAGGTAGGTAACTGGTTAATACGTTAATCCGGAAATCCGGTAATACGTTAATTAGTTTATTATTTTTTGGTAAGACAAGTAGAAATTATAATATGAGTTTAAAAAAACGTTTACGGGATAATCATAACGAAGTGGATGCTGGTCCGCTCAATGATGTGCTGTTTATTTTATTGATGTTCTTCCTGCTGGTATCCACTTTGGCCAACCCCAACGTGGTCAAGGTTTCAAATCCAAAGGGTAAGAGTGATACAAAAGTGAGCCAGAATATTGTGGTAACGGTTACCAAAGATCAGAAAGTTTTTATCGGTACGCAGCAGATCGATATGATGTACATTGACTCATTGCTTAAAAAGGAAGTAGAGAATAATAAAAAATATATAGATACCCCAACTGTTGTCCTCAATATTGATACCGCTGCTTTCTACGGCCAGGCCTTTAAGATCATGGAAGCGGCAAAAAGGGCAAAAGCAAAACTGGCAGCCAATATCAAGCAGTAACCAGTATCATCCGTTCCTTACCGTATAGGTCTTTTTTTATCATCACCGTTTGATAATCTTTCCGGAACAGGTCCGCCGTTTCATGGGCACGGTCCTCGTGTGTTTCGAGGTATATTTTTCCATTGGACAATAAATGGTCTTTACCGAACGCAGCAATTTTTTCATAAAAGATCAATGGTGAACCGTCAGGCACAAAAAGCGCCAGGTGCGGTTCAAAGCCTTTAACCCGTTCTTCCATTTTATCTTTTTCCTGAACCGGTATGTATGGAGGATTGCTGATGATGATATCGTACATGGGAAGCGATTTCCAGTTTGATTCATTTAAAAAATCGAGCTCTGTAAATGTGATCTGCGCATGATGCATGGCTGCATTTTCTGTTGCCAGTAACAGCGCATCCCGGCTGATATCAATACCGGAAATTTTGGATGCCGGTAAATTTTTCTTAATGGCAATCGAAATGCATCCGCTGCCGGTTCCAATATCCAGGATGGCAGGATCGGTAAGCTTTGATTTCCGGTCTTTGATCAGTTGTTCAACCAGTTCTTCGGTTTCGGGCCGCGGGATCAGTACATGTTCATTCACTTTCAGTTTCATATTGTAAAACCAGGCTTCGCCCAATACATATTGTACAGGTTTATGCAACAGCAGTTCCTGCAGTGTTTTTTGTACCAGGTTGCCGGCAACCGGTGTAATCATTTTCCCGGGATCCTTTAAGATATCTGTACGTTTCAGCGATGCCGTTTTTTCAAATACCCAGTCGGTTATGGCCGTAGCTTCACCCAGGCTGTATATTTTCTGCAGTTGAACTAAAAAATTCCGGTATAGCTCTTTTAATGTCATGACAGCAAACATACTGATTCGCTGATTGATTTAATGAATTAAGTAATATGGATTTTGATTAACGCAATCTTCAGGAAATAATTGCCCGGTTATATTGTACAGGCAGTTTGTTTTTTGATGCGTATTTTTGTTGCTTGTCAGAACATGAACTATATATGCAGCGCTGCCTTCAACTGGCCATATTAGGTGCAGGAAATACTGCGCCTAATCCAATGGTAGGCGCTGTATTGGTACATGCCGGTAAAATAATAGGGGAGGGTTATCACCAGCAATATGGAGGGCCACATGCCGAAGTGAATTGTATAAACAGTGTTGCGGATGCAGATAAGGATCTTATTGAAAAGAGTACATTATATGTTTCACTTGAGCCCTGTTCACATTTTGGAAAAACACCGCCCTGTACCGACCTGGTCATTGCCAATAAGATCCCCGAAGTTGTGATCGGCTGCCGGGATAGTTTTGCAGCAGTGGATGGAAAAGGAATTGAGCGTTTAATGGCTGCCGGCATACAGGTAAATGTAGGTATTTTGGAAAAAGAATGCCGGGAACTGAACAAACGTTTTTTTGCATTTCATGAAAAGCATAGGCCTTATATCATTTTAAAATGGGCACAAAGCAGTGATGGAAAGATAGCCGCCCGGGGGGCTGACCGGATATTTATAAGCAATGAAATAACAAACCGGCTTGTTCATCAATGGAGAACAGAGGAAGCTGCGATATTGGTTGGAACAAATACAGTGCTGCTTGATGATCCGGCGTTAACTGCAAGGTTGTGGCCGGGTAAAGATCCGGTAAGACTGGTCATTGATAAGGAATTAAAATTACCTGTACATTTAAAACTGTTTGACGGGAGTGTAAAAACAATTGTGTTTAATTACATTAAACAATCCGCCACCGAAAACCTGGTTTATCACCGGTTGAATAAAGAAGAAGGTATACCTGTACAGATCCTCAGCGCACTTTACAATATGCAGTTACAGTCAGTGATGGTAGAAGGTGGCTCAAAACTATTACAGTCATTGATTGATGAAGGATTTTGGGATGAGGCAAGGGTAATTACCAATTCGGCCATGGTTATTGGCGAAGGGTTGGATGCGCCGGTGTTAAAAAATGAAATGGAGCTTTCGGAACAAAAGATAGAAAATGATGTGATCTCTTATTTTACAAGAAAATAATTTCAAATTGAATTTTATTATAAATAAGGATGTCAGCCTGAGCTTGCCTTGCTCTGCCATAGCGGCTACGCAGAGGCGAGTCGAAGGCGGATTTAACTAAGAATCCTTACCGGCTTCGACAAGCTCAGCCTGACAGCTCAAAAGAATTCTGAGCCAAAAATGTGAACCCATGAACGACCAGGATTTTTATACCACCATTGAAAAGCCATCCAGTGCCGAATTCAAGGACCGTGGCAGTAAATTTATTGCCTTTGCTTTCCCAGTCGAATCGTCTGATGATTTTAAAAAGCAGCTGCAGATTTTAAAGAAAGAACATCCCAAAGCGGTACATCATTGTTTTGCCTACCGGATCGGTACCGATGGAAATAATTTCCGTTCTTCTGATGATGGAGAGCCATCCGGAACTGCCGGTAAACCCATACTGGGCCAGGTAGACAGCAAAGGAATAACCAATGTGGCGGTGATCGTTGTCAGGTACTGGGGCGGCACCATGCTGGGCGTGCCGGGTTTGATCAATGCATATAAAACTTCGGCAGCGTTGGCTTTACAGGTAACACCGGTTGTGGAAAAGCAGATCGAGGTAAATTATTCTATCGAGTTTGATTATACGCAGATGAATGATGTGATGATGGTAATGAAACAATTCAATTGTACCATTCACGCCAATGAAATGAAGTTGTTCTGCAATATAAAAGCAGGGATCCCCAAAAACCGGCTGGATGGGGTTTTAAACCGCCTGGAAGACCTGCAGCATGTAACTGTAAAAAAAGCGGGATAATAAACAGGGATTTAGTAATTTTCTGAAAAATTTTTATGGCAACCGAAAAAAAATATAAAAGCTTTTGGAGCTTCTATCCTTACTATCTTACCGAACATGGCGATCATACAAACCGAACATTGCATTTTATAGGCACAGCCGGCTTGCTGCTGATACTGGTTGTTGCCATCGTTTTACAAAAATGGTGGATGCTGGCCCTGATACCGGTTTGCGGTTATGGTTTTGCCTGGGCAGGTCATTATTTTATTGAAAAGAACAGGCCGGCAACCTTTACATATCCTTTGTACAGTTTGGGCAGTGATTTTGTTATGTTCTGGCATATACTTACCGGGCAGATCGATAAAAAACTGGAAGAAGCCAAAAAAACGATCAGGTAATCATGAATATTGAAACCCTCCGGGAATACTGTTTACAAAAACCTTATGTTACAGAAGGATTTCCTTTTGGAGAAGATACGCTGGTGTTTAAGGTAAAAGAAAAGATATTCTTACTGGCAGGGCTTGACAGTTCCCCGTTACAATTCAATGTAAAATGCGATCCTGGTAAAGCAATAGAATTACGGGAAGAATTTCCCGAATCTGTTTTACCCGGTTACCATATGAATAAAAAGCATTGGAATACGGTTATTGTTGATGGCAGGTTAACGGCAAAGCAATTAAAAGAGATGATCGATGATTCGTATACATTGGTAGCTCCAAAAAACCGTGTAAAATAACTTTGCCAAAGTTCAAAACTTTGGCAAAGTTTGTTTCAGTTACTTCATTTGATATTTCCAGTTCCTTCCTTTTCCTTCAGTTATCCATTCCAAAGCAGTTGCCATTCTTTTGTTCCTGGTTTCCGCTGTCTTTGCTTCTGTGATCCATTCCAGGTATTCTTTTTTATGGGAGTAAGGGAAATTTTCGAAGACCAGTTTTGCTTTTTTATTTTTAGCCAGCGCTTTTAAAAAATAATCAGGCACAGTCAATTCTTTTTTCTCAGGGGTTTTTGCTTTGGACGGAAGCTTAATTCCCTTATCGGTAAGCATCATGGCTTCTTTGATCCAGGCCGTTATTTTTTTATCAGATGGCAGGTCTTTTAAACTTGTAAGTTTTCCCAGGTGCCCCATGGCCGTTTCTGACTTTGCATTTTCATTGAGTACGGGGTCCTTCATCAATGCGGCTTTCCAGAAACTCATTACCGCATGTTGTTTAAAGGAAGCCATATGACACAACATCTCCCTTTTATAATCAAAGAAAGGCATGCCCCATTTTATTTTTTCTTCCACATCCGGGCATGCTTTGTGTACCAGCTCACGGATATGGTTTAAAATGGGTTTTGCAAAATCGGCTGATTTGGCGATGTAGGCATCTATTGCTTTTTCTTTTTTTGCCATGATTATTCATTTAAAAATAATTGATGTCAGCCTGAGCTTGTCGAAGGCGGTATATATTAAACGGAATATTTGGTGAACCCGCCTTCGACTCGCCTCTGCGTAGCCGCTACGGCGGAGCAAGGCAAGCTCAGGCTGACAATATAGTGAACTGAAATCCATATCGTTTTTTAACTTTTTTTCTTTGCAGTACACATCCAGTCCCAGGGATAAGGCTCAGACAGCCACTTGGGTGGCTTATGAAATTCGGTGGTCCAATCGTAATTAATTTTTTTGATCAGTTGTACTTCAAAACCTTCCAGGGTAAGCAGCAATTCCAGTTCTTCCTTTAAATAATGTTTGGTGGGCACATTATCAATATCGGTAACACCCTGTTTGATGTTCTTCACCTGGTCAATGGCTTTTTTGGGCTCCGGGTTTTTATCATGTTCAGCATCATCAACATTCCAGCGATCGGCAATGATATTGGTATATAATTTCGATTCCAGCGACGGAACAACAAGCACCAGCTCTCCACCGGCGTGCAAACAAAGCGAAAGCGACTGGAAAAAATTGATCCTTTTTTCAAGTGAATGGGTGAGGATGGCATTGATGCAGATGGCGGTGTCGCAGGGGGTTACGGTCAGGTCATCGGCCGACATATCCAGCCTGTGGTATTCCACGTTATCAAAATCGGTATATTTTTCTTTTGCGATCTGCAGGTTCTTGGCTGAGATATCAGCAGCAATTACCAGTTTGAATTTTGGAGACAGTATGGGGATCCATTTGCCTACAGCACAGCCAATATCCATGATGCTTTTTTCTGGAGAAGCCATTGCTTCAATGGCGGCAATGATGCTGCCCGACTTATCGTTTTGCAACACATCAAAAATTTCCGTTTCATATTTGGGTGCGATCGTTTCCCAGTATTTTCTGTCCATAATGCTATTTTTTCGATCATTGTACAAAGCAATGCCAAGCAAAAGTTACAGGAAATAATGCCATTTTCAAAGCCGTGATCGTATTGGCATTTTACATGCCAAGGAATTTTCCCTGTTTTTTCGTGAAAAACCACTACAATAAACTACCCGGAAAAACTACTTTCGATTCAAAATTAAAACACATGATACCCGAAGAAAAATTTTCGGAAAACCCGCTCGAAAATATCAAAATTGAAAATGATTTTTTGAAACTTAAATTAAAGGCACAGTATGGTGATGCTTTCTTTATGGAAAGCAATGCTGACCTGCCACCGGAAATGGAAAACCTGTTTTTAAAGAATATCATCGCATTTGAAACGAACACAGAAAAAGCGGAATATATTACCGTGTATGAAAAAATAGGGAAACCAACATATAAACCGGCTGGTGGGATGAATCCTGTTGAAATTACAGCTGCCCTTAAGAAAATTACGGCCCTTATGGAGCAACAGGGTGTTTGCCTGGATATCTGCCAGGGGCCTTATCCCGATGATATTATTTATACATTCATCACCGAAGAATTATTCAGCCAGGAGATCCAAAAAGAAATCCTTCCGGGAGGTGCATGGCATTTCATTTACGAAGAATTTCACCCGAATGATAAGCGGGATATTGAAAAAAATACCCATGAATTTTTGCTGCACTGGTTTAGCAGGGATTTTAACGAATTCTGTTCCGGATTGGCTTATGAGATCCTCACTGCAGATGCCAGGCGGCTGAGCCGGGATGCCGTATTAAAAAAAATGAATTTATTTTTTGATGCATTTGAAACCTTTATGAATGATGGCTATAACATTGATGAGATCCATTTTGAATTTCCGGATCCGGAACA
>Ga0073902_10001404_pt1 | contig 13013 bp, 11 predicted proteins | sample KloWWTmeKNB19Kit_FD_66667 | JGI IMG/M metagenome (GOLD analysis project Ga0073902, IMG submission 66667) | Active sludge microbial communities from Klosterneuburg, Austria, studying microevolution and ecology of nitrifiers - Klosterneuburg... | ecosystem: Engineered > WWTP > Aerobic digester >...
GAGGACAGTTTTTGCCGGATTTGCAGCCCCATAGCCCGGCTATGGGGCAAAAAGACGGTGAAAAATGGACCGCTGCGGCCGATTTGCAGCCGACGATTTCCAAGTCCGACAGGCTCCTAGGCACAAGCGGCTCCAGGCAATGATGGACGCATAGCCGAGCCCGGCCCAGGCGGTGGAGCACTGACCGGCACAGAAAAGGGTTCCCGCCATCGCAAATGCCGTTGCCGTGTGCATGCTGGGGAAACCCGGGCGATGGCCTTGGATTATCCATTGGATGCCGAGTCCGAGTTCCGCGGGCCTTGGAAAAGGCGCCCACATGCGCAATCCTCGAACAAAACACCAGGTCATCAGGAGCGCTGTCAGGCCGAGTAGCAACGTCCTTCCTGATGAATGCGCCTGCCGTTTCACGGAAATCGCCAGCAAAACCAGCATGCCGATGGCCTCGCCTTGGGAGGCTGCACGCGCCAGCCATAGAACCATGGCGGGTGTTTCAGGCCCCGCATTCAGCGCCTGAAAAAGGGACAAATCAAGTGGCAGCATCGATAGTTGCTCCTGTGCTGCCAGTGGTCTGGTTACGGGCGCTGTGCCGGTGCAAGGTACGAGCCACCATGTCGCAGATCCAGCCCGTCGTCCAGCACAGCCAACCCGTCCAAAGGGTGTGACTCAGGAAGTGGGCGCCGCGCACCTGCTGTGCACCGCCTAGCGTCAAGCCTGCGATCAGTGCACAGGCGAACCAAATGCGTGCGGCGCGTGGTTGATGGTGTCGCAACGCGAAGTAGCCGCCGATAAAGGCAAAGCCAGCCGATGCATGGCCCGCCGGAAAACACTTGCCGCCGCCACCGTCCAGGGTTCCAAGCGCCCAGTGCGAGGCGTAGCGTGCGACACCGCCGAATTCGGTCAAATCCCAGGGGCAACTAGTGGTGCTCGCGTATTTCAAACCGGTCACCACGGCCAGCGATAGCAATGTGGTCAAGGCCAGTTGTACGCGCTCACCTCGGCGGATGCGCCGCAAGAACGCCACGGGGCGCCAGATAAAAACCGCCAGCGCCAGAACGATCAACCATGCGAGGCGACGTGGTCCCTCGTGCATGACTTGCACGAAGAACCAGTGATCGCGCAGTGGAAAGCCGGTCGTCGATCCAAAAACATGGGCCAGCGCCCGATCCTGCCCCCAAGCGTCCCATGCGACCAGACAGAACAATGCAGCCAAGGTCCATGTCAACAGGCGGAAATGGTCTGAGCGGGTGGCGGGAGCGGTCGTGGCAGCATGAGGCATGGGGTGACGCTAACGCGCCACACTTAACGCCCCCTTAACTTTCACGTCGGTACCGCCTGGGTAGCGTAGACCGGCCCGGCCCACACAGGCACAGGTGCCAGTTGCCACCCAGGGATGTATGGATTGAGGCTGTGCGGGGAGCGGGCGGCTAAAATCAGGAGTTACGAAGCGGTTACCACGCGCTTTTCTTCTCAACCCTGAATGGACCCAACACCATGCCTCTCGTCTCGATGCGCGAACTGCTCGACCATGCTGCCAGCAATGGCTACGGCATTCCTGCCTTCAACGTCAACAACCTGGAGCAGGTCCAGGCTGTCATGGCTGCCGCCGATGAGGTGGGCGCGCCGGTCATTCTTCAGGCCAGTGCCGGCGCCCGCAAGTATGCTGGCGAGAGCTTCATCAAGCACCTGATCCAGGCGGCCTGCGAGGCGTACCCGCATATTCCGCTGGTCATGCACCAGGACCATGGAACATCACCCGCCATCTGCCAGGGTGCCATCGATCTGGGTTTTGGCTCGGTGATGATGGACGGCTCGTTGATGGAGGACGGCAAGACCCCCTCGTCCTTTGACTACAACGTAGAAGTGACGCGCAAGGTTGTTGCAATGGCGCACAAGGTGGGTGTCACCGTCGAAGGGGAGCTGGGTTGCCTGGGGTCGCTGGAAACGGGTGAGGCCGGCGAGGAAGATGGCGTGGGCGCCGTGGGAAAACTCGATCACAGCCAGATGCTGACAGATCCTGAGGAGGCGGCCCTTTTTGTCAAAGCCACCCAGCTTGACGCACTGGCCATTGCGATCGGCACCAGCCATGGTGCCTACAAGTTCACGCGCAAGCCCACGGGCGACATCCTGGCGATCAGCCGCGTCCAGGCTATCAATGCCCGTATTCCCAATACCCATCTGGTGATGCACGGCAGCTCCAGCGTGCCGCAAGAACTGCTGGCGATCATCAACCAGTACGGCGGAAAGATGAAGGAGACCTACGGTGTGCCGGTCGAGGAGATCCAGAAGGCCATCCAGTTCGGTGTGCGCAAGATCAACATTGACACCGACATCCGCCTGGCCATGACGGGCGCGGTGCGTAAGTTCATGGCGGAGAACCCGGAAAAGTTTGATGCCCGCGAATGGCTCAAGCCCGCACGCGAGGCTGCCAAGGCTATCTGTAAGCAGCGCTACATCGAATTTGGCTGCGAGGGCCAGGGCGCCAAGATCAAGGGTGCGTCGCTGAACACCATGGCGCAAAAGTACGCCGCAGGCGAATTGGCCCAAGTGGTTCGCTGAAGTTTCTGTCGGGTCATCCTGTGAAAACTGGCAGCCCTCGTGCTGCCAGTTTTCGTATTGGGGGTTCTTCTCTACAGGAACGTGTCCGATAGGCGATAGAACCTGAATGTTCTTAATGTAAGCTCTCGGGCAGATAACCCGTGCGGGTCAGGGTACGGCGCAGCGTCGGCCTGCCCGGCCCCACGCGCATGTAAGCCTCAAGGGGCTTGTGCAACGATTACGAAACCAGGAGGAGACCATTCATGCAAACAAGCCCAACACCACCGGTGCAGCGCATCGGCGTGCCCAGGGAAACCTTCCACGGCGAAAAGCGTGTAGCCACTGTGCCGGACGTGGTGGAAAAACTCGTCAAGCTCGGCTTCAAGGTCGCCGTCGAAACCGGCGCGGGCGATGCGGCCCATTGCAGCGATGACACCTACCGCGCTGCCGGTGCCGAGGTGCTGCCGGATGCCGCGGCGCTGTGGGCTGCGGCTGACATCGTGCTCAAGGTGCGCCCGCCGAGCAGTGACGAAGTAGCGCTGATGCGTGAGGGTGGCACGCTGATCGGCTTTGTCTGGCCCGCGCAGAACCCCGAATTGATGCAGCAACTTACGGCCAAGAAGGCCACGGTGCTGGCGATTGACTGCCTGCCGCGTACGTTGAGCCGCGCACAGAAGATGGATGCACTGACATCGACCGCGGGTGTGAGCGGTTACCGTGCGGTCATCGAAGCGGCCAATGCCTTCGGCCGCTATTTCAACGGCCAGATCACGGCCGCGGGCAAGGTGCCTCCGGCCAAGGTGTTCATTGCAGGTGCCGGTGTGGCGGGCCTGGCGGCCATCGGCACGGCGGCCAGCCTGGGTGCCATCGTGCGCGCCAACGACACGCGCGCCGAGGTGGCCGATCAGGTCAAGTCGCTGGGCGGCGAGTTCGTCAAGGTCGACTATGAAGAAGACGGCGCGGGCGGTGGCGGCTACGCCAAGGTCATGAGCGAGGGCTTTCAGGCCGCGCAGCGCCAGATGTACGCGACCCAAGCCAAGGACGCGGACATCATCATCACCACAGCGCTGATCCCCGGCAAGCCCGCGCCCAAGCTCATCACCGCAGAGATGGTGCAGTCGATGAAGCCCGGCAGCGTGATCGTGGACATGGCTGCCGAGCAGGGCGGCAACTGCGAACTGACCGTGCCTGGTGAAGCCGTAGAGCGCCACGGTGTGACCATCATCGGCTACACCGACCTGGCCTCGCGCCTGGCCAAGCAGTCGTCCACGCTGTATGCCAACAACCTTCTGCGCCTGGTCGAGGAGTTGTGCAAAGCCAAGGACGGTGTGGCGGTGGTCAACATGGAAGACGACGCAATCCGTGGCCTTACGGTCACCAAGGATGGCGCCATCACCTGGCCTGCGCCCGCTTTGAAGCCTGTCGCAGTGCCCGCAGCGCCAGCCAAGTCGGCTGCAGCGGTGGTTGCGAAGGCCAAGGGCGGCCATGGTCAAAGCGCGGAGCCGGCTTCTGCCAAAAGTGCTGCGATCTTGTTTATTTTTGGCGCGCTGCTGTTTTGGCTGATTGGCGCCAACGCCCCGAAAGAGTTCCTCGGCCACTTCACCGTATTTGTGCTGGGGTGCTTTGTGGGCTACATGGTGGTGTGGAACGTCAAGCCCGCTTTGCACACCCCGTTGATGAGTGTGACCAATGCCATCAGCAGCATCATCGTCATCGGTGCACTGGTGCAGATCTCGCCCGTGGCATCGGCAGTGAACCGGCCCAACGATGCCATTACCTGGCTGGCTGCGGCGGGGATTGTGCTGACTGCGATCAATATGTTTGGCGGCTTTGCCGTGACCCAGCGCATGCTGGCAATGTTCCGCAAATAAGAGAGGCGATGCATGTTCATCACAACTGAATTGGCGACAGTCTCCTATATCGGGGCGACGATTTTGTTCATCTTGAGTCTGGGCGGTCTGTCCAACCAGTCCACCGCACTGCGCGGTAACCTCTACGGCATCGTGGGCATGACCCTGGCGGTGCTGGCCACCGTGTTTGGCCCCAGCGTCACTCTGGCCGGTATTCCGTGGATCATTGGCGCGGTGTTGGTGGGCGGCAGTATCGGCCTGTATGCAGCGCGCACGGTGAAGATGACGCAGATGCCCGAGCTGGTGGCCTTGATGCACAGCATGGTGGGTTTGGCGGCCATGCTGGTGGGTTTTGCCACCTTTGTGGATCCCAGCGCCTCGGCCGACCTGACGGGTGCGGCACACGCCATCCATGCGCTGGAAATCTACATTGGCATCTTCATTGGTGCCATCACGTTCTCCGGCTCTATCGTGGCGTTTGGCAAGCTGTCGGGCCGCATTGGCGGCAGTCCCATGCTGTTGCCCGGACGCCATGTACTGAACCTGATTGCCCTGCTGGTGGTGGTCTACTTTGGCAGCGAGTTTTTGCACGCCGCCACGCCCGAGGCAGGCATGCTGCCGTTGATTGTGATGACGGTGGTTGCCCTGCTGTTTGGCGTGCACATGGTGATGGCTATTGGCGGTGCAGACATGCCGGTGGTGGTGTCCATGCTCAACAGCTACTCAGGCTGGGCGGCAGCGGCTACGGGCTTCATGCTGAGCAACGACTTGTTGATCGTCACCGGTGCGCTGGTGGGTTCCAGCGGTGCAATTTTGTCGTACATCATGTGCAACGCCATGAACCGCAGCTTCTTCAGCGTGATTGCCGGTGGCTTTGGCACAGTGGCCGCCGCCCCCAAAGGTGCCGGCGATGCGGCGCAGCCTGCGGGTGAGGTGGTACCGGTGAGCGCTGTGGAAACGGCGGAGCTGCTGCGCGAGGCCAAGAGTGTGGTCATTGTTCCGGGCTACGGTATGGCGGTGGCGCAGGCCCAGCACACCGTGTTCGAGATCACCAAGCATCTGCGTGAAAAAGGCGTGAATGTGCGGTTTGGCATTCATCCGGTGGCCGGGCGCATGCCGGGCCACATGAATGTGCTGCTGGCCGAGGCCAAGGTGCCCTACGACATCGTGATGGAGATGGACGAGATCAACGACGACTTCCCCGACACCGACGTCGTCATGGTCATCGGTGCCAACGACATCGTGAACCCCAGCGCGCTGGACGACCCATCGAGCCCCATCGCCGGCATGCCTGTACTTGAAGTGTGGAAGGCCAAGACCTCGATCGTGATGAAGCGCTCCATGGCCTCGGGCTATGCGGGCGTGGACAACCCGCTCTTCTACAAGGAAAACAACCGCATGCTGTTTGGCGACGCCAAGAAAATGCTCGATGAGGTGCTGGTCGCGCTCAAGAGCTGACAGGGCATAATTTCCGCGACAGAAAAGTACGATCGTGCGGAATTTCTGACGCGGTCAAAAATACGCGAAAAACATAACAGGAGACCTGGAGATGACCGACCGCATTTGGCTCAAGAGCTACCCGTCTGGCGTACCCGCTGACATTGACCCCGGGCAATATCCGTCCCTCGTGGCGCTGATGGAGGAGGCCTTCAGCAAGTATGCCGACCGCGTGGCCTACAGCTTCATGGGCAAGGAGATCACATACGGCCAGACCGATTCGCTGAGCAAGGCCTTTGCCGCCTACCTGCAGGGCCTGGGTCTGGCCCGGGGTGACCGCGTCGCCATCATGATGCCCAACGTGCCGCAGTACCCGGTGGCAGTGGCGGCCATCCTGCGGGCCGGGTTTGTAGTGGTGAACGTCAACCCCTTGTACACGCCGCGCGAACTGGAACACCAGCTCAAGGACTCGGGTGCCAAGGCCATCGTCATCATCGAGAACTTTGCAACCACGCTGGAACAGTGCATCACCCACACGCCCGTCAAGCATGTGGTGCTGTGTGCCATGGGCGACCAACTGGGCCTGCTCAAGGGCGCGCTGGTCAACTACGTGGTGCGCAACGTCAAGAAAATGGTGCCCGCCTATAACCTGCCAGGTGCTGTGCGCTTCAATGAGGCCGTTGCACAAGGCACGCGCGGCACGCTCAAAAAACCGGACATCAAGCCCGATGACATCGCCCTGTTGCAATACACCGGCGGCACCACCGGGGTGAGCAAGGGTGCAGTGCTCTTGCAGCGCAACATCATCGCCAACGTGCTGCAGTCCGAGGTGTGGAACGCACCGGTGATGAAGTTGGTGCCGGCCAACGAGCAGCCCACCAGCATCTGCGCGCTGCCGCTCTACCATATCTTCGCGTTCACGGTGAACATGATGCTGTCCATGCGTATGGGTGGCAAGACCTTGCTGATCCCCAATCCGCGCGATCTGCCCGCCGTGCTCAAGGAATTGTCCAAGCAGCGCTTTCACAGCTTTCCCGCCGTCAACACCTTGTTCAACGGGTTGGCCAACCATCCGGATTTCAACACCGTGGACTGGAGCCACCTCAAGGTGTCGGTGGGTGGTGGTATGGCCGTGCAAGGTGCGGTGGCCAAGCTCTGGCTGGAGAAGACGGGTTGCCCCATCTGCGAGGGCTACGGTCTGTCCGAAACCAGCCCTTCGGCCACTTGCAACCCGGTCACGATCAAAGAGTTCTCCGGCACCATCGGTGTCCCCTTGCCCAGCACCTACCTGAAGCTTCTGGACGACGATGGCCACGAGGTCACCACGCTGGGTCAGCCGGGCGAGATTGCCATCAAGGGTCCACAGGTCATGGCAGGTTACTGGCAGCGCCCCGATGAGACCGCCAAGGTCATGACCGAAGACGGCTTCTTCAAGTCGGGCGACATCGGCATCATGGACGAGCGCGGCTACTTCAAGATCGTGGACCGCAAGAAGGACATGGTGCTGGTCAGCGGCTTCAACGTCTACCCCAACGAGGTCGAGGAAGTCGTCGCTGCCATGCCGGGCGTGATGGAATGTGCCGTGGTCGGCGTGCCCGATGAGAAGATGGGCGAGGCCGTGAAATTGGTCATTGTCCGGAAAGACCCGAAGCTGACCGAGGCGCAAGTGCGCGAGTTCTGCCGTGCCAACCTGACCGGCTACAAACAACCCCGCGTCATCGAGTTCCGCGAAGAGCTGCCCAAGACCCCCGTGGGAAAAATCCTGCGACGCGAGTTGCGCGACAAGAAGTAAGCCACTGGGCTGGGGCGGTGCGCCACAATCACGGAGCGGCTTCGGCCGCTTCTTGCATTTCCGGAGTCCCCATGACCACAGCCATCCTCAGCGCCCTTTCCGAAGAACAGTCCGGCCTTTTGGTCCAGCTGGTGCAGCCCCAGCGGGTGGACCATGCGGGCCGCACCTTCTGGCAGGGTGAGCTGCACGGCAAGCGCGTGGTGCTGGCGCTCTCGGGCATTGGCAAGGTGGCTGCGGCGACCACGGCAGCCGCCCTGGTCGAGCGCTTTGGCGTGGCGCGTATCGTTTTTACAGGTGTTGCGGGCGGCGTGGGCGAAGGGGTTCGTGTGGGCGATGTGGTGGTGGCACACGACTATGTGCAGCACGACATGGATGTCTCGCCCCTGTTCGAGCGCTGGCAGGTGCCGGGCTACGCGGGTGTGCGCCTGCCCTGTGATACGGCCTTATCTGCTCATCTTTCGAGAGCTGCTAACGCTTGTTTGGTGGGCGATGGAGCTGGTTTTTATATAAATTCAGACGGGGTGCCGCCGCGCCTGCACCAGGGGCTGATGGCCAGCGGCGACCGCTTTGTCACCTGCGCCCAGGTGTCCCGAGCGCTGCGTGATCCGCTGCTGGCGGCCGGGCACGATGTGCTGGCCGTGGAGATGGAGGGCGCTGCCGTGGCCCAGGTCTGTCTGGACTATGGCGTGCCCTTTGCCGCCGTGCGCACCATCTCGGACCGGGCTGACGACGATGCCCATGTGGACTTCCCCGCTTTCATCCAGACCGTGGCCAGCCGCTATGCCGACCATATCGTACATCACTTATTAAAAACGCTATAAAAATTGAAGCTGCTAACGCTTACTGGTAAAGCGCTAGAGGCCAATTTCACCTAATTATCCTTTGAGCCAACCGCGTTTCCTGAAGTACCACATCGGCCCTACCGCACTGGCCACCATCAGCGTCAGCACATAGGGATAGCCCAGGCTCCAGTTGAGCTCGGGCATGTACTTGAAGTTCATGCCGTAGATGCTGGCAATCAAGGTAGGCGGCAGCAGGGCCACGCTGGCCACCGAGAAGATCTTGATGATCTTGTTCTGGTTGATGTTGATGAAACCGACTGTGGCATCCATCAAGAAGTTGATCTTGTCGAACAGGAAGGCCGTGTGGCTGTCGAGCGATTCGATGTCGCGCAGGATCTGCCGGGCTTCTTCGAACTGCTCGGCGTTGAGCATCTTGCTGCGCATCATGAAGCTGACGGCGCGGCGTGTGTCCATCACGTTGCGACGGATGCGTCCGTTCAAATCTTCCTGGCGTGCGATGGCCGCCAGCACCTCACCGGCACGGGTGTCGGTCACATCGCCCGAGAGCACCTGCGTGCTGACCTTTTCCAGATCGTCGTAGATGCCTTCGAGCGTGTCGGCCGAGTATTCTGCATCGGCGTCGAACAGCTTGAGCAGCACTTCGCGTGCGTCTTCGATCAGGCCGGGCGCCCGGCGTGCGCGCAGGCGCAGCAGACGAAACACCGGAATATCTTCGTCGTGGATGGAAAACAGCACGCCCTTGCTGCGCAGGCTGGGGTTGGTGAGGTTGAGGATGAAGGCCACGCGCACCGAGCGCGAATCTTCGTCATCGTCGATCAGGAAGTCGCTGCGGATGTGTAGTTCGCCGTTGTCTTCTTCGTAGAAACGCGCCGACTCTTCGATGTCCTCGTCCATCGCATCTTCGGGAATGGACAGACCGTAGTACTGGGTCACCCAGCGCTTTTCGTCCAGCGTCGGTGATTCAAGATCGACCCAGATCGGCTGAAATCTGGAGAGCTCTTCGAGCGACTCGATCTCTTCCTGAACGAGGCGCCCATTGGCGAGCGTGAAGATGTTGAGCATGGCGCACTCCCTGTGTATGACGGCTGACAGCGGGGGGATGGGGGGGAGCTTTCAGCCCCGCCACTGGCCTGGGAGCTGAAAGCTATCGACTGGGATAGGCTTCCATGGAATGTTCTCCAAAATTCGAACTGCGAATTATCGCACTGGCATGTGACATCTGTATGGTAGGTGCCGCAGGCCAGCGTGCCGTCAGGACGGTGCCGAGGTGCTGCATGCCAGCGCGCGGGCGAGGCACAGGTCCGCCCACGCAGCGGGCTTGGCATGGGGGGCGCGCAGCAGGTAGGGCGCGTCGTAGGTCACTACGGCGGGAACATCGGTCACGCGATGGGTTTGCCCCCGCAACTGGCCCAGGGGCTCGCTGCGCTGCAGCACCGCACGGGCGGCCGCCCGACCCATGAGCAGCAGCACTGACGGTTGGATGCTGGCCATGGCTTGGGCCAGTGCGGCGTCGGCAGGATGGGTATCCGTACCGGCCTGCGCCGACAGGGCACACAAAAACACGCGCGGATGCCGGTGCAGCTGCAGGGCCTGGAGCATGTTGCCCAGCAGTCGGCCGGGGTCACCAGCGAATGGGTCCCCGTCCTCTGTCCCTTCGGCCACGATCAGCCAGGCGCTGCCCAGGGGTTGGGGTGTCTGCTGTGGATCTGCCTCGGGGTACAGCGCGCGCGGCGGGTGCAGCACCCACCCGAGGGGCGCGGCCGTGGGGCCTGGCGCGGCGGCGATGGGAGCTTGCTGTGGACGTGCCACGGCCTGTACCAGGGCCGGTGGGTTTGGGCGCTCTAGGAGCCTGTCGGACTTGGGAATCGTCGGCTGCAAATCGACCGCAGCGGCGGATTGCGTGGGCCACCATAGGCGGACGCCCATTTCCTGCAGCATGGCCCGCTGGCGGGCGTCGAGTGGCATGTTCATAGTGCGCGGCTCATCACCACGGCGTCTTCGCGCTCGGGGGTGGTGGAAGGGTAATAGCGCTTGCGTTCGCCCACGCGCCGGAAGCCGTTGGCCTCATAGATGTGGCGTGCGCGCAGGTTGCTCACCCGCACCTCCAGCCACAGCCACTGCGCGCCTTGCCCACGAGCCCATAGAGCGAGGGCGTCCAGCAGCACCTGGGCCCAGCCCTGGCGCTGGAAGGCGGGGGCCACGGTGAGGTTCAGCAGATGCACCTCGTCCACGCCCTGCATGCCGACGAAGTAGCCCAGGATTTGCTCATCGCCCATCAGCAGCTGGATTTGGTAGCCGCTGGCCATGGCGTCGATGAAATTGCCGCGTGTCCAGGGGTGCGGGTGGGCGTGTTGCTCCACGTCCAGCAAGGCGTCCAGCCGGGCCAGGGCCAGCGGCTCGAAGCGCGCGGGAGGCATGTCGTGGGCCAGGGGCAGGGCAGACGCACTCATGGGTTATCCAGGTGTTGTCAGCGCTGCCTTGGCAGCCGCACGCTCGGCCGTGGTCTGGGCCACTTTGTCGCGGACGTAGAGCGGCAGGGCGTCTGCAGCCAGTACGGCCTGACCGGCCGCCAACAGGTGGGGTGCCAGGCGCAGCAGGGCGGTGGCGGTAGGCAGGGCATGCACATGGCCTGCGCCGGGTGCCAGCCGTTCGCCATAGGCTGCCTGGGCATTGCCCGCCACGGTCCAGCCTGGCGGTACCTGTACGTATTCGGGGGCGCTCAGTCCCAATGCGCCCTGGCTTTTCCAGGCGCCTGCCTGCCATTGGTACGGGGCCGCATACACCTCGTTCATGCGGGCGTCCAGTACCGCCACCACGTCGCAGCAGCCGTGCATGTCGCGCGCCTGTTCGGCCACGGCGGTCAAAGTATCGATGGGCAGCACGGGAATGCCGCGCCCGGCGTTGGCGCCCCAGGCCAGCCCTTGAGCTACGGCGCAGGCGGTGCGCAGGCCGGTGAAAGAGCCCGGTCCGCGCCCGAAAACCAGTGCGTCGAGTTGCCCCAGGTCCAGACCGGCCTCGTCCAGCAGCTTGCGCACGGCCGTGATGAGGGTGGTCGAGGCCTGGGCGCCGCCCGGGCCGCTGTGCTCCCACACGCGATCGCCGCGCTGCACGGCGATGGACAGGGTCTCGGTACTGGTGTCGAAGGCAAGAAGATTCATGGAGCCGAAAAGGGAGGGAGCGCCTGGAGCGCGCAATACCCCGCAGGATACCCGCACTCCATGGCGGGGCAGCCCAGGTGCGGGGAGAGGCATGCAGGGACCGATTATCCGCGGATGGGGCGATAGACTTGTTGCATGAATCCTGCGATTTGCCGCCGTCTGCTGCCGTACCTGCGGGCTCTGTCCCTGCTGCTGGCCACCGCTACCGGGTTGGCCGCAGCCCAGCCGCTGGCAGCGCCAGCCCCCGCCCCTTTGCCGCCCGCAGTGGAGGCCGCTTTGGCCCGCGCACGGCTGCCACGCGATGCACTGTCGGTGCTCGTGGTCGATGCCCAGGACGGCCGGGCGCCTGCGCGTCTGACCTACCGTGCCCAGGTGCCGGTGAACCCGGCTTCCGTCATGAAGCTGGTCACCACCTACGCCGCGCTGGACCAGCTAGGCCCGGCTTACACCTGGAGTACGCCGGTCTATGTGGATGGGGTGGTGCGGGGTGGGAGCCTCAAAGGCAATGTCTACATCCGGGGGCAGGGAGATCCGAAGCTGGTCATGGAGCGCCTGTGGTTGCTGCTGCGGCGCCTGCAAGGCCAGGGCATCCAGGTCATCGTGGGCGATATCGTGCTGGATCGCAGTGCCTTCGATCTGGCTGGGCATGACCCGGCGCTTTTCGATGGTGAACCCTTGCGCCCCTACAACGCCGCGCCCGATGCGCTGCTGCTCAACTTCAAGTCTGTGGTGATGGGCTTTGTGCCCGATCCCGGCGCAGGGGTGGCGCACATCCAGTACGACCCGCCGCTGTCGGGCGTCCAGCGTCCGGAAAGCGTAGCTCTGGCCACTCCCGGTGCGGGCTGTGGTGACTGGCGCGGGGCGCTGCGTGCTGACCTGAGCGATCCGGTGCGTACCGTCTTCCAGGGCGCTTACCCTGCTGCCTGTGGCGAGCGTAGCTGGGCCGTCGCCTATGCCGACCCGCAGGCTTTTGCCGCCCGTGCTGTGGAAGGCATGTGGCGCACGCTGGGGGGCAAGCTCACCGGCAGTGTGCGTGACGGCAAGGTGCCTGCCGGGCTGCAGCCGGTCTTTAGCGCGACCTCGCCGGCGCTGGCCGAGGTGGTGCGGGACGTCAACAAGTTCAGCAACAACGTCATGGCCCAGCACGTCTTCCTGACGCCGGCGCTGCAAAAGAACGGTGTCGCCACCTGGGACGGTGCCCGCGAGGTACTGCGCCAATGGTGGCGGCAACGTTTTGGTACTGAGGGACAGCCCATCACCGACAACGGCGCTGGATTGAGCCGCGAGGCACGGATCAGCGCACAGGCACTGGGCCGCATGCTGCAGGCGGCATGGCAGTCGCCCGTGATGCCGGAACTGGTGGCCTCCCTGCCGGTGGCCGGTATCGACGGCACCCTGCGGCGCAGCAAAAGCCGCACGGGTAGCGCGCACCTCAAAA
>Ga0073902_10001410_pt1 | contig 12996 bp, 11 predicted proteins | sample KloWWTmeKNB19Kit_FD_66667 | JGI IMG/M metagenome (GOLD analysis project Ga0073902, IMG submission 66667) | Active sludge microbial communities from Klosterneuburg, Austria, studying microevolution and ecology of nitrifiers - Klosterneuburg... | ecosystem: Engineered > WWTP > Aerobic digester >...
CCGCAGGAAGGTCAAGCCTGGGTCACTTCCTTCGAGTTTCTGCAGATGCTGCGTCTGCAGGTGCAGATGGGAGCGGAGGCTCGAGATCAAGCGCCAGGAGGCAACGCCAACCTGGTGGACACGGGCGCGCTCAACGATATTGACCAGCGCATGCTGAAGGAGACCCTGCGCATTGCCAGGCGCTTGCAGCAGCGCATGCAACTCGACTATCAGCGCTGACTTGCAGTGCAGGGCCTTCCGCCGAACAACGCCCCATGCTTGTGCCTGCACCTGCCGCACAATCCGCGCCATGCCGCGCACCGCCGAAGTCCGCCTGTGGGCCCGCACGCGCGGGCTGGCCCTGGTGCTGCTGCTGCTGTGGCTGGGCATCAGCGTGGCCGGTCCCTGGTTTGCGCGTGAGCTGAACAGCTGGCAGGTGTTCGGGTTCCCGGCGGGCTACTGGGTCGCAGCACAAGGGGCCCTGCTGGCCTTCCTGGCCATCATCGTGGTCTGCATCTGGCAGATGGAGCGCCTGGAAGCTCGCTACGAAGCCGAGAGCGCGGCAGAGCACCTGGCTGCCGCAGTGCCGCCGGCGGGCCCCGATGCGGCGACGGAAGCACCGTGATCGGGCGGCGCTACGGCCTGTTCCTGCTGGGCTTTGCGGCGCTCATCGGGGCCATGGCGCTGGCCGAGCACAAAGGCCTGCCCCGGACATGGATCGGCGCGGTGTTCCTGCTGGTCACCGTGGCCCTCTACGCGGGCATCGGCTTCCTGTGCCGCACCTCGGACGAGGCCGAGTATTTCGTGGCCGGCCGCAAGGTGCCGGCTATGTACAACGGCCTGGCCACGGCGGCCGACTGGATGTCGGCGGCTTCATTCATCGGCACGGCAGGGGTTTTGTACCTGCAGGGTTTTGCCGGCCTGGCCTACATCCTGGGTTGGACCGGCGGCTATGTGCTTTTGGCTGTGCTGCTGGCGCCCTATCTGCGACGCTTTGGCCAATACACGGTGCCCGACTTTCTGGGCGCGCGTTACGGTGGCCTGGCGCCGCGCATGGTGGGCGCTCTGGCCGCGGTGGCGGTGTCCTTCGTCTACCTGGTGGTTCAGATTTATGGGGTCGGGCTGATCGCCTCCCACCTCACGGGCTTCGGCTTCGACCTCGGCATCTTCGTGGGCCTGGGCGGTGTGCTGGTCTGCTCTTTCCTCGGCGGCATGCGTGCGGTGACCTGGACGCAGGTGGCCCAGTACATGGTGCTGATCCTGGCTTACCTGGTGCCGCTGACCTGGTTGTCGGTGCAGCAGACCGGCAGCCTCCTGCCCGCGCTCAGCCACGGCACCCAACTCATGCAGATTGCCAAGCGCGAGACCGAACTGAGCCGCGACCCTGCCGAACTGGACGTGGCGCGGCGCCAGCGGCAACTGGCGGATCAGTACGAGCTGAAGTTGCGCGATGTGCGCAGTGTCATGGCTGCGGACGCGCAACGCCTGACCCGGCAGATCGAGGCCCTGCGCGCCCAGCGCGCGCCGCTGGTGCAGGTCCAACGCGCCGAGCGCGAATACCTGCACCGCCCGCGCACGGAAGCGCAGGCCCGCTTGCGCTACCAGCAGGAACTCGAACGCGCGCGGGCACACGCCCTGCCGCTGGCCGGCATGCCGGCGCAGGCGCAGCCGTTCGCTGGGGGTGATCCGCAGGGGGATGCCGCCTCAGCCGCGCGCTACCGCAGTGAGCGCAACAACTTCGTCGCGCTGATGTTGTGCCTGATGATGGGCACGGCGGCCATGCCGCATGTGCTGACGCGCTTCTTCACCACGCGCTCGGCCCGCGAAGCGCGGCGTTCGGTGGCATGGTCGCTGCTCTTCATCACCCTGTTGTATCTGGCGGCGCCGACCCTCGCGGTGATGGTCAAGTACGAAGTGCTCAACCACGTGGTCGGCTTGCCGTTTGACCAGTTGCCCCAGTGGGTGACACGCTGGTCGAGGCTGGATGCCAACCTGCTGAGCGTGCGCGACCTCAATGGGGATGGCCTGCTGCAACTGGGCGAACTCCACCTGGGTGCCGACATCATCGTGCTGGCCGCGCCGGAAATCGGCGGCCTGCCGTATTGGGTGAGCTGCCTGGTGGCCGCCGGCGGCCTGGCCGCGGCCCTGTCCACCGCCGACGGCTTGTTGCTGACGATTGCCAATTCGCTGTCGCACGACATCTACTTCCGCCTCTTCAACCCCGGCGCCAATGCGGTGTCGCGGGTCATCGCTTCGAAGATGCTGGTGATGGTGGTGGCACTGCTGGCGGCCCTCATGGCGGCACTGCGGCTCACCGACATCCTGCAGTTCGTTTCGGCGGCGTTTTCCCTGGCGGCTGCGGCTTTCTTCCCGGCGCTGGTGATGGGCATCTTCTGGCGGCGCGCCAACCGCGCTGGCGCCGTCGCCGGCATGGTGGCCGGCCTGGGCGTGTGCCTGGCCTACATGGCGTTGAACCTGCCGATCGCCCGCAGCCTGCTGGGCGTGACGCTGCCGCTGGCGCAGACACAGTGGTGGGGTGTGGACGCCATTGCCGCAGGGGTCTTTGCCGTGCCGCTGGGCTTGCTCGTGCTGGTCGTCGTGAGCCTGGCGACGGCAGCGCCCGGTGCCGAAGTGCGGGCCCTGGTGGACAGGTTGCGCGTGCCGGAGCGGCCGGCGAGCTGAGGGCGGGGCCGTTCCCTGGGGCCGGCCTGCTATACTTTTGGGCTTTCCCTTGCCGCACCCGTCATGTTGACGCATCGGGGCGGCTTCAACGGACGCGCCGCGCCCGTAACCCACAAGGAGTAGTCATGCGTCACTATGAAATCGTTCTGCTGATCCATCCGGATCAGAGCGAACAGGTTCCGGCCATGCTGGAACGCTACAAGACCCTCGTCACCACCGCAGGCGGCAAGGTGCACCGGGTTGAAGACTGGGGCCGGCGCCAGCTGGCCTACATGATCCAGAAGCTCGTCAAGGCGCATTACCTGTGCCTGAACATCGAGTGCAGCTTCGAAACGCTGACCGAGATCGAGACCGGCTTCCGCTTCAACGACGCCGTGCTGCGCCACCTGACGGTGAGCAAGCCCAAGGCCGAGACCACCCCTTCGATCATGATGAAGGCCGTGGAACGTGAAGAGGCCCGCAAGGAGCGCCAGGAGGCCACCGCCTGAAGCGGCGTGCGGCGTTGGCCGCCGGCGCTACGCCATGAACCGCCTGGTTCTGGACGCAACGCTGGTGGAGCGCGCAGCCCTGAGATACACCCCGGCCGGGCTTCCCGCCCTGGACTTGAGCCTCAAGCACGAGTCCACGGTTTCTGAAGACGGCCAGCCACGCAAGGTCTCCATGGAGATGCGGGCGCTGGCGATCGGGGCCATCACACAGGTGCTTGTGCCGCTTGCGCTGGGAACGGCCGCCCTCTATGGGGGCTTCGTCACCAGCACGCGCAACGGTCGTGGTCTGCTGTTCCACATCACCTCGGTTGAACCCTTGGCCACTGGCCAGGCCGACCGAGACCCATCCGGATCGAACTGATTTCAAGTAGGAGCTTCATATGCCCCCGCCCCGTGGTAAAGGTCGTTTTTCCAAAGACAAGCGCCCCAAGCGCAACAACCAGGCGCTGCTGTTCCGCCGCAAGCGCTTCTGCCGCTTCACCGTCGCCGGTGTCACCGAGATCGACTACAAAGAGATCGACGTGCTGCGCGATTTCATCGGCGAGAACGGCAAGATCACGCCCGCCCGCCTGACCGGCACCCGTGCCTTCTACCAGCGCCAGCTGACCACGGCCATCAAGCGCGCGCGCTTCCTGGCCCTGCTGCCGTACTCCGACCAGCACAAGGTCTGAGGAGAAAACCATGCAAGTCATTCTTCTTGAAAAGGTCGGCAAGCTCGGCAACCTGGGCGATGTCGTCAAGGTCAAAGAGGGCTACGCCCGCAACTACCTGATCCCGACCAAGCAGGCGCGCCGCGCGACTGAATCCGCGATCAAGGAATTCGAAGCCCGCCGCGCGGATCTGGAAACGGCTGCCGCCGCCAAGCTGGCCACGGCGCAAGCCCTGGGCGAGCAGATGTCCGGCAAGGTGGTGCGCATTTCGCAGAAGGCCGGCGTTGACGGCCGCCTGTTCGGCTCGGTGACCAATGCCGACATCGCTGAAGCCCTGACCAAGCTGGGCATGGCGGTGCAGAAGTCGCAGGTGCGCATGCCTTCCGGTCCAATCAAGACCGTGGGCGAGCACACGGTTTCCGTGGCGCCGCACACCGACGTGGTGGTGGATGTCACCGTGCAAGTGGTGCCCCAGGCCGACTAAAACGGCGTTAAGCTCCCTTTGCTAACGAAGGCCGGCATTGCCGGCCTTCGCCGTTTGTGGCCCGGGACTTGTCCAGCGGCCGCCCACTGCATTTCCACAAGCTTGCCCACAGCCGCGAGTTCCCCGATGTCTGCCATCTTCAATTCCCGCGAATCCGAAGCCCGTGACGACGAGGTGGCCCGCCTGCGCGTGCCACCGCACAGCGTGGAGGCTGAACAAAGCGTGCTGGGGGGCCTCTTGCTGGACAACCTGGCCTGGGACCGTGCGGCCGAGTTGCTGACCGACAGCGACTTCTATCGCTACGAACACCGCCTGATCTATGGCGCGGTGGCGGCCCTGGTGCAGAACAGCCGGCCGGCGGATGTGATCACGGTCTTCGAACAACTGCAAAGCCAGGGCAAGGCCGATGACTGCGGTGGCCTGGCGTACCTCAACGCCTTGGCGCAGAGTGTGCCCAGCGCGGCCAATATGCGCCGCTACGCGGAGATCGTGCGCGAGCGCGCCATCCTGCGCAAGCTGATCGCGGCCAGCGACGAGATCGCCACCGCAGCCTTCAACCGTGAAGGCCGCCAGGTGCCGCAGATCCTGGACGAGGCGGAAAGCAAGATCCTGAAGATCGGCGAAGAAGGCTCGCGCCAGCGCCAGGGTTTCCTGAGCATGGACAAGCTGGTCGTTTCGCTGCTCGACCGGGTCAATGAACTGGCCGAAAACGGCGCCGAGGATGTGACCGGCGTGCGCACCGGTTACTTCGACCTGGACCGCTTGACCGCGGGCCTGCAAAAGGGTGACTTGATCGTGCTGGCGGCGCGGCCCTCGATGGGCAAGACGGCCTTTGCATTGAACATCGCCGAACACGTGGCGGCCCGCGAAGAGCTGCCCGTGGTGGTGTTCTCGATGGAAATGGGCGCCTCGCAACTGGCGCTGCGCCTGGTGGGTTCGCTCGGCCGCATCGACCAGCAACACCTGCGCACCGGCAAGCTCGCCGAAGACGAGTGGGGCCGCCTGGCCGAGGCGGTTGAGAAGCTCGGCCAGGTGCAGATGTACATCGACGAAACGCCGGCCCTCACCGTGGCCGAACTGCGCGCCCGCGCGCGGCGCATGGCGCGCAACTTTGGCGGCACGCTCGGCTTGATCGTCATTGACTACCTGCAACTCATGAGCGGCAACGGCGGCAGCGAGGAAAATCGGGCCACCGAGCTGGGTGAAATCTCACGGGGCCTGAAGGCGCTGGCCAAGGAGCTGCAGTGCCCGGTGATTGCGCTTTCGCAGCTCAACCGCAGCGTGGAAAGCCGCACCGACAAGCGCCCCATGATGAGCGACCTGCGTGAATCCGGCGCTATCGAGCAGGACGCCGACATCATCATGTTCATCTACCGCGACGAGTACTACACCAAGGACGCCTGCAAGGAACCCGGGGTGGCGGAGATCATCATTGCCAAGCAGCGCAATGGCCCGGTGGACACGGTCAAGCTGACCTTCCTGCGGCCGCTGACCAAGTTCGAGAACCTGGCGCCAGGTGGTGGTTCGCACGAGTACTGAATAGCCGAGGCCCGCGCGCGCTGAAGGGGCTTGCGGGTTGGCAGGCATACTGGATATATTCACAGTATGCCAATGCAACCCGTGCACACCGAGCCACCAGCGGCAACCCTGCTCTATGCGCCCGTGCCCGCCGTCAAAGGGCGCGGCACCGTGTGGGCGCTGGAGCACCGCTTCACGCGCGACGCCCGCCAGAGCTTTGACGATGGCTGGGGCACCCTGGCTCGTGCCGCTGCCGAAGAGTCGCCCTCCGTGGGCACGGAGGTGCGGCCGGAGACCGTGCGCAGCATCCTCTCGGGCAATGATTCGCCCGACATCGGCTTCGATCTGTCGATCAACCCCTACCGCGGTTGCGAACACGGCTGCATCTACTGCTATGCCCGCCCGACCCACAGCTATCTGAACCTCTCCCCCGGCATCGATTTCGAAACGCGCATCGTGGCCAAGGTGAATGCAGCCGAGATCCTGCGCCAAGCGCTCAGTGCCCGTGGCTACACGCCCGGCCTGCTGAACATCGGTTCCGTCACCGACGCCTATCAGCCGGCAGAGCGGCGTCTGCGCGTCACACGTTCGGTGATCGAAGTGTTGGCGGAGGCACGGCATGCGTTCTCCATCATCACCAAGTCGAGCCTGGTGGAGCGCGATCTGGACCTGATCGCACCGCTGGCCGCGCAGCGGCTCGCAGCGGTGTACGTCTCGATCACCACTCTCGACCCCGAACTCGCACGCAAACTGGAGCCGCGCGCCTGCTCGCCCCAGCGCCGCTTGCGCACCATTGAAGCGCTGGCCCGTGCGGGTGTGCCGGTGGGCGTGAGTGTGTCGCCCGTGATCCCGTTTCTCAACGAACCCGAACTCGAGCGCATTCTCACCATGGCCCGCGATGCAGGGGCTGGCTCGGCCTTCAGCATCGTGCTGCGCCTGCCCTGGGAAGTGAACCCGCTGTTCCAGCAGTGGCTGCAGCAGCATGTGCCTGAAAAGGCTGAGCGCATCATGGCGCGCGTGCGCGAGATGCGGGGTGGCAAGGACAACGACAGCCGGTTCGGAACGCGCATGACGGGGCAGGGCGTGTGGGCGCGCTTGTTGCGTCAACGCTTCGAGAAAGCCTGTGAGCGCCTGGGCTTGAACCGCGAGAAGGCCGTGCTCGATCTGAGCCAGTTTCGGCCGCCCCCGCAGCAGGCCGGGCAAGGCCAGCTGTTCTAGCCCACGGGCCCCACGGAGCAGGAAGTTCAGCGCGGGAGCTTCGGCGCAGGGTGTTCAGCGGCGCAGCACCAAGCCACCCGCCGACCGGTTGCTGCGCCACACCCCCGCAATGTGCGAACTGGGGGTGCAGTAGCGGTGCGAAAGCGTGGCCGCGTTGGCCAGCAGGCCTTCGACGTTTTCGATGCGTTCCTGGTGGCGGCGTGCCACGGCACCGGCCATTTCGATGAGCTTGGCATTGCCGGTTTCTTCGCCGTGGGCAAGCAGGGCTTCCACCGCCGCGCGCGGCTGGCCCTTCATGGCCTGGTTCATCGCGGCTTCGGCCAGATGCAGAACTTCAGCGTGCGACTCCCGGATCCACCCGGCGGCCGCCTCATCGCGCCGTGTGGCGGCGATCAGCACTTCGGTGGCGGCCTTCGAAACCGAGAAGCGGCGCGACACCTGCTTGACCACGGACGAGAATTCGGGCGGCTCCACGCCGAACTGATCCAGCCGTGACCACAAGGACAGGGTGTTGGTGGCGGCTTCCATGTCGAAGTCCGGCTTGTGCAACTCGGCCAGGGCCTCACGGGCCTGCAACACGCCATGGGCCACCTGACCCTCCAGCAGGCAACTCAGGATGAAGCCAAACTGCGCCATGCGCTTGAGGCGAACCGATTGTGGGTAGTTGCCGGAGAAGCGATTCAGCACATCGCAAGCCAGGCCCAGCGCCTTGCTGTCGCGTGCATCAAAGCGCAAGTAGGCCAGCAGCATCATCGACAGCACGTCAAAGAGGCGAGATTTGTTGCCGATGCTCCAGGTGCGCTCCAGCATCTGCACGGCGGTGGCCGCGTCGCCCGCATAGAAGCTCAAGGTGCCCGCGTGTTGCAGGCGCAGCACGCAGCCTGGTGTGATGCTCGCGGCCGTGCGGTAGGTCGCGAGGGCCTGCTCGATCTGGCCCTGCTCCATCTGCACCTTGCCCATCACGTCATACGAATCGGCGTACTGGGGGTTGTCGCCGAGCAGGGATTCCAGCGTGCGGCGTGCCATCACCACATCGCCTTCGGCCAATTGCACGCGGGCCACACCCAGGCGGGCCCAGGGCACGGCCTTGGCTTCGACCACGGCGTCGAACAGGCGCTTGGCTTCGTCGTTGCGCTTGAGAGTCAGCAGCAGTTCGGCACCGATCCGTGCGGCATACAGCCAGTACTGGCTCCGGCTTTCGAAGCGTTCGAGGCAGAGTTGGGCGGCACGCAAATGGTCGTGCTGCTCCATTGCGTCGAAGATGTCCTTCAGGACCCGCTTGCGCTGGCGCGCTTCCTTCAGCCGTTCGAACAGGGTGTTGGCCGAGAAAGGCTTGATCAGGTAGCTGTCAAGGGCGGCTTCAGCCGCTTCGGCCACCTTCTGGTAGGTGGCGTCGCCGGTGACCATGATGAAGACCGTGGAGTACGGCAGCATCTGCTCGCGCCTCAGTTCCTCCAGCAGATCCTGGCCGGATTCCGTGCTGTTGTCGAAGTGGTTGTCGCACAGCACGACGTCGTAGCGCTTGTTCTCCAGGGCTTCGCGGGCGTCCTGCAGTCGGGCCGCGTGCTTGACCAGGCCAAAACCGAACTCGCGCAGGTTCTGCACCATGACGCTGCGCGACATGGGGTTGCCATCGATGACGAGCGCGTGAGCAGTGACGACTTCGCGGTCAAGCTGCTGCACTGGCGGCCTCCGTGGGGGACCGGCCCCGCACCTGCAACCCGCCCGGTGAGCGGCCGGAACGCTGGATGCCGGCGATCACGTTGCCGGCACGGCAACTGCGCTGGATGACGGCGGCGGCGCGCTCGCACAGTGCATCGGCGTCGCCAACGGTTTCACGGTAACGCCTGGCGATCTGGCCGGCGATGTCCAGCAGCTTGGCGTTGAGCGTGGCTTCGCCGTGGGTCAGCAGGTCGCGCGCCGCACCCCCGGCATCACCGCGCAGGGCGCGATCCATGGCCTGTTCCGCAAGGCGCGAAAGCTGGCCTTGGCAACGGCGGATCACGGCTTCGTCGCGTTCTGCACGGCGGGCAGAACCCACCAGAATCTCCCCGATGGCCTTGGACGTGCAGAAGCGCATCGCGATGCGTTCCACCAGGGCCTCGTGCTCGGCTGCCGGCACCAGTGCGTCGGGCACCCGCGACCACAGCGAAATCAACACGTTGGCACTCTCCAGGTCAAAGTCATCGGATCCAACCTGCAACGATAACTGGCTCAGGTCAGCAATGGCCGCCTCTTGTGCCCCTTGTTGCAGGTCTACCAACAGTTTGGCGGCAAGTTCCAGCCGCTGCAGGCGCACGGATTCTGGAAACCGCTGGCGATACTGGCTCAGTTGCTTGCGCATCACCAGCACACCTGGAACGTCACCGGCGTCAAAGCGAAGCAGGGCGATCAGCACCAGGCTCAGGGCGTCGAAGAGCTTGGACTGCACGCCCAGGCCCAGGGTGTGTTCCAGGCGCTCCAGCGCCTCGGTGTTTTCGCCCTGGTAGAAGGCCAGGGCGCCGGCATGCTGCCCGCGCAACAGGCAACCGGGCGTGAGACTGGCGGCGGCCCGGTAAGCGCGCAGTGCACCTTCAAAATCGCAGTGCTCCACCAGAATGCGGCCGATCAGGTCGTGTGCATCGGCGAAATCCGGGTGGCTGGCCAGCAGTGCCTGGGTCGACTGGCGCGCACCGGTGTGGTCGCCAGCGGCCATCTGCGCGCGTGCCACCCCGAGCTTCGCCCAGGGCGCGCTGGTGGTCTGGATGAGCTTTTCGAAGATCCGCCGCGCATCGGCTGGCCTTTGCATCGTGAGCAGCAACTCGGCCGCCAGCCGGCCGCAGTAGCTGCCGTAGGGCAGGTTGTCGCTGAAGCGCTTGAGGGCATGCGCGAACGCGATCTCGGTCTGGCCTGCATCCAGCGCGCGCAGCACATCACCCAGTTCGCGTTTGCGGTTGCGCGCTTCCAGCAGGCGCTGGCACAGCACGGCGGCGGTGTAGGGGCGCACCAGCAGCCCGTCCAAGGCGGATTCCGCAGCTTCCACCACCTGGTGGTAGGTGGCCTTCTCGGACATCATCAGGAAGACCGTGCTGTGCGGCAGCAGGTTCTCCCGCCGCAACTCGTCCAGCAGGTCCTGCCCGGTGTCGGGGCCATCGCTGAACTCGTTGGTGCACAGCACGATGTCGAAGCGCTCGCGCTCCAGCATCAAGCGGGCTTCCTTCACCCGGCCCGCGGTCTGCACATTGCCGACGCCAGCGTCACGCAACTGGGCGGCGGTGACGCTGCGCATCATCGCGTTGCCGTCCACCAGCAGCGCGCGGGCCAGATGGATGTCGCGGTCGATCAAGCGCAAGCCCTGGGTCGGGATTCCATGGTCGGTGAGGATCCTGGAAAGGCGGGGGAATGCCATGCCGCAAGGCATGGCGCTTCCCACGGCTATCGGCCGCGCGGCGACGCTACTTGAACAGGTCCTTCACGCGATCGGTCCAACTCTTGGCGTTGGGCGAGTGGCGGTCACCGGATTTGCGGAAGGATTCATCAAGTTCCTTCAGCAGCTTGCGCTGGTGTTCGGTGAGCTTGACCGGCGTCTCCACCGCCACGTGGCAGTACAGATCGCCGGGGTAGCTGCTGCGCAGGCCCTTGATGCCCTTGCCGCGCAGGCGGAAGGTCTTGCCATGCTGGGTGCCCTCAGGCAGTTCGATTTCGGCCTTGTTGCCCAGCGTGGGCACCTCGATCGAGCCGCCCAGCGCCACCGTGGCCAGGCCCACCGGTACGGTGCAGTGCAGGTCGTCGCCATCACGCTCAAAGATATCGTGCTGCTTGACACGGATCTCGATGTAAAGGTCACCCGGCGGCCCGCTGTTGGTGCCTGGCTCGCCATTGCCGGCCGAGCGGATGCGCATGCCTTCGTTGATGCCGGCCGGGATCTTGACCTCCAGCGTCTTCTGCTTCTTGATCTTGCCGGCGCCATTGCACGCCGGGCAGGGCTCGGGAATGATCTTGCCCGTGCCGTGGCAGTGCGGGCAGGTCTGCTGGATGCTGAAGAAGCCCTGGCGCAGGTGCACGGTGCCGGCACCATTGCACGAGGGGCAGGTCTTGGCGCTGGTGCCGGGTTTGGCGCCGCTGCCTTTGCAGGTGTCGCAGCCTTCCCAACTGGGCACGCGGATCTGGGTTTCCTTGCCGAAGGCGGCTTCTTCGAGCGTGATCTCCATCGCGTAGCTGAGGTCGGCACCGCGGTAGACCTGCTGGCCGCCGCCGCGCCGGCCACCCCCGGCGCCGCCGAAGATATCGCCAAAGATGTCGCCAAAGGCTTCGGCGAAACCGCCAAAGCCTTCCGGCCCACCCGGGCCTCGGCCGCCCATATTGGGGTCCACACCGGCGTGGCCGTACTGATCGTAGGCGGCGCGCTTTTGCGCGTCAGAGAGCATCTCGTAGGCTTCCTTGGCCTCCTTGAACTTCTCTTCGGACTTGGCGGCGCCGTCACCCTGGTTGCGGTCCGGGTGATGCTTCATCGCGAGCTTGCGATAAGCCTTCTTGATGTCTTCTTCAGTTGCGTTCTTGGGCACGCCCAGAACGTCGTAGTAGTCGCGCTTGGCCATAAATCCTCTCAGCGGCGGAAAGCAAGAGCGCCGCGCCGGAGTGTGGGCCGCAGCCTTTCACCCCCAACGCGGCGAGATCCACCGGCAGCCGGTTGCCCGGCTGTCGGGTGCATCACTTCTTGACTTCCTTGAAATCGGCGTCCACCACGTTGTCGTCGGCCGGCTTGGACGAAGGCCCTTCACCCGATCCGCCCGCACCACCCGGCGCCGCACCGCCCGCGCCAGCTGCGCCCGCAGCAGCAGCCTGTGCCGCCTGGGTCTCGGCATAGACCTTTTCGCCCAGCTTCTGGCTGGCGGTCATCAGCGCTTCGGTCTTGGCTTCGATCTGTGCCTTGTCGTCGCCCTTGATGGCTTCTTCAAGATCCTTCAGGGCAGCTTCGATCTTTTCCTTGTCGGCGGCTTCGAGCTTGTCGCCATGTTCGGCCACGCTCTTCTTCACCGAGTGCAGCATGCCGTCGGCCTGGTTGCGGGCTTGCACGAGTTCGACCTTCTTGGCGTCTTCAGCCGCATTGGCTTCGGCGTCCTTCACCATCTTCTCGATCTCGGCTTCGCTCAGGCCCGAATTGGCCTTGATGGTGATCTTGTTTTCCTTGCCCGTGCCCTTGTCCTTGGCGCTGACGTGCAGGATGCCGTTGGCATCGATGTCAAACGTCACCTCGATCTGCGGCAAGCCACGCGGCGCCGGCGGAATGCCTTCGAGATTGAACTCACCCAGGCTCTTGTTGCCCGTGGCCAGTTCACGCTCGCCCTGGAAGACCTTGATGGTCACGGCCGGCTGGTTGTCGTCGGCGGTGGAGAAGGTCTGCGCGAACTTGGTCGGGATCGTGGTGTTCTTCTTGATCATCTTGGTCATCACGCCGCCCAGGGTTTCAATGCCCAGGCTCAGAGGCGTCACGTCCAGCAGCAGCACGTCCTTGCGGTCACCGGCCAGCACCTGGCCCTGGATGGCAGCACCGACGGCCACGGCCTCGTCGGGGTTCACATCCTTGCGCGGCTCCTTGCCGAAGAACTCCTTGACCTTCTCCTGCACCTTGGGCATGCGCGACATGCCACCCACCAGGATCACGTCGTCGATCTCGGTGAGCTTGACGCCGGCGTCCTTGACCGCGATGCGGCAGGGTTCCATCGTGCGCTGGATCAACTCGTCCACCAGGCTTTCGAGCTTGGCGCGCGTGAGCTTGATGTTCAGATGCTTGGGGCCCGAAGCGTCGGCCGTGATGTAGGGCAGGTTGACATCGGTCTGCGTGCTGTTGCTGAGCTCGATCTTGGCCTTTTCGGCAGCTTCCTTCAGGCGCTGCAGGGCCAGCACGTCCTTGGTCAGATCGACGCCTTGTTCCTTCTTGAACTCGGTGACGATGTAATCGATGATGCGCTGGTCGAAGTCTTCACCACCCAGGAAG
>Ga0073902_10001413_pt1 | contig 12991 bp, 8 predicted proteins | sample KloWWTmeKNB19Kit_FD_66667 | JGI IMG/M metagenome (GOLD analysis project Ga0073902, IMG submission 66667) | Active sludge microbial communities from Klosterneuburg, Austria, studying microevolution and ecology of nitrifiers - Klosterneuburg... | ecosystem: Engineered > WWTP > Aerobic digester >...
GAACAAAGAAGCCTATAAAAATAAATGGGAAGAAGCTAACGGCTATGCTGATAAAGTGAAACAGCTTTATGAAAATGATTCATTGATAACACTTGAATACCATCAATTAAACAAAGGCAAGTGGAATCACATGATGAGCCAGACACATATCGGATATACTTATTGGCAACAACCAAACAAGCAGAAAATGCCAGCTGTAAACTATGTACCTGCCGACTCTATTCTCACAGGAATAGATACAACATCATCTTGGAAAGAAGCACTGTACCCAAAGAGCCTGGCAAAGAATATCTTCTACGAACAAAATGGCTATATCTCTATCGAAGCTAACCATTTTACAAAAGCTGTTAACACAAATGACATCACCTGGAAGTCTTTACATGATCATGGCAGAACCGGATCCGCCATCACAAGTTTTCCAGTTACGGCCAATCAACAAAAACCCGGTGGCAAAGCAGCACATCTTCAATATGAGATTTATACTTACAGTGAAGACAGTGTGACACTATATTGTTACTTCTCTCCTACCTTAAATTTTCACAATGCAGAAGAAGGTTTGCAATATGCAATTTCAATTGATAATGAAACACCGCAAATTTTCAGTATCAATAAAGAAGATAAGAACAGCATCAGCGGCATCTGGAACAAATGGGTGGCAGAAAGTATAATCATTAAATCAAGCAAACATAAACTACTGCAACCCGGTAAGCATACGGTAAAATATTGGGTGGTGAGCCCGGCAGTGGTATTACAAAAAATAGTATTGGATTTTGGCGGCGTCAAACGAAGTTATCTCGGGCCACCTGAAACATTATACCAAAAGAAAAAATAAAATAATGATAAACCGATTATTTATTCCGGCACTATGCGGCGTCAGTTTACTGCTGGTCTCTTGCGCAGGCAGTCAAAAAAACTCATCCGCACAATCAATACCTTCTTTAAAAGAAGTGTTTAAAAATGATTTTGCTATCGGCACTGCCTTAAATACAGAGCAGATCGAAGAAAAAGATCCCCGGGCAGCAGCACTGGTTCCGCAACAATTCAATATGGCAACCCCGGAGAATATCATGAAGGCTGAAATCATTCACCCGCAGTGGGGCTCCTACAATTTTGACCTTGCTGACAAAATGATTGCATTCGGGGAAAAGCATAATATAAAGATCAACGGACATACGCTGATCTGGCATAGCCAGTTGCCTGCCTTTGCCCACAACATCCAAAGTGTTGACTCCTTCAGAACCTTCTTCACCGATCATATTAACACGGTTGCCGGCCGATACAGCGGAAAGTTATTCTCCTGGGATGTGGTAAACGAGGCATTGAATGAAGATGGTACTATGCGTAAATCTATTTTCCTTGATAAACTGGGAGATAATTTTGTTACCGAAGCATTTCGTTTAGCACAAGCGGCTTCACCTGCTACAGAGCTCTATTACAACGACTACAACAATGAACAACCGGCTAAACGGGCAGGCTGCATTACACTGATCAAAAAAGTGCAGGCAGCGGGTGTTCGTATTGATGGTGTGGGTATACAGGGTCACTGGCATGTTGGTAAAGTCCCGTTGAAAGATATTGAAGAAAGTATCCTGCAATATTCCGAACTTGGTTTAAAAGTGATGTTTACAGAACTGGATATTGAAGTGCTGCCCCGCAATTTCCAGGGCGCTGATATAAGCCAGCGGATGAAAAATGATCCGTCACTCAATCCATATGTAAACGGGCTGCCGGATAGTGTACAACAACAATTAGCCAAAGATTACCAGGCCCTGTTTAATCTATTTTTAAAACATAAGGATAAAATAACCAGGGTAACATTCTGGGGAGTGAATGATGGTCAGAGCTGGCTGAATGATTGGCCCGTCAGAGGCAGAACTAACTACCCGTTATTATTTGACAGGCAATTCATGCCTAAACCTGCTTTCTACAAAGTAATAGAAACAAAAAAGGATTTTGAAAATATCAAAAAAGGGTTTTGATTTTTAAACTAATAGTAACATGAGCAACAGCACATCCCAAAAATTGTCGGTATTTGAAAAAGTAGGTTACAGCTTAGGTGACCTTGCGGCAAACCTGGTATTTCAAACCCTTGTTACTTACCTTGCTTACTTCTATACCGATATATATGGGCTCAAGGCAAATGACGCTTCTGCCATCATCTTAACAGTTGGCCTAATTGCTGCATTTGGATTTAACCCCATCATTGGTGCTATTGCAGACAGAACTGTATCCAGGTGGGGTAAATTCAGACCCTGGATACTATTTACAGCAATACCATTAGGGGTTATTGCGCTATTGGCATTCACTACTCCCGATTTTTCCTATAAAGGAAAAATGATTTATGCAGTAGTTACTTACACACTGCTGTTATTACTTTATGCAGCAAACAACCTTCCCTATTCTGCTCTGAGTGGGGTAATAACCGGCGATATGAAAGAACGAAACAGTATGTCTGCCTATCGTTTTGTAGCGGTGATGTTTGCGCAGTTTTTTGTACAGGTATTCATGTACGCTATAATAAAATCTGCCGGTGGTGGTAACAGGCCTGAACAAATGGCTGTTGGAATGGAAAAGGTATTTACCTGGCTTTCTATAACAGGCACCATTATGCTGATTATCACTTTTTTGACAACAAAGGAAAGGATTGTCCCAAAACCGGAACAAAAGTCTACTCTTGGACAGGATTTGAAGGATCTTGGCAAAAATAAGCCCTGGGTTATCATGCTGGTACTTACTCTCCTGGTCTTTATAACACTGGCCATGAAAGGCGGATCTTATGTTTATTATTTTGAAAACTATGTTGACAAGGAAAGTCTCGCTAAACTGATCAGTCCAGTACTGAACGGATTTTCCAACGCAGGCATCAATTTTTTTGGTGAAGACCCTGTTTCCGCAGGCCTGGGTTTATTTAATGCAGGCGGAATTATTTGTATGATCATCGGCATTACGCTTTCAAAACCACTTGCTGATAAATATGGCAAAAGAGATGTTTTTGGAATAGCATTAGTAGTATCAACATTATTCATTGTTCTCTTTTTCTTCTTCCCTCCGCAATCGGTAAGTCTAATGTTTATCTCGCAAATCTTACATGGATTCTTTTATGGCATCACTATACCCTTATTATGGGCAATGATTGCTGATGTAGCTGATTTCAGTGAATGGAAAAATAACCGTAGGGCAACAGCTATCATTTTTTCCGCCATGATGATTGGATTAAAAGCTGGTTTAACTATCGGCAGTTCATTACTCACCTGGCTGCTGGGATTATATGACTATATACCAAATAATACCACGGGACAAACAGAAACGGCTATACAAGGCACTAAAATGCTCGTAAGCATTTTTCCTGCTATCCCTTTTCTGGTTGGTGCAGCACTATTGTTTTTTTATGAGATCAATAAAAAAATGGAAGTGCAGATAGAAAGCGACTTAAAAGCAAGGCGAAACTGATTTTTTATGTAAACTTAATTTGTAGTATTAAAACCAAATAACTGCGATGTCTGAAGATCTGATTAATCATATTGACTTTGAAAATCTGAATCAACGTGCCATATCGCAACCATTGGTAAAACATATCTACATTGCCGACCCTTCTGCACATGTGTTTAATGGGAAAATTTATATTTATCCCTCACACGATATAGATGCTGGTGATGCATTTGATGACCTGGGTAGCCATTTTGCCATGGAAGATTATCATGTAATTTCTATGGACACTCCGCAAGGCGAAGCAGTTGATAATGGTTTGGCACTTCATGTTAAAGATGTGCTATGGGCAGAAAAGCAAATGTGGGCACCTGATGCCACAGAGAAAGATGGCAATTATTATTTATTCTTTCCTGCAAAAGGATACGATGGCATTTTCCGTATTGGCGTTGCTATCAGTGACTCTCCAGTTGGCCCTTTTACTCCACAGCCCGAAGCTATTAAAGACAGTTTTTCTATAGATCCTGCCCTATTCAAAGATGATGACGGTAGTTATTATATGTACTTCGGCGGTATCTGGGGCGGCCAGTTACAGCGATGGAGAACCGGAACTTTTCAGGCTGAACAACCAGAAAGTCCTTTTGCATTTTTGCCGGAAGCTAACGAACCGGCATTATGCCCCAAAGTTGCAAAAATGGCAAGTAACTTATTAGAATTTGCGGAAGCGCCGAGAGACTTAGTCATACTCGATGAAAATAATCAACCCCTTTTGCAGGGAGATACTAACAGAAGATTCTTTGAAGCCAGCTGGATGCATAAGTATAACGGCAAATATTACTTCTCCTACTCCACCGGTGATACTCATTTCCTATGTTATGCCATTGGCAATAATCCATTCGGCCCATTCCGGTATGCAGGAAGAGTTTTAGAACCAGTTGTTGGGTGGACATCCCATCATTCCATTTGTGAATTCAATGGCAAATGGTACTTATTTTATCATGATTCCAGCTTATCAAAAGGCATTACGCACCTGAGATCTGTTAAAGTAACTGAATTGACTTACGACAAAGATGGAAGGATTCAGGTTATTAATCCTTACCTGTGAACTAAATAGAGCAATTACCGTCCCATTGAACATGTACGGGCCTAAGTATTTAAATTACTCCGGCCACGGAGTGATGTAAAAAGTTTTTATTTATTAACTAAAGCGTATGAAAATAATTCGTTCAATCGTAATCGTTTTCCTGACAAGTAATCTTTCCGCACAGGACTATACTTCTTATCCTATGTGGAATCCATCATTACCTTTTGAACAACGGGTAAATGATGTGGTCAATCGTTTAACACTCGATGAAAAAGTTGCCCAAATGTTGAATGCCACACCAGCTATTCCACGACTTGGTATCCCCGCTTATGACTGGTGGAATGAAGTATTGCATGGCGTAGCAAGAACTCCATTTCACACTACTGTATTCCCGCAGGCCATTGGGATGGCAGCAACATGGGATACCAATTCATTATACCAAATGGCTGATTATTCTGCGTTGGAGGGAAGAGCCATTCACAATAAAGCAATTGAACTCGGCAGAACAAATGAGAGATATCTGGGACTTACTTACTGGACACCCAATATCAATATTTTCCGTGATCCCCGCTGGGGCCGCGGCCAGGAAACTTATGGTGAAGACCCTTTTCTGACGGCAATGCTGGCAAAAGCTTTTGTAAGAGGATTGCAGGGTGAAGATCCAAAATACCTAAAAGCTGCAGCCTGTGCCAAACATTTCGCAGTGCATAGCGGTCCTGAACCGTCAAGACACTCCGACAACTTCAATCCAACGGCGTATGATTTATGGGACACTTACTTACCTGCATTCAAAGAACTGGTCGTTGATGCTCAGGTAGCCGGCGTGATGTGTGCTTATAATGCAGTGAATACCCAACCCTGTTGTGCAAACGACCTGTTGATGAATAATATTCTCCGCACACAATGGAAATTTAATGGATATGTCACTTCCGACTGCTGGGCCATAGATGATTTCTTTCGTTATCATAAAACACATAAAGACGCCACGGTAGCAGCCGTAGACGCAGTGGTTCATGGCACAGATGTGGAATGTGGCCAGACAGTTTATAAAACACTCGTGGAAGCTGTGAAAAATGGTTTGATCAAAGAACAACAACTCAATATTTCACTGAACCGATTATTTATGATCCGCTATCGCCTGGGCATGTTCGACCCGGTATCAATGGTGAAATATGCACAAACAGCTTCTTCCGTTTTGGAGAGTGCAACCCATAAAGCACATGCTCTAAAGATGGCCCGGCAATCTATCGTTTTACTACGGAATCAGCATAATACACTACCATTAAAAAAGACTATAAAGAAAATTGCTATACTGGGCCCGAATGCCGACAACCGGATTGCAGTACTGGGAAATTACAATGGTATTCCCTCAAAAGTTACAACGGTGCTTGAGGGCATCCGGGAAAAGTTGGGCAAAGAGGTAGAAATCATTTATCAGAAAGCTATTAACCTGACCAATGACACCTTATTAGTGTATACGGACCTAAGCAATCAATATACCTGGGAGGGCAAACAGGGATTCAAAGCAGAATACTTTGATAACCGAGAAATAAAAGGTGCTCCCATAGCGGTAGCCCATGAAGCTGTTGTTGATCATTTATGGCAGCGGGGAGATATCATAGCAGGAAGTTTAAAAGCTACAAATTTTTCAGCAAGGTATACGACCAACTTCAAGGCGATCGCTGATGGGAATGTTACATTTGAAGTGGACGCAGATGATGGATATAGATTAATCATAAATGGCATAGAAGTACTCAATGCCTGGTTGCGTAACCGATGGGGGGCAAAAACATTCAGGCTTGATGTAAAAAAAGATTCTGTATACAACCTTGTATTGGAATACTGGCAGGGCGATGATAATGCCAGCGTATCATTAAAGACAGGCAATTTCGTCCGTACAGATTTTACTGCCGTAGCCGGCCAGGTAAAAGATGCAGATGCCATCATATTTGTTGGAGGTATCTCTCCGCAACTGGAAGGTGAAGAAATGCCTGTCAATGCACCTGGTTTTAATGGTGGCGACAGAAGCAGTATTTTACTTCCTGCTGTACAAACTGAACTGATGAAAGCACTGAAAGCTACCGGTAAGCCAATAGTATTTGTGATGATGACAGGCAGTGCTATCGCAACTCCATGGGAAAGCGAAAATATTCCTGCCATTATCAATGCCTGGTACGGTGGACAAAGTGCCGGTACAGCTATCGCTGATGTATTATTTGGAGACTATAACCCCGCTGGCCGTTTACCGGTTACTTTTTATAAGAGTGACAGTGACCTCCCTTCTTTCATGAGTTACGATATGTCCGGCAGAACCTATCGTTATTTCAAAGGTGAAGCGTTATATCCTTTTGGGTATGGACTAAGTTATAGTAGTTTTAAATATGACAGGCTGAACGTTCCGGCTACTTTTAAAACCGGGAAAAATATAACGGTTTCAGTACGGGTTACCAATAGCGGAAAAAAGGATGGCGAAGAAGTAGTGCAGTTGTATTTGGCACATCAGAATAAAACAAATCTTGCACCGCTGAAAGCATTAAAAGGTTTTCAACGAATATTTTTAAAAAGCGGGGAGAGCAAAACGATAAGATTGGAGCTGACTCCAGAACAGCTATCATTGGTGAATAGTAATGGAAAGATGTACCAGCCTAAAGGCAACATTCAGGTGAGTGTTGGCGGGGGGCAACCCGGTGTAAAGAATAAAACTACCAGTAATGTAATAACTGCAAATATTTCAATTTTATGAGAATCTTATTTCTACTAACCGGCGTATTCAGTACACAGCTGTTAATGGCGCAAAATGAAATTGTATTGAATGCAGATAAAGGGAAAGACACTATCAATAAAAATATCTACGGCCATTTCGCTGAGCACCTAGGCAGTTGTGTATATGGAGGACTGTATGTAGGTGAAGACAATAAAAAAATTGTCCATCAAAATGGTATCCGGCTTGATGTTGTGAATGCATTAAAAAAACTAAAAGCAACCGTACTGCGCTGGCCGGGTGGCTGTTTTGCCGATAATTATCACTGGAAAGAAGGTATAGGACCAAAAGAAAAACGAAGGCATATTGAAAATGTAGCATGGGGCAACGTAAGAGAAGACAACAGTTTTGGCACCCATGAGTTCTTACAACTTTGTGAAATGATCGGTGCTGAACCTTACCTTGCTGTCAATATGGGAAGTGGTACCGTTCAGGAAGCAGCTGAATGGGTGCAATATGTAAATCATGCCAATGGTGCCAGCGATCTTACGGATTGGCGTCAGCAAAACGGCAGGACAAATCCCTGGGGGGTAAAATACTGGGGAGTAGGCAATGAATCATGGGACTGTGGCGGACATATGACTGTTGATTATTACATTAACCAGTATAAAAAATATGCGACATTCATGACCAGCTACGGAAATTCGGAAGGATTGTTCCGGATAGCAGTTGGCCCGGGATGGGAAGATTTTAAATGGACTGAAGCATTAATGAGGGATATCCCGCTTAAAATGCTTGATGGGGTTTCTATTCACCATTACTCTGTTATCAACTGGGATAAAAAAGGATCAGCGACCGGGTATACAGAAAATGAATATTTCTCAACGATGAAACAAGCCTGGCGTATGGAAAAAATGGTCGCCGGTAACAGCGAAGTGATGGACAAGTACGATCCGGAAAAAAAGATTGCACTGATTGTGGACGAATGGGGAGGCTGGTATGATGTGGAACCCGGAACCAATAAAGCATTTCTCCACCAGCAAAATACCATGCGGGATGCAATGATCGCCGGAATCAGTTTAAATATTTTCAATAACCACTGCGACAGGGTAAAGATGGCGAACCTGGCACAAATCGTTAACGTATTGCAAGCTGTAATATTGACCAAAGAAGAAAAACTAATACTTACACCAACTTATCATGTGATGGAGATGTACAATGTACACCAGGATGGACTCCACCTGCCGGTTGAAGTCAATAGCAATAAATATATTCTTGGAAAAGATACTTTAAACGCTATTTCTGCATCAGCTTCAAAAGATAAAAATGGTGTAACGCATATTTCACTGGTAAATATTGATGCGGCCAAAACACAAACACTAAGTATTACTGTCAATGGAGCAAATTATAAAACAGTCAGCGGAAGAATTCTGACATCGGACAAACTGCAGAATTATAACAGCTTTGATAACCCTAATAAAATTGTTCCGGGTGTATTCAATGGGGCACAATTAAAAGGTTCAAAACTGAGCTTAAATATACCGCCGTTCAGTGTAGTGGTGCTTGACTTAAAATGAAAAAGGAAATAATACATTACCAGGCATAGCTTATACTTCCTGAAAAACAGAAAGAAAATCAGGAACTTGGTTTTACCGCAGAGACAAAACTGGTACCGTAATATTCAATAAAAATGTATAAAAAAATTAAAAACCCGATAAATAACCAGACACTTGAAAAATACCAGGGCATTCTTATTTGATTTAAACGGCACTATGATCGATGATATGAACTATCATATCAGGGCCTGGCATGATATTTTTAACCGGCTCGGAGTAACTATTTCTATGCATGAAACCAAAATGCAGTGTTATGGGAAAAATGCAGAAGTAATTGAAAGGGTAATACCGGGCAGGTTTTCTGATGATGAAAAAAATACGATGAGCCTGAATAAAGAAAAAAAATACCAGGAAGCTTTCAGGCCTTTTTTAAAACTTATTAACGGGCTTGATGATTTTCTCGAAAAAGCCAAACAACAAGATATACAGATGGCGATCGGGACAGCAGCTATAAGATTCAATGTCGACTTTGTGTTGGATGGCCTGCACTTACACGACTATTTTAATGTAATTATCAGTGCAGATGATGTAGAGGAAAGTAAACCCAACCCGGAAACATTTCTTAAATGCGCCGAATTACTGGGTGTACGACCCGATGAATGCATTGTATTTGAAGATGCTCCCAAGGGGGCCGAAGCAGCCGAAAGAGCAGGCATGCGATCGGTCGTAATAACAACTATGCACAAGGAAGAAGAATTTACCGGTAATAATATTATTTGTTTTGCCCAGGATTATACAAATGGGTTGTTTGAAAAAATAATGAGAGTATAATGCTTCAAAAAAAATATGTAATAGGAATTGATTATGGTACTGACTCTGTCCGGGCAACACTTCTCGATGCAGGAAACGGACAAGAGATAGCCACTTCTGTTTTTTACTATCCCAGGTGGAAAGAAGGAAAATATTGTAATGCTTCAGCCAGCCAGTTCAGGCAGCATCCGTTGGATTACCTGGAGGGCCTGGAAGCAACTATTAAGCACTGTTTGAAAGAAGCGGGACCATCCATCTCACTGCTGGTAAAGGGAATCTCGGTAGACACTACCGGATCAACCCCTGTGGCAGTAAATAAGCAAGGGGTACCGCTTGCTATGCTGAGCGGCCTGGAGGAAAACCCCAACGCCATGTTTGTATTATGGAAAGATCATACAGCGAACAAAGAAGCGGACGAACTTAACAGGCATGCTGAAAAGTTTCCGGTTAACTACTTGAAGTATGTAGGCGGTATTTATTCATCAGAATGGTATTGGGCTAAATTACTTCACTTGCTCCGGGAAGATGAATCCGTGAGAAAAAATACCTATTCGTTTGTGGAACATTGCGACTGGATACCTTTTTTGCTGACCGGTGGCAATGATGCAACAAAAATAAAAAGAGGAATATGCAGTGCCGGGCATAAAGCCCTGTGGGCAGAAGAATTTGGTGGATTACCACCTGAAGAATTCTTTATTTCACTTGATCCTTTGCTGAAAGGATTTACAAAAAGCTCTTTCCTGCATACATATACAGCAGACCAGCCGGCTGGGTCAATAAGTAAAGAATGGAGTGAAAGGTTGGGCTTGCCTGAAGATGTAGTTATAGGAATTGGTGCTTTTGATTGTCATATGGGAGCTGTGGGCGGACAAATTGAACCTTATTACCTGAGTAAAGTAATGGGTACCTCAACCTGTGATATGCTGGTTGCCCCTGTACATGAAGTAAAAGATACGCTGGTAAGGGGTATTTGCGGACAAGTGAATGGCTCCATCATCCCCGGTATGGTAGGTATTGAAGCTGGTCAAAGTGCATTTGGAGATGTATATGCTTGGTTTAAAGAACTTATTGCCTGGCCTGTTAATATTTTTATCAATGATGAAAAACAACAACAGGAAATAACTGATAGCATTATTGCAAAGCTGGCCGATGCAGCTGCTGTATTGCCATTGAATGAAGCAGATGAACTGGCACTGGACTGGATGAATGGGCGTCGTACTCCTGATGCCAACCAGTTATTGAAAGGTGCTTTAACCAATATCAATCTGGGCAGCGATGCACCGAGAATATTCAAAGCACTGGTAGAAGCAACCTGTTTTGGAAGTAAAGCAATCGTAGATCGATTTACCGGGGAAGGTATTCCGGTAAAGGGCATCATTGCATTGGGAGGAGTAGCCAAAAAATCAAATTATGTAATGCAGGTAATGACCAATGTGCTCAATATGCCCATACGCATACATCGGAGCGAACAAACCTGTGCCGGGGGTGCAGCCATGTTTGCAGCAACGGCAGCCGGTATTTATAAAAAAGTAGAATTTGCCATGGAAGCAATGGGACATGGCTTTGAAAAAACCTATTATCCTGAAAAAGAAAAAACCGGATATTATGAAACCAGGTATAAAATGTACCGGGACCTTGGTAATAAAATTGAAGTCAGACAATAAATAAGAACTGAGCAGGAGGTTATTTATTATGAATAAATATGAACATATCAAACAGGAGGCTTTTGAAGCCAACTGTCAATTGCCCGGATTAGGATTGGTGTTATTTACATTTGGTAATGTTAGTGCTGCTGACAAATCACTCGGTGTATTTGCCATCAAACCAAGCGGCATGCTTTATGAAAAACTGTCACCAGGTAATATGGTAATTGTAGATTTTGAAGGTAAGAAAGTGGAAGGGGCTCTTCGCCCTTCTTCCGATACGCTGACCCATGCGGTACTGTATAAACAATGGGAGAATATTGGCGGTATAGCACACACACATTCCATTTATGCTTCTGCATGGGCACAGGCACTTCGCAGCATTCCGCTATACGGAACCACACATGCTGATTACACTACCGGAAATATTCCCTGTACGACACCAATGAGTGATGAAGCAATAAAAGATAATTATGAATATGCAACCGGTATGCAGATCATTCACTGTTTTAAAGAAAATGGTTACAACTATGAAGAAACTGAAATGATACTAGTAGGTAGCCACGCCCCATTTACGTGGGGAAAAAATGCAGCAAAGGCTGTGCACAATAGTGCCGTACTGGAATACATTGCAAAAATGGCAACCTTAACAGAGCAGGTGAATCCTCAAGCCAATCGTTTAAAGGAGGCATTGATAAAAAAACATTTTGAAAGAAAACACGGCCCGGATTCTTATTACGGACAGTAAAATAACTTCTAAATAAAGATTTAAAATGCGTTCATTTTTCATCATTTTTGTTTCGGTGCTTTTATTTACAGTGTCTTCCTGTAAGAGCAAAAAAAGCGATAACCCTGTTGCTCCTGCTTCGGCTGAAAAAAGATTATCAGAAAAGTTTTTCGGCACAATGGGTACTGATACGATCATAGAATATACATTAACCAATACCGGAAGAATGCAGGTAAGCATAATAAATTATGGAGGTACAGTCACCAGTATCAAAACAAAGGATAAGGAGGGAAAAACCGGTGATGTAATACTTGGCTATAAGTCGCTGGACGGTTATCTGCAAAAAGAAAATCCTTATTTCGGTTGCCTGGTGGGAAGATTTGGTAACCGTATTGCAAATGCCAAATTTAACCTGGAAGGGAAAACATATACACTGGCCGTTAACGATGGTTCCAATTCATTGCATGGCGGAAATAAGGGATTTGATAAAGTATACTGGAAAGCAGATAAACAACCCGGTGACAGCAGTATTAAATTAACTTATATAAGTAAAGATAACGAAGAAGGGTATCCGGGTACATTGACCACGGAAGTGATTTATACACTGACTTCCGCCAATGAACTGAAAATAGACTATTCAGCCATTACTGATAAACCAACTCCTGTAAACCTGACCAATCATTGTTATTTCAATTTATCTGCAGGGACTGACTCCACAATACTCAATCATTTATTAGTGCTGAATGCAGCTAAATTCACAGAAGTAAATGATGCACTGATACCAACCGGAATATTGCCTGATGTAAAAGATACGCCAATGGACTTTACTTCAGCAAAACAGATCGGAAAAGAAATTGCAGCTGTAAAAGGTGGTTACGACCATAACTGGGTACTCAATAAAAAAAGTAATGCGTTGGAATTTGCCGGTTCATTGTATCATCCCGGCAGCGGAAGATTGATGGAGGTATTCACCACAGAGCCCGGTATTCAGTTTTACAGCGGGAATTTTTTGAATGGCACATTGCAATACACCCGACACGGACA
>Ga0073902_10001414_pt1 | contig 12991 bp, 8 predicted proteins | sample KloWWTmeKNB19Kit_FD_66667 | JGI IMG/M metagenome (GOLD analysis project Ga0073902, IMG submission 66667) | Active sludge microbial communities from Klosterneuburg, Austria, studying microevolution and ecology of nitrifiers - Klosterneuburg... | ecosystem: Engineered > WWTP > Aerobic digester >...
GTCGTGTGCGTGTCGAGCGCCCTCCAGGCGCAATCGGCACGGGGGCGCCTCGCAGCCAATGGCGGCGCCCTGGGGGTGCGGATTGTGCTCTTCGATGACCTCTACCGGCTGTGCCTGGATCAGGCCGGCGAACGCGTCATCGAACCGGAAGAGCCCGTGCTATATCGCCTGCTTCGTAGTGTCATCGAAGCGACACCGCTGCGCCACTACGCCGGCATCCGCCGCACCGCTGGTTTCATCCAGACCGTCGCCGAGCGCATCGCCGAACTCAAAGCCGGCCGGGTCGACCCGGCCGCGTTGGCCGGGAGCGCCGGCGATGACCCGCGCCTGTCCGACATCGCGGCAATCTACGACCGTTACCAGCACGCCCTCCGCGCGCGCGGCTGGGCGGATCGGGCGGGCCTGGGCTGGCTGGCCCTCGAGGCGCTGACAACGCGCGCACCGCGGGTGGGAACCGAGTGGGCATTTTTCGCCGTGGACGGCTTTGACAGCTTGAGCGAGATCCAGATCGCGCTGGTGGAGACGCTTGCCCTGCGTGTCGACGAATGCGTCGCGACGGCGACCGGCGAAATCGACGGGCGCGAGCGCGGGCACCCCCGGCTGGAACGCCTGCGCCGCGCGCTTTCACAACGGCTCGGCATCCCGGCCGCGCCGCTCCCAGACCCGGCTTCGCGCGCGGCGCCCGCCCTGGCTCATCTCGCCGCGAACCTATTCTCGGGCGGCGCAAGCCGCGCAACCGCCGATGGCGCGATCGCCTGGCTCGAGGCGCCTGAGCGCATCGGCGAGGCGCGCGAGGCGCTGCGATGGGTGAAGTCGCGGGCCGTCCTCGATGGCGTAGGCCTGGACCGCATGGCTGTCCTCGCTCGCAACCCTGAGGCGTATCGCGATGCGCTCGCCGAAACCGCCGCAGAATTTGGCCTGCCCGTGCGCTGGGCGGCTGCCGAGGCGCTGAGTGGGAATCCGGCTATCGTCGCGCTGCGCCAACTCCTGGCCCTCTCACAACCGGGACCCGGCGGTGAGCGCGCATTTCGGCGAGCCGAGGTCGTTGAGGTTTGGCGCTCGCCCTACTTCGATTGGTCGGCCCTGGTGGACGGAGGGATCTCGAGCGCCGACGCCGATGCGCTCGATGCCCACTCACGCGCCGCAGCCGTCACGATTGGCCTCAGCGCTTGGCAGGCGGGTCTGGCAACCCGGACCCAGACGCCCATCGAGGAGATCGAGGTCGAAGAAGGGGCCGCCACGCCCGCCACGGCGGGCGCAGCCGCGCTGTCGCTCAAGTTCGACGCGTTCGCCCAAGCCATCGAGCCTCCGGCGAGTGCAAGCTGGCGCGACTTCTGCGCCTGGGTCGAGGACCTTGTCGGCGACGACCCCGAATCGCAGATCGGGCATGGGCCGGCCACCCCAGGTCTGCAGGTCATCGGACGCATCCGGGCCGGAAACGCCGCCCTCGTCCGGCGCGACCTGGCCGCCCTGCGCGCGCTCAAGAGCGCCCTGCGCGCGCTGCTCGCCGCCGAGGCCGCCCTGAAATCCGAAGAGAATCACACGTTTGCGGCATTTGTCGACGAGCTGGATGGGCTGCTGGCCGCCCAGGGCTACACACCGGATTCGCCCGACGGTCCGGCCGTCCTCATCGCCAGCGTCGGCCAGGCCCGCGGTCTCCCGCTCGAGGCCGTTGCCATTCTTGGCCTGGGCGAAGGCGAGTTCCCCCAATCCGTGCGCGAAAACGCGCTCATGCGGGACGCCGATCTCGAGCGCATCGAAGCGCTGACCGAACGCCACGTCCCGCGCGCGCTTGAGAGCGCCGAATCCGAGTTTTTCTACGACGCCATCACCCGCCCCACCCAACGCTTGCTGATGACCCGGGCCCGGCTATCCGACAGCGGCGCGGTGTGGGAGCCCTCGCCCTTCTGGGTCGAGACGCTCCGGCTGATCGACGGCGCGCCGCGCCGGTTGACAAGCCTGTGGCTGCCCGCACCCGAGCAAGCCGCCTCGACGGCTGAACTGCAGGCCTGCCTGGCCGGGGCGCCGCAGGCGGCCGATCTGCCAGCCGACGTGGCCGCGCTGGCAACCCGAGCCCGCGCCGCGACCGCGATACTGCGCGTGCGGATCGACGCTGGCCCGGGCGAGATGGACGGCGCGCTGCAGGCCCGGGCGGCCCATTTCACCGGTCGCCTGGGCCCCGGCCATCGTTGGAGTTCGGGCCAGTTCGAGACCTATTTGACCTGCCCGTTTTACTACTTCGCCAGCAAACTGCTGCGGGCCGAGCCCATGCCCGAACCCGCGGCCCGGGCCGATGTGCGCCAGTTGGGGTCGATCTACCACGACGCCCTGGCCGACATTTTTGGGGCCGAGATCGATGCGCCCGCGCCTGATGATGCGGCGTTCGAGGCCCGCGCCCGGGCGTTGGCCGGCAAGATGCTCGATCTGGCCCCCGAAGCGCAGGGATTCCGCCCCGATCGCTGGTGGCCGCATGATCGCGCCGCCGCCGTTGAGCTGATCGTCGCCAATGCCATTGCGCTGCGCGCAACCAAACACACGCCAGTCCGGGTCGAGGCCGACTTTGCTGAGACGCCCGTCGTCGTTCGGCGCGGCGCCGACAGCTTCCGCTTCATCGGCCGAATCGACCGGATCGACCAGGATGGGGCGGGCAACCTGCGGGTGGTGGATTACAAGAGCGGCGGCGCGGCCTCGATCAAACCCGATCAGCTCCAGGTCGAGGGCACCCGTTTGCAGATTGCGCTATATGCCCTGGCCGCGCGGGATGCTTTCGGCCTGGCGTTGCCGGACGAGGGTGTGTATTGGTCGTTGCGCGACATCGAGGCCGCCGCGCTACGGTTGAGCGACTACGCCAACGGCGCAGCCGGGGCAATCGATGTGGCGGTTGGGCATGCCTGGCGAGCGGTGGATGGCGCGCGGGCAGGCGCCTTCGCCCCAAAACCCCCGCACGGTGGCTGCCCGGCGTATTGCCCCGCCGCCCAGTATTGCTGGCATTACCGTCCGCGCTGAACCCGCATGTCCATTCTTGAATTCCTCCAGCCCAGCCCCGAGCAGCGCCCGGCAGTCGAAGCGCGCGGGCGTGACATCGTCGTCACCGCTGGCGCGGGCGCGGGCAAGACCCGTACGCTCGTGGCCCGCTACCTGGCGCTGCTCGACGAGGGCCTGCCGGTCCGCTCTGTTATCGCCATCACCTTTACCCGCAAGGCGGCCCTCGAGATGCGCAATCGCATTCGCGAGCGTATCAGCGCGTATTTGGGCGAGCCCGGTTTGTCGGCCGACGCGCGCGCGCGCTGGGAAGAGATATACGGCCAGATGGACGGGGCCCGGATCGGGACGATTCACAGCCTGTGCGGCGACATCATCCGCTCGCACCCGGCCGAGGCTGGTGTCGATCCGCGCTTCACCTTGCTGGACGAGACGCGCAGCGCGCTGTTGCGGGCCGAATCGGTCGCGGAAGCGCTCGACGAGGCCGATCTGGATGATGCCTTGCTAGCCTGCGTCGACGCCCTTGGGATGGATCGACTCTCAGCGTTGTTGACGAACCTGATGGGGCGTCGGACCGAGGCGGCCCCCGCTCTTTCCCGCGCGCCGGCCGCGCTGGAGGAGACCTGGCGCGGCGCCGCCCGGGCTGCCCTGGCCGTCTTCATGGAACACGGCGGCGTGCGCGACGCGATGCGCGGGCTGGCCGAGATTCGCAACGGCCCGGCTTTCATGACAGCGCTCACCAAGGGCGACACGCTCGCGCCCTATCTGCCCGACGCCGTGTTTCAGTGGCAGGCGCTCGAACAAGCATGGGCGGCCGAGGATATGCCCGCCGTCATCGCGGCGTTACCAACGCTCGCAAAAAACCTGCAGAAGGGCAAGGGCAAGGCCGCGCTGTGGGGCGCCGACAATCCAAAACCGCTCATCGCCGCCGCGCGCGACGTGTATGACGAGGCCATCAAGCCGCTGCTCAACGGGGTGGCCTGGGAGCAGGACCTGCAAGCCCTGCGCATGCTGCCCGCCATCCAGCGCCTGTTCGCCGATGCCGCCGAACGGTATGGGCGGGCGCGCGCGGGCGCCGCCCAGCTCGACTTCGACGATCTCGAGGAGCTGGCCCTGAACCTGCTCAAGAACGCGCCGGCGGCGCGCGCGTATTGGCAGGCTGAAACCCGGGCGGTGCTGGTCGACGAGTATCAGGACACCAACCCGCGCCAGGCCGAACTCGCCCGCCTGTTGGCTGGCCAGCCTGGCCGGCTGTTTGTCGTAGGAGATGGCAAACAGTCCATCTACCGTTTCCGCGGCGGCGACGTAACCGTGATCCGGGCCGAGAAGGAGCGCGCCATCGCCGAGGGTGGCCTCGAAGCGCATGTCGGTATTGACCTCTCGTACCGCGCCCACCGGCCGCTGCTCGACGGCCTCAATACGCTGCTGCGCCCGGTCCTGGGCGAGGCCCTGCCCGATGATCCGGACTGGAAACAGGCCTTTGAGCCGCTGGAAGCTTTCCGGGCCGAACCCCGGCCTGGCTTTGTCGCCCCCCACATCGAGCTGCATCTGGCTGTAAAGGGCGAGGGCGAGAGGTCGGGCGCGGCGCTCGCCCGGGTGGCGGCGACCACCGCCGACGCAATAGGGCAGTGGGTGGGGGCGGGGACGATGCAAGCCGCCGCCGAAGACGGTCACCTGCGCCCGTTGCGCTTTGACGACATCGTGATCTTGTGCCGGGCCTCATCGTCCTTCAAAGCCTATGAGGACGCGCTGGAACGGGCGGGCATCCCGTATCTCACCGTCGGCGGCAGCGGTTTCTTCGAGCGGCCCGAGGTGCGCGATGTCGTCAACCTGCTCCGGGTGATCGAGACCCCCCACGATGACGCGGCGTTTGCGGGCGCGCTGCGATCGCCGGTTTTCGGTGTCACCGACTATGCCCTGGCCCTACTCTTCGATGGCCGCGACCGCGCGCGTTCGGCCTGGGCCCAGTGGCCCGAGCGCATCGGGCGGCTGGAGCCCGCCGATCAGTCCGCCGTGGCGGCCGCGGTCGGCATGCTCACGGACATGCAGACGCTGCGCGGGCGGGTGCCGGTCGCCCAGTTGCTTAAGGAACTGCTCGATCGGACCCTCTATCTCCCCGCCCTGTTGGGCGCCGGCCATGCCCGCGGGCGCCGCAACATCGAGAAGCTGCTTGCGACGGCCCGCGACAGCGCCACGCCAAGCGTGCGCGCATTCCTTGAATACGCGACGGCCATGCGCGATTCAGGCGCGCGGGAGGGCGAGGCCCGCGCGGTAGCCGAAGGCGCGGTCCAGATCATGACCGCCCATGCGGCCAAAGGCCTCGAGTTCCCGGTCGTTGTGCTTGGCGATGCCGGACGCCAGAGCGGTGGCGGACGTGACTTCGTGCTGCATCCCGCGTGGGGGCTGGTCTTGCGCCTGACCGACGCGGAGGACCGCAAGCCATTTCTCTACGCCCTGGCCGCCCGCGCCGAGCAGGAACAGGACGAAGCCGAAGCCGGCCGCCTGCTGTATGTGGCCGCCACCCGGGCCGAGGAAAAGCTCGCGATCAGCGCAGACATCGCGCTGAAGAAGGATGGCACGCCCGGCAATGTGGGCGGCTGGCTCAAACTCCTGTGCCTGCCCGGAGGGCTGCCGCTGATGGACCGCGCCATCGCGCATGATCCGGCGGGCGCTGCGCTGCGCGAGATGGATCTGAGCCGCGCGGAAATAGGCGTCATCGCCCTGATTCGCGAACCGGGCGCACCGCTGCCGCCCCGCCCAGGTCCGACTGCGGAAGCTGCGCCAACGCTGGGCGACTTGCGCCTTGTCGCGCCCTTGCCGCCCGCGGGCGCTGATCGGCGGCACGACGCCTTCCTGACCCGAGTGACATCGCGAGTGGCCCGCTCGGACGCGCCCGCGTCAATCGTCGGGAAGCTCACCCATCGGGCCGTCCAGCTCTGGCGGGTGGCGCCGCCGGATCTGGACTGGCTGCGGACCGAAGCGCAGACCCTGGGGCTGGTCGAGCCGCGCCAGATCGAGGACGCCGTGAACCGTTCCCGGCGCATCCTCGCCCGCTTCGCCGCCCACCCGCTATATGCCGAGATGGGCAGTTCAGATCAGCGCCTGCATGAAGTGCCCTACGCGTGGACACGCGATGGCGCGCCCGTCTCGGGGATCATCGATTGTCTGTACCGCCACGCCGGACACTGGAAGATCGTCGACTTCAAGACCGACCAACTTCGTAATCGCGCGGCCATGCTGGACCGGATCACCGCCAGGGGCTATGACCTCCAGGTCAACACGTATGCCGCCGCGGCCGAGGCCTTCCTGGGCGAGAGGCCGGCGGCGGCTTTATGCTTCCTGGATGTTGGCGGCGCGGTGGAGGTGTTTTGAACAGTTGGGAAGCGATGATGCCCGCCCTGGCTTGCGCCCAATGGCATCAAGTTAAGCTGCGCATGCGCAAGGCAACGCACGAACGATACTCCATTCTTGTCATCCTGAGCGAGCCCCTCAGAGCTTCGGCACACGCGAAGGCAAATGGGCGAGCGAAGGACCCCTGTAGCGTCGCGCAGTGGGCACGAGAATCGGCGAACGCGATTTGGTGCCGATCAAAGTATCGTCTCGCATTACTTTACAGGGGTCCTTCGCGCACCCAGATACGTGTTTTCGTGCAACGGCTCGGTGGGGTGCGCTCAGGATGACAAACGAGAGAAACTCGCGCCCGCACCGGGGCGGGCATGCTCTCTTCCCGTACAATTGCAGCGATATGCTCACTATCGAATCCCGCATTCGTTTCCTGTTTGACGAAAAGATCGTCGGCGTCATCCGCACCCGGACCGCCAGCGACGCGTTGAACGTCGTTCGGGCGCTGGTCGCCGGCGGATTCAAGGCCGTCGAAGTGCCGATGACGGTCCCCGACGCAGTTAACGTGCTTAAAGAGCTCGTCCAAACGGTGGGCGACGGAGTGATGGTCGGGGCCGGCACGGTAATGACCGCCGCGGACGCGCGGGCCTGTATCGAAGCCGGTTGCCAATTCATCGTCGCGCCGTCGGCCGAGTTTGAAATCATTCGCCCTTGCCGCGAGGCGGGGGTCGTCGCCATCCCCGGCGCCGCCACACCGACCGAGATCGCGGCCTGCTGGCGCGCTGGCGCGCACGTGGTCAAGGTGTTTCCGGCGGCCACCCTCGGCGGTCCCGACTACATCCGGGCGGTCCGCGGGCCCTTCCCGCACATCCCGTTGTGGGTAAGCGGGATGGTAACCTCGGCCCAGTCGCAGAACTACCTGAAGGCCGGCGCGCAACTGGTCGGGCTGACCAACGAGCTGATGCCCCAGAACCTGATGGACGCCAGCGACTGGAACGGCATCCGCGATCATGCGCGCGCCTGTCTGGCGACCGCAAAAGGAGTATAGGAATGTCCTGGAAAAACAAGACCCTTCTGATCGGCGCGGTCGGCGGCCTGATGGCTGGCCTCGCGGCGGCGGTCTTCTTCATCCGCAGCGCCGACGAAAAAGCGCTGCAAGACGGAAAAGCGTTGGCGGCGCCCGAGGTGCAAACGGGCGATCTGGTCAAGGTCCTGGTGGCCTCCGTCGGCATCATCCGGATGGTTGCGGGCCTGGGCAGGTAATCGCGTTGATCGACTCAGCGTCTTCACCACATAGAGCCTCCAGCAAAACCCGTTTTTCCGGAGGCGATATCCCCCGGCTTCGCCGGGGGATATCGCCTCCGGAGCATGTTTTGTGATCTGATAACAGCATTGGGTAAAGCCGTGTCGCGCCTCCTGGCCCTGGCCATTGCGCTGGCCGGCTGCGCTTCGGCGCCGGCCGCAACCTTTGCCCCAACCCTGACAGCGAGCCCAGGTCCCACGTCGATTTCGACCGTTATGCCATCCCCCGCCGCGACCCTTGCCCCGGCGCCAAACCAGGCCCTGATCGACGCCGCCGAGGCGGGCGATCTGGCCCGCGTCCGGACGCTGCTGGCCCAGGGCGCCAGCCCGGCCTTCGCCGATGGGCGGGGCATCACCGCCCTGATCGCGGCCGCCTACGCCAATCGGGTCGACATCGCTCAGGTCCTGATTGACGCAGGCGCCGATGTGAACGCCCAGGATCACACCCGCCAGAGCGCCTATCTCATCTCTACGTCCGATGGGTTTGCCGACCTGCTCCGGCTCACCCTGCGGCATGGGGCGGATGTGGGCAGCACCGACAGTTACAACGGGACCGGCCTCATTCGGGCGGCCGATCGCGGCCATGTCGAGGTCATCCGCGAATTGCTGAAGACCAGGATTGCGATCGATCACGTCAACCGGCTGGGTTGGACGGCTCTGCTCGAGGCGATCATTCTCGGGGATGGCGGCGAGCGCCACACCGAGGTCGTGCGCATGCTGATCGCGGCCGGGGCCAACGTCAATCTCGCCGATGGAAGCGGGGTGACGGCGCTCGCCCACGCGCGGCGGCGCAACCAGACCCGCGTCATCGCCCTGCTCGAGGCCGCCGGCGCGCGCCCGTGAGGCGGGACGGCAGATAGAATCGGCGCATGCATCGGGGTAGCTTCACCGTCACCGGGTTGGGCATCGCGCTGATCGTCGTCGCCGCCGCGAGCGTGATGGCCGGCGTGACGTTCGCAACGCGGGCCACTGCGGAGACCACCAGCCGCACTTTGACCACGCCGCCGAGCGCCGCTGCGCTGGAGAAGGTATCCGGCCCGATCGTCGTGCCTGGGCTCGATTCCGCCCAGGTGGCGCGCGGCAAGGTGGTCTATGAGGAGAATTGCGCGAAGTGCCACGGGGCGCAACTCGAGGGACAACCCAATTGGCGTTACCCCTCGCTCACAACTTTTAAGTATCCGGCGCCGCCGCACACCGACGCCGGGCACACCTGGCAGCATGCCGACACCGAGCTGCTGGACTACATCATGAACGGCGCGGGCGGCCTGAGCAGCGAGATGGTGGGCTTTCGCGGGGTGTTGAGCGGGCCTGACATGGCGGCGGCGTTGGCCTTCATCAAGTCGAACTGGACACAGGGCACCCGCGAGTATCAATACCGCATCACGCTCATCCACCACATCTGGGGCAATACGGGCCACTGATGTGTTTGCAAAGAGGAATCTCCCGGCTTCGCCGGGAGATTCCTCTTTCCAGGGATTTCGTTAAGGCCCGGCGGTCAGCCCATTCTTGTCGACCTCTTTGCACTCGCAGGCTTCCCGGCTCTCAGCGCCGCGAACAAGGCCGCCGTCATATTCCTCAACCCCTTCCACGGGTCTCCAGCCGGCAATGGTGAAGGCCAAGTCCCCTGCCGCATTCAACCATTCACCGTTGTATTTGCGCGCGACATGAACGTGGGCGCCGAGGGCGTAACCCCCTTCGCACGAGGGATGTCCGATTGCGTCACCAGTTTTCAGTTGCGTCCCGCGCGCCACCCGGTCGGGTGTGCCGATGTGGAGATACAGCACGCTCCAACCAATTCGCTCGTCGCCGCTCGGGTCGAGCGACTGCGCGACATCGCCCAGCCCGCTGCGCGCCACAACGCCCGGGGCCATGGCGGTCACCCAGTCACCTAGCTCCCGACAGCCCCAGGTATTCACTGAGGCGAAGTCGATCGCCCCCCACGGCGTGCCGGCCGCCCAGCTTGCGTGTGGCCCGCCAGTCAAAAACCAAGTCTCCCCCGCCCGCCAGGGCAACGCCAACGCGGGCTGAGCGAGGCCAGGCGGCACGGGCGGACCCAGGTCATATTGCCACGGGTCACCAAACAGGCGCTGATAGGTGGCCACGAACCCTGGCGCGCTGGCAGCCGTCAGCCACCCCCCGCGCAAATTCGTGGCGGCGAGATAGTTCTGCAGGGCGGCCGTGCCGGCGTTGATCCGATCGCCCACGAAGGCGCGACCGCCGTCGGCCAGCCGGACGGTGAGGCGGGTGCCAAGCCGCCAGCCGTAGTAGCCCTCGTTGAGGCGGGCCGTCGCCCATTGCAGCTGCAGGAACAGGCTCGTGGTGATGCCGGTTTTGGTGTTGCCCAGCGGGTAGTGGAGCTTGCCGTCGGCCGGCGCAGGATCGCTCAGCCAACCACTCGAAAATTCGATCAAGGCGAGCAACACCCGCGGGTTCACGCTGGCCAGCTCGGCTGCCCGGGCGACAATCCGAGCGCCGTCCATCGGCACACCATCCACGGTCTCACTGAAAGACTTCAGATAGCCAGGCTGCGCGGCGATGAACGCGCCGGCGTCAAAGGCGGCGGCCGCCGGCCCGTTGACCAGCTCGCTGTCGGGAATGAGCTTGACCGACGGACCGTTGCCGCTGACGGCCTCGAGGATGAACAGGGTCTGCCCGGGCTGGATCAGCCCGGGGTTGGAGATGCCGTTCAGGCGCTGCAGATCAGCGGTATCCATATCGAAGGCGGCGGCAATGCCGCCCAGGGTGTCACCCCGGCGGATCGTGTAGGTCCCGGTCATGACCCCGGTCGCGGGGATGCCCCGGGCTGGATCAAGGGTGGGGGTCTGGGCCGGGCGGAGGGCAGGCGCAGGGGCGGTTTGGGTGGCGGGAGCGCCCCCAGGTGCGGTTTGTGTGGATAACTGGGGGGAAATCGGTGGATTAGCGGTCGGCGATTGTGGATTGCGGAACTCAATTGCGCAGGCGGCCAGGCCGATGGTTAGCACAGCTACCAACGCCAGACCCCGGAAACGCATTACGCCCCTGTTCATTCCCCATGCATTGTCAGGTATGGCCTGAGCCGGCGCTGAACGCCCGCCCACCGACTGCCCGTCAGTTTTTCGGAAGCGGTCGCCCCCCGCCCCGGCGTACGCCGGGGCGGGGGGCGACCGCTTCCGAATACCACCCTAATACCCGTGGGGGTGGGCCTGCATCCACATCCAGGCGCTGTTGATGATGTCGGGCAGGCTGTTGATCTTCGGCGTCCAGCCCAGCTCGCGGCGGGCCAGCTCGGACGAAGCGACCAGGCGGGGCGCGTCACCCGCCCGGCGAGGACCCTCCTTCACCACGATCGGCTCGCCCGTTACTTCGATCGAAGCGTCAACCACCTCGCGCACGCTGTAACCCGCGCCGTTGCCGAGGTTGCAAGTCAGCGTTGTGTGCCCCTCAAGGTAGTCCAGGGCCTTGAGGTGGGCGCTGCCCAGGTCGGACACGTGGATGTAGTCGCGGATGCAGGTCCCATCCGGAGTCGGATAGTCGGTCCCAAACACGCTGATGTCCGGGCGCAGCCCAAGCGCGGCCCGCAGGGTGAGCGGGATCAAGTGGGTTTCCGGATCATGCGCCTCGCCGCGCGGGCCGGCCGCCCCGCACGCATTGAAATAGCGCAGCACGACATACCGCAACCCATGAATGTCGTGGAACCACTTGAGCATCTTCTCGACCATGAGCTTGGTCTCCCCATAGCAGTTGGCCGGGGCGATGGGCGAGGTCTCGCTGAGCGGCGCGTCCGAGGCGGCGAAGACCGCCGCCGTCGACGAGAACACCAGCTTGCCCACCCCGTGATTGACGCAGGCCTCGAGCAGGTTGAGTGAATTCGCGACATTGGCCCGGAAATAGCGGGCGGGCTGCTTCATGCTCTCGCCAGCCTCGATCAGCGCGGCGAAATGGAATACGGCATCCGGCCGGATGACCCGCATCGCCTCATCGAGATCGTCAGGATGGCCCAGATCGCCAAAATGAAAACGGGCCGCTTCGGGCACAGCGGACCGGTGGCCCTTGCTCAGGTTGTCGAACACGGTGACGCGGTGGCCGGCTTCAACCAGCATCTGCGAGACGATCCCGCCGATGTAGCCGGCCCCGCCAGCGACGAGGACGTTCATAGGCGATGATCTTAACAGCAGGTCTTGCGCCCGGAAAGATCGGCGCGGCCAGCATCCCCGCGCTTCGCGCGGGGATGCTGGCCGCGCCAGATGAATTTTCTAGGCCGGCTCGACTGCCTTGACCGCCGGGGCGGACGCCAATACCCGCATCAATCCGAGCACCATCACAAAGTAGCCCACGTACCCCAGGGTCTGGCTGAGCGACGGGCTGCCGGTATAGCCAAACAACGCCCTGAGGAAGCGGCCCACCGTCGACGTTTGCGGGATCAAGCCATTCACATCGTAGATCGAGGGGACGATCGGCGGAATCCAGCCGAGTTCGTTGAACTCGCCAATCGCATGCCCGACCAGACCCGCCGCAAAGAAGACCAAGACGACGCTGGTGAACTGGAAAAAGCGCCGCATGTTCAGCCGCAGCGCCGATTCAAAGGTGAGCCAGCCAATGATGATCGCTCCCAACAGCCCCAGCAAGCCGCCCAGCCAGCCCATGATTGGCGCTTCCGCGCCGGCCGCGCCGGGTTCGGTGAAGTTGACGGCAGTCAGGAAGAGGGCCAGTTCGATCCCCTCCCGCAGAACGGCGAGAAAGGCCACCAGAAACAAAGCCCACTTGGCGCCCGGGGCAAGCGCGCTCTTGACGTCCGCTTCGAGCGAACGCTGCGTGTCGCGCCCCTGCTTCTGCATCCAGAAGATCATCCAGGTCAACACGCCCGCCGCCAACAGCATCATCACGCCCTCGAACAGCTGTTCCGCCGCTCCCTCGAACCTTGCGCCGATCACATTCAAGCCGATCGCCACACCAATGCTGAGCACGCCCGCGATTCCGACTCCCAGCCACACCAGCGGAGCGCGATCCATCCGGTTCATCTTGCGCAGCATGCCCAGCACGATGCCGATAATCAGCGCCGCTTCGATCCCCTCGCGTAAACCCAGCAAAAATCCTGCCAACACTGTCGTTTCTCCTTTGAATCATTTTCGTCCGGACCGGCCCACGGCCGCCTGGCAATTGCTCGGAAGCGGTGCGCCCTGGCTTCGCCAGGGCGCACCGCTTCCAAAATTTCACCACCAGACAAGGGCCGAGTCTACGGATTTTCGACCTGGGTTCAAGCCCCCGCGTTATGACACGATCTTGACCGGGTTTGGAACCCGGTTTTGCCAACCTCGAAAGCCGAGATTAACCATGGCAACAACGGGCGCTGCGCTGGCCACATTTGGCGAGATCACAATCCCCGCGC
>Ga0073902_10001416_pt1 | contig 12965 bp, 11 predicted proteins | sample KloWWTmeKNB19Kit_FD_66667 | JGI IMG/M metagenome (GOLD analysis project Ga0073902, IMG submission 66667) | Active sludge microbial communities from Klosterneuburg, Austria, studying microevolution and ecology of nitrifiers - Klosterneuburg... | ecosystem: Engineered > WWTP > Aerobic digester >...
CTGAACATAAGAAAAGGTTGCAAAGCTTTTATTTTCTTTGGTATCTTTTTCTTCCATCCAGGCCGGGTAATATGCGCTTGCATTTAATAAAGCGAAATATTTTGTGGATACACTTGCCAGTTTTTGAGGTTCAATGATCTGGCTGTTTACCATTTCCCATTGCTCGCCTTTCATTTTTTTGATATTAGACAATGCCTGGCTCACCTTGGTCATGTCTAATTTTCCGGTTCCGGGGTCAACCATTGATTTGTCCTGCATCAATGGATTTGAAGGGTCACTGCTCTTTAATATATTATCCAGTTCTTTTGAAGTAAAATCAATACCCAGTTTTGCAGCTTCGGCATAAAAGATATTTTCTGCCACAACCTGGTTCCATACCTGTTCACGGATCTGGGCCGACCGGCTACCGGTTGGTCTTTGCCCGGTTTGCTGCTCTTCCTGGATCTCCAGTGCTGTCACTTTTTTACTGAATACTGTTTGTTCAATAGCGGTACCGTTTATTTTACCAATACTGTCAGTAGCAGACGGGCCACCGCCATCCTGCCTGGCATCCATTAAAATAAAAGCGATTAAAGCAAGCGAAATTGCCACAATGGTTATTGGCGCCCCTTTATCACGTATACTCTGAATAATCTGCATATCTGTTATATATTAAATTTGGAGGGCAAAAATAGGGTAAAATTGAATATAAAATCCGTTTTTAAAACCCTTAAATACATTATAATACAGGTTGAATAAGGCTCATATGCAAATGTTGTATATAAGTATTAGCCTTATTTGCGGCTTTTAACAGCTGAATAAAGGTTATAAACAGGGTAGTGTTAATATGCCTGTTTTAATGTTGGTAACCTGCTTTTTTGCCGGCCAAAACTATGGGTAAAATGCGTAAAGCTTTAAACCCCGGGCAGCGGGGTGAGTTTTACTGTTATTAAACTGTAAATTATACCGTTATTATCAACAGGGTTTATTAAGTCATATGTAATTATTGTTTCCACGCTAATAATTATCAACGGATGTGAAAAGAAAAATAAATAAATTACCATGTACGTTACCTGGCTGTATTCTTCACAGCAGGTATTTAAAAGTTTGGATGTTAATTACCTGTGGATGAGCGTTGATAAACTAAAGGTTCTAATTTTGCAACAGGTGAGGTTTTTTATATTTCCACATATTAACAGCCCTAGTAGTAGTAGATGATTATATAAATAAGTAGTATTAATACATATTATGACAGATATTAACAGTGCAAAAAAATCAATTGAAGAAAATGGTTTTTTAAATATTGAGATAGATCCAACAATTGATCTCTTTGCTGAAATTGAAAAATTAAAAAAAGAAAAAAATGCAATCATCCTTGCGCATTACTACCAGGAGCCGGATATCCAGGATGTAGCAGATTATATCGGCGACAGTTTAGGACTGGCACAACAGGCCGAAAAAACAAAAGCTGATATCATTGTTTTTGCCGGGGTTCATTTTATGGCCGAAACAGCTAAGATCCTGAATCCTTCAAAGAAAGTTTTATTACCCGATCTTAAAGCTGGTTGTTCGCTTAGTGACAGTGCACCTCCTGCGTTGTTTAAATTATTTAAGGATAAACACCCAGGGCATAAAGTAATTACTTATATAAACTGCTCTGCAGGTATTAAAGCATTAAGTTATATAATCTGTACATCTTCCAATGCCCAAAAAATCGTAGAGAGTTTACCGGCTGACCAACCTATCATTTTTGCACCGGATAAGAACCTTGGGGCTTATATCAACAAACAGACGGGTAGAAACATGGTGCTGTGGAACGGGGCTTGTATGGTTCATGAAATTTTCAGCCTGGAGAAGATCACAAAATTAAAAATACGCCACCCGCATGCAAAAGTTATTGCACACCCGGAGTGTGAGGAAGCAGTGTTGAATGTTGCAGATTTTATAGGCAGCACAACCGGTTTATTGAATTTTACAAAAAAAGATACAGCAACAGTATATATCGTGGCAACCGAGACGGGTATACTACACCAGATGCAGAAAGCTAATCCCGGTAAAACATTTATTCCGGCGCCACCCAATAACAGCTGTGCCTGTAATGATTGTCCGCACATGAAATTAAATACCCTTGAAAAATTATATTTGTGCCTCAAATACGAAATGCCCGAAATAATAATGGATGAGGACCTCCGCCTGGCAGCAAAGAAACCGATTGATGAAATGCTAAAAATCAGTGCACAATATGGATTATAAAATGATTGGCAGATATTTTACTGGGTTGGTTATTTTTTGTATTGTACTTTTTTTTGCCGGCTGTTCCGGTAAGGAAAATGGCAATATTGAAAATACATTCTATATAGAATTGGATAATTTTACCAATGACAGCCTGAGACAAAGTGTTTCGGATAATATTTTAGGAAAAGTATCATATTATAAAAATGAAAAACTGCAGGTGATATCTTTGAATTTTGTAACTGAAGATTACCCGGATATGCATTATTTTGAAAGTGCTGAATTGTTGGGGAAGGATATAAAGCCCGGGACTAAAAAAATTAAAATTACTTTTAGCGGGGAATATACAGTTGACAGCATCAGTTATTCACTTCAAAAATTTATATACAACAATGATACCTGGAATAAAATTTCAGATATGGGTTTTATGAAGGCAACCAACACGTATAAAAAAGCCAAACAGTTTGCCATTAAGGAATTTGGAAAGCAGATCATGAACAGTGTTGTTCTTTATACCTACAACTGATCTCTTTTTTACATTTTTGAACGGCCCTGATCTTTATCATCAGTTCTTTAACCGGAAAAGCGAAATTAAATCTTACCATCTTCCGATAAACCGGTATTTTTAAAACCGGGCAATTATTACAATTTACCACCCCGCATTTACTTCCGTATAAAATATTTTTTGTATTTTTTCATATGGAATTTTTATACACAGAAGTGTAATTATTGAAACAACTGTTACGCCATATTCCTTTTTTAAAAGCTGTGTTTTTACACAGTATCTCTGCTTTTGGAGGACCCCAGGGCCATGTGGGTATGGTTTTAAAAACATTTGTGGAAAGGCGCAGGGATATAACGAAAGAGGAACTGATGGATTATATTTCCTTCTGCCAGATGTTGCCGGGCGCCTCTTCTACACAAACACTAACGCTGATCGGGTACAAACGGGGCGGTATTAAACTGGCTGTACTCACGCTGCTGATCTGGATATTTCCGGCCTGTACCTTAATGGGGGTACTTTCATTTGTAGTAGCAGATATTGATAATTCCGGCGTAAAAGATTCCTTATTTCACTATATCCAACCAATGGCGATCGGGTTTTTAGCCTACGCCGCATTTAAGGCATACCAGATAAGTATTAAAAATACGATCACCCAGGTTATTATGCTGGTTGCTTTGTTGGGCACCTATTTTTTATTCAAAACCCCCTGGATAATTCCAGTATTGATCGTGTGTGGGGGTGTAGCAACCAATTTAAGTGACAGGCGTATTCCGGAAAAGGAAATCATAAAGCCAAAACAGATCCGGTGGACGAATATCTGGGTATTTGTAATGGTTTTTGTGGTGGCCGGGTTATTAAGTGAAACTGCCAGGAAACAAAATTGGGAGCATAAAAAGCCCTATAACCTGTTTGAGAATTTTTACCGTTTCGGTTCTTTTGTTTTTGGTGGCGGCGATGTATTGATTCCATTAATGCTTGATCAATATGTGGTAAGGCCTACTTCTGAAAGGGTAGTTAAAAAAAACCCGGATATCATACGGGTTGAAAGAGAGGATTTACTGACAGGGGCGGGTATGGTGCGTGCCATTCCCGGGCCGGTGTTTTCCATTGCTTCTTTTATGGGCGGTATTGCGTTAAAGAACGAGGGTCCAAGGACCCAGTTGCTGGGCTGTATAATCGGTTCGGTTGCCATATTTCTGCCCAGTGCACTGTTGGTGCTTTTCTTTTTCCCGGTATGGCAAAATTTAAAAAAGTTTGTTGTTGTTTTTCGTTCTCTTGAAGGGATCAATGCCGCTGTGGTGGGGATCATGATAGCCGCTACGCTATATTTGCTAAAGGATGTTTCCATCATATCCTATACTACAACAAGCCTGATAAATATGGCTGTTATTGCAGGCACTTTTTTGGTGTTACAGTATACCCGGGTACCACCTCCATTCATCGTTTTATTCTGTTTGATAACGGGCCTGGTTCTATAGATCAGTTACGGTAATAAGCGCCGGTTTCTATTTCTTCTTTCACAATATCGGGCACCAGGAAGCGGATCGATTTCTTTTTTTTAATTAACTCACGTATATGTGTAGACGATATTTCCAGGAGCGGCGCATCCAGCAACCGGATCACTGCACCGTGTGTTTCCTGTATTTCAAAACCAGGCCGTTTATAAATGATAATGGGATGATTTTTTACGATCACTTCAAAATTCTTCCATTTGTGCAGGTTTTGAAACCCGTCGCTGCCCATCAGGATTGAAAATTCATGCCCGGGATATTTTTCTTTCAGGTAGGCAAGGGTATCAATGGTATAAGAGGGCCTGGGTAAATTAAATTCAACAGCACTTGCCCTTAAATTATTTTCACCCGTAATAGCTGACCTGATCAGGTGAAGCCGGTGGTATTCGTTTAGTAATGTTGCAGATTGTTTAAATGGATTTTGAGGGGATACCACAAACCAAACCTGGTTAAGGTCAGTTTCATTAACAGCATGGCTGGCAATGATCAGGTGGCCAATATGAACGGGGTTAAAAGAGCCGAAATAAAGTCCGATTTTCATTAACAGAATTTATAAAATAAAATTGCCGGGGCTTATCCGTGTTCGGTAATCACCGTTTCTTCAACCCAGATCATTTCAGCTTCATCAAGTCTCAGGCTTAAATGATAACCTGCAACAGTAATAGAAATAGGGTCTCCCAAAGGTGCTTTTTGATCCACTTTTACCATTTCCCCCGGAATACATCCCATTTCCATAAGCTTTAAGAAAATATCGTCATTTTCAAATGCCGTAATTACAGCTGTTTTTCCTACTCTTAATTCCGATAATCTTTTCTTCATGTATTTCAGGTTCAATTAATTTATTGCCTGTTGCAAATGTATCAAATCAATATTGTTATCTAATTTCGATATAAGAAATAAACGCATGCAAAAGATCCATTTTTATTCATACGACAGAAAATGCACTTTAAAGGACCGCAAAAAACTAAAGATCTTTATCGAAAGCCTTTTTGCCCGGGAAAAGAAGAAACTGGGAACCCTGGCATATATCTTTTGCTCAGACGAACACCTGCTTGGTATAAACAAAGAGTTTCTAAAGCACGATTTTTATACAGATGTGATAACATTTGACCTGAGTTCGTCCAAAAATGAAATTGAAGCTGAAGTGTATTTAAGCATTGACCGGGTAAAAGAGAATGCAAAACAAGCTGGTGTAACTTTTACTGAAGAAATTCACCGGGTAGTTTTTCATGGGGCTTTACATCTTTGCGGGTATAAGGATAAAAAAAGTACAGAAATTGATTTGATGCGCCAGGCGGAAAAAAAATATCTCAATTTGTATTTTAGGTAAATCAGTTGTTTCACGGCGAACAGTTCCCCTGAGGAACTGTTCGCCGTGAAACACTATATTTGTAAAAAAACCAGGTGCCAACTCAAAATATTATAGAAACAACAGAATCTCTGCTTAAAAAAAGAGAAAAACGTAAATGGCAAATAGCGTTGCGGCGCTACATAACAGAAAAAAGCCAGGGCAGTGCTTATGCCAGGTATTTTGGCCTTGATATAGAAAATATCAGGGAATGGATATCGATACAGTTCGGAGAGGGCATTTCCTGGGAAAATTTTGCCAAAAACTGGCAATTCGACCATATAGTTCCTGTTGCGTATTTTGATTTTTCAAAAGAGGAAGACCTGCTTTTATGCTGGAATTTTATAAACATACGGGTAGAAAGAGTTGATTTAAATAAAGCCCGGGGAAACAGGATAGATGTAATGGGAGTAAGATCTTATTTCGAGGATCTTTATAATAAAACTCAATACCCATTTTGCTTAAAAATGCTTGAAAAGATAAAAACAATTGAGGTGTCGAATATAGAAAGCAATAATGAGCTGGTGGCATTTATAGTAAAAAATAAGGCATATTTCGAGCAAGTTGCACAATTAGATCAGGCTGATTTTCAAAGGCTAAACGAAGGGGCATCTTTAAAAACAGTCTTGGCAGAGAAAGAGCTGGTCAGAAAATTTGGCGGATGATTAATTCGCCGTAAACTACCTTTACCAAATGTTTCAGGATTACGATATTATAGTAGTGGGTGCAGGCCATGCCGGTTGTGAAGCCGCAGCTGCAGCGGCAAACCAGGGAAGTAAGGTTCTGTTAATAACCATGAATTTGCAAACCATTGCCCAAATGAGCTGTAACCCGGCCATGGGCGGCATTGCAAAAGGGCAAATTGTTAGGGAAATTGACGCCATGGGTGGATACAGCGGCATTGTTACAGATAAATCAATGATACAGTTCAGGATGCTGAACAGGTCAAAAGGCCCGGCCATGTGGAGTCCCAGGGTACAAAGCGACCGGATGTTATTTGCCGCAACCTGGAGGGAAATGCTTGAGAATACGCCCAATGTTGATTTTTACCAGGATACAGTACAGGGAATTTTGGTAAAAGACGGAAGAGTGACCGGGGTTAGTACGGGTCTGGGGCATGCAATAAAGGCGAAAGCAGTTGTTTTAACCAATGGCACTTTTTTAAACGGGGTGATACATATTGGAGAGAAAAATTTCGGAGGCGGAAGGATGGCAGAAAAAGCATCAACAGGAATCACTGAACAACTTGTTTCCCTGGGATTTGAGACAGACAGGTTAAAAACAGGAACCCCTCCCAGGATCGATGGACGCAGCCTCGACTACTCAAAAATGGAGGAACAGAAAGGAGATGATGAAATTGTTGGCTTCAGCTACCTGGATATAGATAAGATAAAACCCGAACAGCAAAAAAGTTGCTGGATCACCTATACCAATGAAAAAGTACACGAACTTTTAAAGACAGGATTTGAACAAAGCCCTATGTATCAAGGCCGTATACAAGGTACCGGCCCCAGGTATTGTCCAAGTATTGAAGATAAGATAAGCAGGTTTGCCCAAAGAGACCGGCACCAGTTATTTGTAGAACCGGAAGGATATAACACAATTGAGATATATGTTAACGGATTTTCAACCTCTTTGCCAGAATCTGTTCAATATCAAGCACTTAGATTGGTTCCGGGCTTCGAAAAATGTAAAATGTTCAGGCCGGGCTATGCTATAGAGTATGATTTCTTTCCGCCAACACAGTTAAAATTCAGCCTGGAAACGAAATTGATCGATAACCTGTTTTTTGCCGGGCAGATCAACGGAACCACGGGCTATGAAGAAGCTGCTTGCCAGGGATTAATGGCAGGGATCAATGCCCACCAAAAAATAAGGGAGCTGGAACCATTTATTTTAAAAAGGAGCGAAGCATATATTGGGGTGTTGATAGACGACCTTATTAACAAAGGTACCGATGAGCCTTACCGGATGTTTACCAGCAGGGCCGAATTCAGAACGCTGTTAAGGCAGGACAATGCAGACCTGCGGTTGACAGAAAAAAGTTACCGGCTTGGACTTGCTTCGCAGGAAAGAATGGAAAAAGTAAGGATTAAAAGGGATAACGTAGAAAAAATAAAAGCGGCGTTGTCTGCAGCAAGTTTGGATACAGCCGAAACAACCCTGTTCTTAGAAAGCGTACAATCGGCAACGTTATTAAATAAACAAAAAGCGATACAGCTGTTGCTCCGACCGATGATTGGCCTGAAAGATATGATCGGCCATATTCCAAAAATAAAGGAGCTGCTGGCGGGTTATGACAACGAAACGCTGGAGCAGGCCGAAATACAAATAAAATATGATACGTATATTGCAAAGGAAAAAGAACTGGTTTCAAAAATGAGCCAGTTGGAAGATTTGATAATTCCAGATAACTTTAATTATGAAAAGCTGGTTTCACTCAGTAATGAAGCCCGCCAGAAATTTACAAAAATAAAACCCCGAACCCTTGGACAGGCTTCCCGTATTTCAGGAGTAAATCCAAGCGATGTGCAAATATTGATGGTTTTTATGGGGAGATAAAAAATACGATCATGAGCCTGAATTTTAAAATCGACACACCCAAAGAATTGATCTTTGAGCATATTGCAGAATACCTGCATTTGCATAATCTTAAGATCCACAGCCAGGATAACACCAGGCCCTGGGGTGGTTTTTTTGTGATCGAAGAAACTGAGGCAGAAAAATTTATCCAACTTTTTTTTCCACAACTGGCCGAAAAAGATCTGAATATATCCGGCAAACTGAGTCCAAAGATACTGGTGGTAGCTCCTGAAAAAAGATTAAGCTGGCAGTACCATAACCGCCGGGCCGAAATTTGGAAACTGATTGGCGGCACCGCTGCGGTAATAACCAGCAGCACCGACCATGAAAATGAAAAAATGTATTTAAAAATTGGTGACATTGTTCAGTTAAAACAGGGCGAACGCCACCGCCTGGTTGGTTTGGAAACCTGGGGAATTGTTGCTGAGATCTGGAGACATACCGATGCAGAAAACCCCAGTGATGAAGAAGACATCGTGCGGTTGCAGGATGATTTTGGCAGGTAAACTACCGGGATAACGGGCCGGCAAAATGATAAAGTTTTGCAAAAACAAGTGCTGTTGGGTATTGTTTGATGTGCAATCAACCCTTATTTTTCCTCTTATTTACAAAACCTATTTCAACAACCCAACCTGTATTTCCACAGATGAGATATTTTTTACTGCTGCTTTCTGTGTTTATCACCATAAACTCGCTTTCACAAAAAAAGCTGGCGCTTATCGTGGCCGTGGGTGAATACCCGGCGGCGAGTAAAATAAAACCCATTGCATCTGTAAACGATGTAAAATATATTAAAGCGGCACTGGGCCACAACGGGTTTGCTGAAAAAAATATTGATACACTGATCAACGGTAAAGCAACCAAAGCCGCTATTCTCAAAGCGCTTGACCGTCTTGCTGCAAACGCCAATTCTAATGATATCGTAGTCATACATTTCTCCTGCCATGGCCAGCAGATAAGAGACCAGAAAACTATTGAACTTGGTAAAGATGAAGATGATGGTTATGACGAAGCATTTTTACCGTATGATGCCATGGCAAAATACAGTCCTACAGGTTACAGGGGCCAAAATCACCTGCGTGACGATGACCTGTACCCGCTTTTGTTAAGCATCCGGAAAAAATTAGGTGCCGGGGGAAGCCTGCTGGTACTTTTAGATGCCTGCCATTCGGGAACGGGTACCCGCGACGAAAGTTTTGCGGTAACAAGGGGCGAACCAATTCCTTTTCCGGACCCGGAAAACCCGCAGGACTCGGTCATAAACTTATCTGCTGCAGAAGCCAAACAGGGATTTTTTGAAACCATTGCCGACTCGGTTGCCAACCTGGTTGTCATAAGCGCCTCATCGCCACACCAGGAAAACAAGCAGGTAGTGGTCAATAATGAAGAGCTTGGCTCCCTGACTTATTCTTTTTATAAAGCTTTACACGAAATGACAGCCGACAATTCTTATGGATTGTTGTTTGAAAAGATCAGGGCAACTATGCAGGCCCATATTCCTGAACAAATACCCATGATTGAAGGGAACGTACAACAGTTCATTTTTAGCGGAAAATATAAAACCAAAGAAGACAAAGTTTATATAAGGGTGGGTACACCGGGAAGTTCGGCTACCCGGGATTCGGTATTTGCCGTTGAAAAAGGATTGATGGATAATATTGCGAATGGCGCCACCTGTAAAATATATCAAGCAGAAAGTAAAGAAGTATATGCCAATGCAGTAATAAAAAGGGTTGAAAATTTTAAAAGTTATGGTGTTGCAGAAAGGGGGTTAAACAAAAATGAATTGTATGAATTAAAAATAGATGAAGAAAATTATGGCAATCTTGAGGCTGCATTAAAGCTTAGTTTTCCCGAGACAGACCCCGCAACAAAAAAACTGGAAAAACAGGTTAAACAATTTATAAAACCATATGCCTTTTTGAAAATATCAGAGCAGGCAGATTTTCAGCTGGAAGTAAAAAAACAAGGGGAAGGAAAACAGGCTACTCTCACAGATAGAAATAATAAACCCATTTGGTCGGCCGCCGTTTTAAACAAAGACTCTTTATCGGCTGAACAGCAGCAACAATTCATAGCAGGAATAAAAAAAGAGTTGAGGATAAAATATTTAAGGACGATGCCCGATGGCGGAGAGCTGGCTCAATACGTTACAGCAGAAATTGTTCCTGCAAAAGGCCATGTTAAACCGGCAGCAATTGAACTGGGAACCGGGGATGGATATGCGCTACACATAAGAAACAACAGCAACCACAGGCTTTACTATACTGTTCTGGATATCTATCCCGATAACCAGGTAGAAATCCTTTATCCATACAAGGGAAAAGAACCTGCCGATTATGCTGTGGAGAAAAACAGCGTGGTTATCCGAAAACTGGCGGTAAGCGCAGGCACACCTCCGGGCACCGAGTTTTTAAAAATAATCGTTTCAAGAGAGCCCATGGATTTAAGAAGTGTTTTTGAGAAAAAAATCACGAGGGATAATATGCAGTCCTTTCAAACGTTATTGGATGATTTGTTCAATGAAAAACCGGGGCCGTCTGCAACAAGAGCCGATATATCCGGAATAAAAACAGATGAAACCGGAATAATTACCGTTAGCTTTATTATTAAAAAAGATTAATCCATTTAATTGAAATTGCAATTTAAAATATATTATCTCTGCGCTTTGTTTCTTATGACCGGCGCAACAGCATCTGCACAATCCCCGGTTAAAACCGAGGAGAAGGAACTGTATTTTAAGATTTATTATGAGTACAGGGTAAAAGATACCATTGTTGTGTTTATTGATGCCCCCAGGGATATGGGTATAAAAAAAGGGAATTTAATAAACGCCTATCTGGCATATTCATCTGTAAAAAACGCCGCGGGGCAAAACAGGAAATTTAAATTGGTGGGTACCGGCAAGATCGTAAAAGCGGATAGTTTAATAGCCGCCATGGTAAAACTTGATAAGTCAGAAGACTCGCTGGATATAGGAGACCTGGTCTCACTCAAAATACCGGTTCCCGTGGTTCTTCAACGCAGCATTTTCTCTGAACTGGCATTTAATAAAATACTGTTTACCAACTTAAACAGGGAAAGCTTTTATGCACTTCCGGATATTCTTTACACCGACAATAAGCAGAAGGAAGATTCCCTGTATGCGATCTTGCTGAAAGATCTGCATGACACATATAATTTTATGAAAGACCGGGAAGATATGCGGGAAACGGTAAACCAAAAGATCACGGGTGGAAGGTATGGCGGGAAAACTTTCCTGGAAACGCTCCGGGATGCAAAGAGAGAAGACCTGGAAAGTTTTTTGCTCTTTGTAAGTGCATATACGGATAACTACCGGGGTAAAGATTTCAAACTGAATGAGACCTTTGTAACCTGGGCATTGAATAAAGCACCTTACAGCCCCGGGGAAATAAAAAAAGCATTGCTTCCGGTCTATAAGAACAGGGCTGCATTTTTAAAGCTGCTTCCCATTTATAAAAAAGACATTATCGAGGATAACCATTGCCTCTCTTTTATAAAAGATGTTGAAAAATTATTAGCCGCCGAAAAATTTGCTGAAGCTTCGGCATATAATGACTTTATCAGAACCATTGCCTATGCGGTGAATGACACAAGCGGCAAATCGCTTACATGGGTACTCGAAGCTGAAATAAACCACAAGCAGGACAGGTATGAAATTGCGGTAATACAATGCGACTCTGCCATCAAATATGCAGTCTTGTCAAACCAGCATGAATATGAGCTGGCGGCCATTTCCAAAAAAATATTTTGTCTCAATAAGTTATTGCAGTTTTCAAAGGCAAAAGACCTGATCCGGGAATTCGAAATAAAAATTGCAGCTTATAAATCAACCTTGCTGGAAAATGTATATAACAGCAACCGGCAAAAAAGATATGAATACGAAGGGGCCATGTATTATGCAGAAGGGAATTATGACCTGGCACTCAAATCTTATGGCAACCTGATCGAATTGAATAAAGATATAAACAGCTTTGAATCGCTGATAAAAAATGCTGAATATTTTGCGTTTATTGGCCGTGTTAATAACGACCAGGGAAAGCCATCTGCTGCGCTGGATGCATTTGTGAATGCAGCTTATACTTACAGGGTAAACTATGATACACTTAACTGGGCAAAGGTGCAAAATGATATGGCCTACAGCTACTATAAGCTGGCCAATTACAGTAAATGTATGGCCTATACCGATTCTGCCATGCAAAAATTATTACTGATCAACAATGATAATGGTGCCGGCTATTCAAAATCCTTAAAGGGAAGCTGTTACTGGGAATTGGGAAAATATGATTCAGCCGTAATGGCACACAAGGAATCGATCGGGTTAAGAAAAAAAGCAAATAATTTATCAGGCCAGGCACATTCATGGAAAAGTATTGGGGAATTATATTTATTAAGCGGGCAAAAAAACCAGGCACTGGTGGCCTATGATTCAGCTGCCGGGTTTTACCGGCAGCTGAAAGACAGCTCAGGCCTGGCCGAAACGTATAATAAAAAAGGGAACGTTTTCTATAATGATGAAAACAATAAAAAAGCAGTAGAGTTTTTTGAAAAAGCAAACGGGATAAACAGTAAAGCTACCGTAGAGGCATTGTATAATTTAGGAAACGCCTGGTATGATATGGATTCGGTTAAAGCCCGGAATTATTTTATAGCCTGCAGCCAATTGAGCGAAAGCACTAAAAACACCGCATACCTTTTTGATGCAACCAGGTCCCTTGCAAACCTCGCTTATCGCACAGGTAATGCTGCTGCCGGGGATAAATATTTTGAAGCATGCCTTGGCCTG